>Ga0207712_10000459_pt1 | contig 34572 bp, 27 predicted proteins | sample KBSS44metaG_FD_184402 | JGI IMG/M metagenome (GOLD analysis project Ga0207712, IMG submission 184402) | Switchgrass rhizosphere microbial communities from Kellogg Biological Station, Michigan, USA - KBS S4-4 metaG (SPAdes) (version 2) | ecosystem: Host-associated > Plants > Roots > Rhizosphere...
ACAAGTGTTGACTGCCCGACCGTGGGCCTTCCACGGAGGTCGCTCTTGTATCGCATCGAACCAGGGATTGACTTGTGACCCTCACGGCCACTGCCAAGGCTTTCTTTACCAAGGTCGAGGTGCTTCGCGACCTTGAGGCCAAGGTCCACGAGATGATGGAGGCCCACGTACGCAAGCGGAACCTCTGGTTCCCCAGCGACCTTCTGGAGCCTCCCCCAGGTGAATCGGCGGACGATCATGTGGTCATGCTTCGCAAGCGCGCCACCGGCATTCCGGATTCGGCCCGCGCAGCCCTCGCCCTGAATACCCTGACCGAAGAAGGGTTGCCTCATTTCCACCGGCTGCTGGCGGTGCACTTGGGCGAGGATAGCCACTGGCGTCGCTGGAACAACATGTGGACCGCGGAAGAGGATAGGCATGGGGCTGTACTGCACGACTACTTGCGAGACACCCGGCTTCTCAATCAGCGGCGTCTCGAGGAAATGCAGTATTCCTATCTTGAGAGCGGCTTTCATCCCGACTGGGACACGGATCCCTACCGGGTCTTTGTCTACACCACCCTGCAGGAACGGGCCACCCAGGTGTCGCACAGCGGCACAGGGCGAGCCGTCGCGGACTACGAGCCGCTGCTGAACGAAGTGCTCTCCAACGTCGCGCTCGACGAAGCCCGGCACTTCGCCTTCTACCGGTCGGTTTTCGAGGAAATTCTGAAGCGGGATCCGGACCAGGCCCTGCACTCGGCCTCGTTCATCATGCCGAGTATCGAGATGCCGGGCCATACGATGCCGGGTTTCCGGGAAATCGCGGATGTGATTAGGCGGGCCGGGATTTACGGTCCTCGAGACTACCTGCGGATTGTACAGGAGCAGATCCAATACTGGAGGATCGAAACGCTGACCGGCCTGGGGGAAATGGGACGGCTCGCCCAGGAAAAGATCGCGGGAATTCCCGACCGGCTCCGCCGCATTGCCGAGCACATCGAATCGCGCACCAAGTCCAAGACGTTCGCCTTCGACGTCGTGTTCAATCGTGAATTCGCGATGGAGTAGCTCGCGGATCCGCAAGTTCGGCTGGACCATCGTCGCCGGCCTGATCGTCGCGTGCGGAGCCAAGAAGGCGACCGGCAAGGATTCCGGTGGAAAACACCCGACCGATCCCATGCAGGCGGATGCGGAAGAGCTGGGTCGGGCGCTCTTCGACGCGGTTGATCGCGTCATGTCCTACCGCAGTTCCCACCAGAACATGCTTCCCAATTCACTCCGCACAGCAGGCATCGACAGCCTGAGCCCGACCATCGTCCTCCGCTATGGGAAGTCCGGCACATCTCCGCAGGTGACCGCCACCTTCCGGCGTACTTCGGGTCGGCAGTTAGCCAGCTGCGAGGGGACCAACGACGTGCTCGAGGATGCCAGCCTGCATGAGGGGGCCTACACCGTAACCTGCACGTTGGTTGGTGGCGGGAGCCGAGGCTTCACCGTGGGCCGCCCGTCGGAATAGCCTTCCATCGTACTCTCCGATGATTGAAGTCATCCAGATCGCGCGACTCCTCGTCGCCGTCGTCTGCCTCGGCGCCGCGGTTGTTGGCCTGACCCACTGGGCCGTGAAGGCCAAGAAGCTGAGTCCCTTCGGCGGCTTCGCCCGAGCCATTCGCAAAGTCAGCGACCCCATCATCAAGCCGTTGGAGCGACGGATCGTCCGATCCGGTGGCAACCCGGTGAATGCGCCGTGGTGGCTGTTCTGGATCGTGGTGATCGGCGGATTGGTCTTCCTGAGCTTGCTGCAGTGGTCTCTGGGGACCCTGGTCTCGCTGGTGTATGCCGCCCAGGCCGGGCCACGGGGAGTCCTGCGCTTCCTGGTGGATGGGCTATTCGGACTGTTGATCGCCTGCGTGTTGATCCGCGTCATCGCATCCTGGCTCGGCATCTCGAGCTACGCCAAGTGGATGAGGCCGATCGCCTTTCTTACCGACTGGCTGCTCGAGCCGCTGCGGCGACTGATACCGCCCCTCGGGATGTTCGACATCAGCCCCCTGGTCGCCTGGTTGCTCCTCATTCTCGCCCGCTCACTCGTGCTGGGCCTGCTGTAAACCGATGCCACCGGTTGACGAAGTGCCCGGCGGCGTGAGACTCACGATTCACGCTCAGCCACGAGCGGCTCTCAACCAAGTGGTCGGACTTCACGGTGATGCGGTCAAAGTCCGTCTGACGGCGCCGCCAGTGGACGGTGCCGCGAACCAGGCCCTGGTGCAGCTGCTGTCCATGGTTCTCGGTGTCGCGCCAGCGCGAGTCCGGCTCACCGCTGGAAGTGCGGCTCGGCGGAAAATCGTCGAAATAGCCGGCCTGACCTCCAAGGAGGCACGAGAGCGGCTCGGACTTGGCGATTAGGTGCCGAATGGGCTACCTTAGGTTCAGTGACAATTGACGTCGTGGTGAGTTGCGCCTATTGCAGCCACGTTAAACAAATGCTAAAACGGCCGCCCCCGGGTGCCGTTTTGGCCTCGGGGATTTTTCATCATTATGCCCTTCGATCGCGCCTCACGCCTTGAGCTGCTCCCCCGCCTGCTGCGGGAGCGGATTCTCGTGCTCGACGGTGCCATGGGCACGATGATCCAGGGCTACAAGCTCGGCGAGGCTGACTACCGCGGTTCTCGGTTCAAGGATTGGCCTCGCGACCTCAAAGGCAACAACGATCTCCTGGTCCTAACCCAGCCCGATATCATCGAGGCGATTCACGCCGCATACCTCGACGCGGGCGCGGACATCATCGAGACCAATTCGTTCAACTCCACCGCGGTCTCCATGGCCGACTACGGCATGCAGTCGCTGGTGCCGGAGCTGAACCAGACTGCTGCAGCACTGGCTCGCCGAGTAGCCGACCGAGCCGAGGCGGCCGACTCGCGCCCCCGCTTCGTGGCCGGCGTTCTGGGGCCTACCAACCGTACCGCATCCCTTTCGCCGGACGTGAACGACCCCGGGTTCCGCAACATCGAATTCCGGCAGCTGGTAGACACCTATGCTGAAGCGGTGCGCGGCCTTCTCGAAGGCGGGGCGGACCTGCTCATGGTCGAGACGATCTTCGACACGCTCAACGCCAAGGCAGCGATCTTCGCCATCGATGCCCATTTCGCGACGACCGGAGAGCGAGTCCCGGTCTGGATTTCGGGGACCATCACCGATGCCAGCGGGCGGACGCTCTCCGGACAGACCACCGAGGCGTTCTGGAATTCGGTGGCGCACGCTCGTCCTCTGGTCGTCGGACTCAATTGCGCTCTGGGCGCGCGACAGCTCCGGCAATACGTCCAGGACTTGAGCCGGGTCGCACCGGTCTTTGTGAGCAGCCACCCCAATGCCGGATTGCCCAATGCGTTCGGTGGCTACGACGAGACGCCGGAAACGATGGCCGAGGTGATTCGCGATTTCGCCGAAGGCGGGATGGTGAACATCGTCGGTGGATGCTGCGGTACGACTCCCGCCCACATCCGAGCGATCGCGGAGGTGGTGCGAGGGCGTCCTCCTCGGGTACCGGCGTCCCCGGAAAGGCACTGCCGGTTGAGTGGATTGGAGCCGCTCACCATCGGCCCCCTCACCAACTTCGTCAACGTGGGCGAACGGACCAACGTGACCGGGTCACGTCGCTTCGCGAAGCTGGTCCTCGAGGGCAATTACGAGGAGGCACTCGAGGTAGCGCGGCAGCAGGTCGAGAGCGGCGCCCAGCTCATTGATGTGAACATGGACGAGGGAATGCTGGACGCGGAGAAGGCCATGGCGACCTTCTTACGGCTGGTTGCATCGGAGCCTGGCATCAGCCGGGTCCCCGTGATGGTGGACTCCTCGAAGTGGTCGGTCATCGAGGCCGGGCTGCGCTGTCTCCAGGGCAAAGGCGTCGTCAACTCCATCAGCCTGAAGGAAGGCGAGGAAGCCTTCGTTCAGCACGCGGAGCTGGTCCGCCGCTACGGTGCGGCCGTTGTGGTGATGGCCTTCGATGAGCAGGGCCAGGCCGATAGCGCGGATCGGAAGGTCCAGATCTGCCGGCGGGCGTACAAGATCCTGACCGAGCGGGTCGGTTTTGCGCCGGAAGACATCATCTTCGATCCCAACATCTTCGCCATCGCGACCGGGATCGAGGAGCACAATGGCTACGCGGTCTCGTATTTCGAGGCCACCCGTGCGATCAAGGCGCAGCTTCCTCACGCGCTGGTAAGTGGTGGAGTCAGCAACGTCTCCTTCGCCTTCCGGGGCAACGACCCGGTGCGCGAGGCGATCCATTCGGTCTTTCTCTACCACGCCATCCACGCCGGGATGGACATGGGCATCGTGAACGCGGGGCAACTCGCGATCTACGATGACATCCCGCCGGAGCTGCGTGAGCGGGTGGAAGATGTCGTACTCAATCGCCGGGCCGACGCGACAGAACGACTGCTCGAGGTGGCCGACACAGTACGGGGCCAGGCCGCCCAGCCCGAGAAGAATCTCTCCTGGCGGGAGGCACCGGTCGAGGACCGGTTGGCCCACGCCCTCGTTGAAGGAATCGCGGACTTCATCGTCGAGGACACCGAGGAGGCCCGCAAACAGGTGCAGCGGCCCATCGAGGTGATCGAGGGCCCGCTGATGCGGGGAATGAACGTGGTGGGCGATCTCTTCGGATCCGGACGGATGTTCCTGCCCCAGGTGGTGAAGAGCGCCCGGGTCATGAAACGGGCCGTCGCGCACCTGATCCCCTTCATCGAGGCGGAGAAAGCCGCCAACGCCGACACCCGCCCCAAGGGACGGGTGCTCATGGCGACGGTAAAGGGGGACGTCCACGACATCGGCAAGAACATCGTCGGCGTGGTCCTCCAGTGTAACAACTACGAAGTGATCGACCTCGGCGTGATGGTGCCGAGCGCCAAGATCCTGGAGACCGCGCGGGAGAAGCAGGTAGATCTCATCGGGCTGAGCGGACTCATCACGCCATCACTCGAGGAGATGAGCTTCGTGGCCGGCGAACTTCAGCACGCCGGATTCACGACTCCCCTGCTCATCGGAGGAGCCACCACGTCGCGGATCCACACCGCGGTGAAAATCGCGCCGCAGTACCAGAGCCCGGTCGTGCACGTCCTCGACGCCTCCCGAGCCGTCGGAGTGGCGGCCCGGCTCCTGAGCGATGACCTGCGCGAGGAGTTTACCCGCGGGGTCGCGAGCGAATACCAGAAGATCCGGGAAGAACGCGCGGCCGAGCGGAGGGAGGAGCGGCTGACGCCAATTGGCGAGGCGCGGCGCAACCGGCTGGTAGTGGACTGGAAGGCGGTCCCACCACCCCGGCCGACGTTTCTTGGAATCCGGCAGATCGCGCCCTACCCCCTCGAGGATCTGGTCGAATGGATCGACTGGACTCCGTTCTTCCAGACCTGGGAGCTGCGAGGGCACTATCCCGCGATTCTCGAGGATCCGGAGCAGGGTTCCGCGGCGCGGAGCTTATTCAAGGACGCGAATGCGCTGCTGGAGACCATCGTGAAGGAACGATTGATCGAGGCGCGCGCGGTGTTCGGGTTTCTCCCCGCGGCAGCAGCAGGAGACGATATCGAAGTCTCCAGCGAGAACGGACAGGGAAGTCTCACGGCCATCCGGACCCTCAGGCAGCAGATGAGCCGGCAGCCCGGCCGGCCGAACCTGGCACTCGCCGACTTCGTAGCGCCGAGGGATAGCGGTGTGACCGACTTCATCGGCTTGTTTGCGGTGACCGCTGGTCATGGTCTCGAGGCGGTGGTCAAGCAGTTCGAGCAAGCCAACGACGATTATTCCGCCATTCTCGCCAAGGCGTTGGCGGATAGGCTGGCCGAAGCGCTGGCCGAACGACTGCACGCCCGAGTGAGGCGAGAGTTCTGGGGTTACGCGGGTGATGAATCTCTTGACCACATCGCAATCATCAGGGAGCAGTATCAGGGGATCCGCCCCGCGCCCGGTTACCCGGCTTGTCCCGATCACACGGAGAAGCGGACCCTGTTCGACCTCCTCCGCGCGGAGGAACGAGCCGGTATCCGGCTGACCGAGTCCTTTGCGATGCTGCCTGCTGCATCGGTAAGCGGCTACTACTTCTGGCGACCGGAGGCCCGGTACTTCGGCCTGGGAAAGATCGGGAAGGACCAGATCGAGGACTACGCCCAGCGGAAGGGAATGAGCGTCGCTGAGACGGAACGGTGGTTGGGGCCAAATTTGGGGTATGAGCGGTGACCGCTCTCCTGGATCTAATAGCAGACGGTCGCACTCACGTGTGCGACGGCGCCATGGGCACCATGCTTTATGCCCGGGGCGTCTTCCTCAACGTGTGTTACGACGAGCTGAACCTGAAGCAGCCGGATCTGGTGCGGGAGATTCATCGTGAGTATGTGCGCGCTGGAGCGGAGCTGATCGAGACCAACACGTTTGGGGCCAATCCCCTCAAGCTCGCAGGCTATGGTCTCGCGTCGGAGACCGAGAAGATCAACGAGGCTGCAGCGCGCCTGGCCCTCGAGGCCGCCACAGGCCGCGCCGTGGTCCTCGGTGCCATTGGACCGCTCGGCGTCAGAATCGAGCCGTTCGGCGAGCTGGCGGTCCATGAGGCTCAGGCGACTTTCGCCCGACAGGTAGACGGACTCCTGGCGGGCGGAGTCGAGGGCATCATACTCGAGACCTTCAGCGACGTGGAGGAACTGCGGGCGGCTTTCAACGCCGTCCGCAGCAAGAGCAACATCCCGGTCTTCGCCCAGATGACGGTCGGGACCGACGGCAAGACCCATTACGGGACCGATCCGGTGGACTTCGGTCCGATCCTGCAGGCCATGGGTGCCGACGTGATCGGCGTCAACTGCTCGGTCGGACCTCACGGCGTGCTCGAGGCCGTGGAAAAGCTGGCGAAGGTGGTCACCGTGCCAATCTCCGCACAGCCCAATGCCGGCCTCCCTCGCGAGGTGGGGGACCGGAAGATCTACATGGCCTCCCCGGAATACCTGGCAGAGTACGCGCGCCGGATCGCCGAGGCAGGCGCGCGATTCGTCGGAGGCTGCTGCGGAACGACTCCCGACCACATCAAGGCGGTTGTCGGGTTCGTGAAGAGCGTGTCGCCTCAGCACACCAGCGTCCGTGCGGCAACTCCCGCCCAGGCCAAGCCCCTCGAACCAATTCCGCTGGAACAGCGCTCGCATCTGGGTGGCAAACTCGCGCGGGGAGAATTCGTCACGACCGTGGAGATCGTTCCACCCAAGGGGGTAGACCCGGAACCGATGTTCCGCCAAGTGCGAGAATTGAAAGCCGTAGGGGTAGACGCGGTAAACGTACCCGATGGCCCCCGGGCCCAGAGCCGGATGGGCGCCCTGCTTTCAGCCCTGATGATTCAGCACGAAGTCGGGATGGAAGCAGTCGTCCATTACGCATGTAGAGATCGGAACCTCCTCGGCATGCTGTCGGATCTGCTGGGAGCAGCGGCGAGCGGGGTCCGCAACCTTCTGATCGTCACCGGCGACCCTCCGAAGATGGGCCCCTACCCGGACGCGACGGCTGTGTTCGACATCGACAGCATCGGGCTCACGAACCTGGTATCGCGGCTCAATCACGGCCTCGACCCGGGAGGAAACTCTCTGGGGGAACCGGCGCGGTTCGTGATTGGTGTCGGAGTGAATCCCGCAGCCGTGGATCTCGACCGTGAACTGCGGCGATTCGCGTGGAAGGTGGAGGCAGGGGCTGAATTCGCGGTGACTCAGCCGGTTTTCGACATCGACCAGCTCGACCGTTTCCTCACTCGGGTCGAGGCATTCCGAATCCCGATCATCGCGGGGATCTGGCCGCTCATCTCTCAGCGCAACGCGGAGTTCCTCGCCAACGAAGTTCCAGGAATCTCGATTCCGAATAGCATCCTGGAGCGGATGCGGAAGGCCAGCGTGAACGGTAAGGAGCAGGCGCTTCAGGAAGGAGTCATGATCGCCCGCGAGATGCTTTCCGCGGTCAAGGCCAGAGTGCAGGGAGCACAGGTATCCGCGCCGCTGGGACGGGTGCCGGTGGTGCTGGAGGTGGTGGGGAGGGATTGAGGGATTTCAGATTGATGATTTCAGATTTCAGATTTGAAAGAAGACCATCTTCGATCGAAAAATCTTCAATCTGAAATCTGAAATCTTCAATTACCTCAGCCCGATACTTTCAACCTATACCCAACACCCGGCTCCGTCAGCAGCAACCGCGGATGAGTCGGATCCGCCTCGAGCTTATGCCGGAGTTGGGTCATGTAGACCCGCAGATAGTGGTTCTGGCCGATCGAGTTTATCCCCCAGACTTCCTTGAGCAGGTGCCGGTGTGTCACCACCTTCCCTGCGTGATGCACCAGGGTCTGGAGCAGCCGGTATTCCAGCGGCGTAAGATGCACCTCCTGGCTCCTCACGAAGACCTGGCGCCGCGCCAGGTCCACCCGCAGATCTCCCTCTACAAATTCCGGCTCCTCTTTTCCCGAGGCGGCGAGAGTCGCGTGACGCAGGGCTACCCGCATCCGGGCCAGCAGCTCGCCGACCCCGAACGGCTTGGTCAGATAGTCATCGGCACCGGCATCAAGGGCAGCCACCTTGTCCGCTTCCATGCCGCGCGCCGAGAGCACGATGATGGGCCGGGTTGACCATTCGCGAATGCGTCGGGTGAGATCGAGACCATCCCCGTCGGGTAACCCCAGGTCAAGAAGAATGATGTCCGGATTGCGGCTGGCGGCTTGAGCGAGACCTTCGCGAGCTGTGGCGGCTTCGACCAGATGGTATTGCCCGTCATCAAGCGCCGCCCTGAGGAAGCGGCGCATCTGGGGCTCGTCCTCGATCAACAGGACCAACGGCTGCGGAAGGGCCATGGTCGTGCCCCGTGGAGATTCAGACGGTTTCGGCGATGGCCTCCCTGGGCGGGAGGGTTGGAGGCGTCCCTTCGATAGGAAGGGTGAACCGAAATACCGCCCCCCCGCCTGAACGGTTCTCCGCCCAGATCCGCCCACCATGCGCCTGCACAATGCCACGGCAAATGGTGAGTCCCAGCCCGACACCCCCACCGGGTGGTGCACCCACCGATCTATAGAACTTGTCAAAGATCCGCGCTTCTTCTCCTGGCGGCAATCCCGGTCCCCGGTCCGCTACATCGACGACAATCGTCTGGTTGTCCACCCGGGCGCTGATCGTGATGGGGCTGCCCGCCGGCGTGTACTTGACGGCGTTCTCCAGCAGATTGATCAGGACTTCTTCTATGAGGAGACCATCCAACGGGACGAGGGGCAGCTCCGGCGGCAGTTGGACCTGTACCTCCCGCCCCTGCAGCCGTTCGTCGAGCCGGATCAGTGCCACGCCGATCGGCTCCTCCAGAGGTTGCCACTCCTTTTGTACCACGAGGGTCTGAGTTTCCACCCGGATCATGTCGAGCAGGTTGCCGATCAGCCGGTTCATCCGCTGCGCCTCCTCGACGATGGTCTGCAGCAGATCTTTACGCACTTCATCGCGCATGGTACGGTCCTGGAGCAGACTGGTAGCCGACCCCGTGATCCCGGCCAAGGGCGTACGTAAGTCGTGCGACAGGGAGCTCAAGAGCGCGGTGCGGAGCCGTTCGGCCTCGATTTCCACCTGGCTCTGCTGGGTCTGCTGCTCCAGCGTCATCCGTTCCAGGGCGAGCGCGACTTGGTCCGCGAACGCTTCCAGCAGTTGGCGCTGAGCCGGCTCCTGAAAGCGGCGGGTATCCGACGGCATGACACCAAGGACCCCGACCAGGTGGCCGCTGGCGTGCAAAGGCATATAGAGGGCCTTCGCGGCGGGGAGGGTATCGGTGCCGAGACCGGCCGACTGGTCTCGCTGAAACACCCATTGCGCCACCCCGCGCTCCCGGTCATCCAATGGGTATGTCGGAGCCTGCCCCTCGGGCGGGGCCAGACTCCCCGCCTGGTCCGGCAGTAAGAGCTGCACCGCTGCACCGAAACTGGCGCCGATCTGACGCCGAACGACATCCACCAGCTGGGAGCGATCTCTTGCGGTCGCGAGCTCCCGGCTCATCGCGTACAACGCTGCGGTCCTGCTCTCCCGCTCACGGGCGAATCGGGCCTGCTCCCTTACCCTGACCGTCAGCCCACTGATCACCAGAGAAATGAGCAGCATGACACCGAAGGTCGAGACGAACTGCAGATCGGAGACTGCGAAAGTCAAATAGGGGGGAACAAAGAAGAAATCGAACAAGGCGATGCTCACGAACACTGCCGCGAGCGCCGGCCCGCGGCCGGATCGGCTCGACACCACTACTGTGCCGAGCAGATAGATCATCGCGATATCGGTGACGGTGAAGTGGCGGAATGCGGCCCACCCGGCGAGCGAGCATAGCGTGACCACCAGCGCCGCCCAGAGATACTCCTTGAGCGGCGACACGCGTGAGGGGGACGGGAGCCTCCGAGGCACATCCCCTTCGATCTCGCCACTGATGACGTACACGTCAACATCTCCGCTGCCCCGGACGAGCTTGTCGAGCAGCGAGCCTCGAACCTTGTCCCGCCACCGCGGATGGGTCGGCTTGCCGACGATGATGCGAGTGACGTTGTGCTCGCGGGCATAGGCCAGGATCTCATCGGCCGTGTCCTGTCCCTGCAGGGTAGCCACCCGGGCCTCAAGCTCTTCTGCCAACCGCAGGTTTTCGACCAGGGCCTCCCGGTCCGCCGTCGAGAGACTGATCGCCGGGTTCTCCACGTACACCACAACCCACTCACAGGCCAAACGAGACGCCATGCGATGCCCGGCCCGGATCAACCGGGCGCTGGCAGGGTTGGGTCCCACCGAGACCAGCAGGCGATCCCCGGCGGGCCAGATCTCCCGGATGCCCTGCTCCCGCATGTACCCGCGCATCTGGGCATCAACCCGCTCGGCCACCCGGCGGAGCGCCAGCTCGCGCAGCGCGATGAGATTGCCCTTGCGGAAGAACTCTTCACGAGCCCGCTCGGCTTGCTCAGGGAAGTACACCTTCCCCTGTTCCAGCCGGCGCAGGAGGTCGTCAGGCGTCAAGTCCGCCAGCTCCACTTCGTCCGCCGCATCGAGCACCGCGTCGGGAACAGTCTCCCGCACCTGAATTCCCGTAATCTGCGCGACCACATCGTTCAGGCTTTCGAGGTGCTGCACGTTCAGCGTGGTGTAGACCGAGATCCCGGCACCGAGCAGCTCCTCGACATCCTGCCACCTCCGGGCGTGGCGGGAGCCCGGGGCATTGGTGTGGGCCAGCTCATCAACCAGCAGGATGGTGGGATGACGGGTCAGTGCGGCATCAAGATCAAACTCGTGGAGAACGACGCCACGGTATTCGAGTGATATCCTCGGCAGGAGTTCCAGACCGGTCAGCAGTGCCTCGGTTTCCGCGCGACGGTGGGTTTCGACGATCCCGACTGCGACATCCACCCCTTCGGCGCGTTTGACCCTCGCCTCCTCCAGCATGGCAAAGGTCTTCCCGACGCCGGGATTGGCGCCGAAGAAGACCTTGAGTTTGCCACGTTTCGCGCGCGCCTCGGCGTCCCTGACCTGGGCGAGGAGGAGGTCGGGATCCGGCCGGCGATCGCTCATTACCTCATGGTGTGGAAGTCAGGCTGTCCAGCGCAAGGTTGAGCCGAAGGACGTTGACTCGCGCCTCACCCAGGAAGCCCAGCTGTCGCCCCTCGGTGTACTGCGCCACAAGGTCACGGATCCGGTGCGCCGACATAGAGCGGGCCTGGGCCACGCGGTTCACCTGGTAGGCTGCCGCGGCCGGCGTGATGTGTGGATCCAGCCCGCTCGCCGAGGTGGTGACCAGGTCGATCGGCACCGGGCCCGTAGCACGGGGATCGGCCGCACGGAGCGTGGCGACTCGATCCTTGATCGCATCGGTAAGCGCGGGGTTCATCGGTCCGAGATTCGACGCTCCGGATGCCGCACCGTTGTACGCCGGACTGGTTCCGGAGGCCCGGCTCCAGAAGTACCTCGGATCATCGAACGGCTGGCCGATCAACGCCGAGCCGACCGGCTTGCCGTCTCGCGGAATGAGACTTCCCTCCGCCTGTCGCCGAAAGGCCAAGTGAGCAACGCCAGTGACCACGGCCGGGTAAATGGCACCAGTCAGGATGCTGAGTAGTGCCAGGGATAACAGTGCGGGGCGAAGTTCCGAACGCATAGGGCGCTCCACTCAGGCCAGGTGCAGGGCCACGAGAATCATGTCGATGAGCTTGATCCCGGGGAACGGCAACAGTACGCCGCCCACTCCGTAGATCAGCAGGTTGTTGCGCAACAGCGCGGCCGCGCCGATCGGACGGTACCGGATACCGCGCAGGGCGAGCGGGATCAGCGCGATGATGATCAGGGCGTTGAAGATCACCGCCGAGAGAATCGCGCTGCTTGGCGTGGCCAGGTGCATGATGTTCAAGGCACCGAGGGCGGGATAAGTAGTCGCGAACGCCGCTGGGATGATCGCGAAGTACTTCGCCACGTCGTTGGCGATGCTGAACGTGGTGAGGGCTCCGCGCGTAATCAGCATCTGTTTCCCGGTCTCCACGATCTCGATCAGTTTGGTCGGATTGGAGTCGAGGTCGACCATGTTGCCAGCTTCCTTGGCCGCCTGGGTGCCGCTGTTCATCGCTACGGCCACGTCGGCCTGGGCCAGGGCGGGAGCGTCGTTGGTTCCGTCTCCCGTCATCGCCACCAGCCTGCCGCCTGCCTGGTGTTTCCGGATCAGCTCGAGCTTGGCCTCCGGAGTCGCCTGAGCCAGGAAGTCGTCTACCCCGGCCTCAGCCGCGATCGCGGCGGCGGTGAGCGGGTTGTCACCCGTGATCATCACCGTCTTGATGCCCATCTGCCGCAGCTCGGCGAACCGCTCTTTGATTCCGCCTTTCACGATGTCTTTGAGCTGGATGACTCCCAGCACGTGGGGACCCTCGGCTACTACGAGAGGCGTCGCCCCCTGGCGCGCGATCGTCTCCACAGCGGTCTGGACATCGGCCGGCAGGTTGCCACCAGCGCTCTTCACCCACGCCTCCACCGCGTCGGCTGCCCCTTTGCGGATCTGGCGGCCGTCCTGGTCCACGCCACTCATCCTGGTCTGGGCAGTGAACGCGACGAAATGCGCCCCCAGGGCCTGCAGGTCCCGCTCCCGCAGACCGAACTTCTCCTTCGCCAGCACGACAATACTGCGACCCTCGGGAGTCTCGTCCGCCAGCGAAGCCAGCTGCGCCGCGTCGGCCAGGGACTCGGGTGACACCCCGGTCGCGGGCATGAAGGCGACCGCCTGCCGGTTGCCAAGCGTGATGGTCCCGGTCTTATCGAGCAGCAGGACGTCCACGTCTCCCGCGGCTTCGACCGCGCGGCCCGACATGGCGATCACGTTCTTCTGAATCATGCGGTCCATCCCAGCGATACCGATCGCCGAGAGCAATCCGCCGATGGTGGTGGGGATCAGACACACCAGAAGAGCCGTCAGTACCGTCATGGTAACCGGTGTGCCCTGTCCGGCGGCCTGCACGCTGTAGACCGAGAACGGCAAGAGCGTCACGGTGGTGAGCAGAAAGATGATCGTGAGGCCCGCCAGGAGAATCTCGAGCGCGATTTCGTTGGGGGTCTTCCGCCGCTTGGCCGCTTCGATCAGTCCGATGATGCGGTCGAGGAACGACTCGCCCGGATTGGCCGTGATGCGCACGACGATCCAATCGGAGAGAACCCTGGTACCGCCGGTCACCGAGCTGCGGTCTCCCCCGCTTTCCCGGATCACCGGCGCGCTTTCCCCGGTCACGGCACTCTCGTCCACCGAGGCAACTCCCTCGATGATCTCACCATCTCCCGGAATCAGCTGGCTGGCATGCACCAATACAACGTCTCCGGCGCGTAATCGGCTCGCCGGAACGTTCTCGAAATCGAGATGATCGGTCGGGTTTCTGAGCTTCTTGGCGAGGATGTCACGCCGTGCCTTACGCAGCGTATCCGCCTGCGCCTTCCCCCGGCCCTCGGCCATGGCTTCCGCAAAATTGGCGAATAGCACCGTAAACCAGAGCCAGAGCGAAACTCCCAGGATAAACCAGGGGTTCTCATTGACTCGGCCCGTGAAGGCGAGCACCGCGAGAACGGTTGTAAGGGCGCTGCCAACCTCCACTACGAACATCACCGGATTCCGGACCACGTGGCGCGGATTGAGTTTCCGGAAGGCATCGGCTATCGCGCGCCGGAGGATCGGCCCGTGAAACAGTGGCGTGCTCCGAATGGACATTGGAGGTTCCTACCTCGGACGGAGCGAGAGGTGCTCGACGATTGGACCCAGGGCGAGCCCGGGCAGGTGCGTGAGAGCGCCAACCAGTACTACCGTGCCGACCAACAGCAGCACAAAGAGCAGGGTGTGGGTCGGAAAGGTGCCGACGGACTCCGGCACGCGCTTCTTGGCAGCCAGTGAACCGGCGACGGCCAGAGCAGGGATGGCGCACCAGAACCGGCTGAACAGCATTGCGATGCCCCCGACGATGGTGTAGAACGGGTTGGTGGCGGTGAGACCACCGAATGCGCTGCCGTTGTTGTTACTCATCGAAGAGAAGCCGTACAGCATCTCGGTGAATCCGTGGGGTCCCGGATTCAGGGCGCCAGACCTGCCCGCCGCCGTGGTGACCGCCAGTGCGGTACCGATCAACACCAGCAGATTGGGAACCAGGATCGCGACCGAGGCCATCTTCATCTCGAAGGCCTCGATTTTCTTGCCGAGGTACTCCGGTGTGCGTCCCACCATGAGTCCCGCGATGAACACGGTGACGATCGCGAAGAGCAGCATTCCATAGAGGCCGGATCCGACACCGCCATAGATGATCTCGCCCAGCTGCATGAGCCAGAGCGGCACTAGCCCGCCCAGCGGCATGAACGAATCGTGCATCGCGTTGACCGAGCCGTTGGAGGCCGCGGTCGTGGCCGTCGCCCAGAGTGCGGAGTTCACCACGCCGAACCGCACCTCCTTGCCCTCCATGTTGCCGCCAGCCTGGGCAACGCTCGCATGCTGGTCGACGGCCTCGGCGGCAATGAGCGGATTGCCACCCTGTTCCGACAGGACGCAGGGCACCAGTAATGCCACGAACACGATCGTCATCGCCGCCAGTACGGCCCACCCTTGTCGAGTGTCCTTCACCATCCGGCCGAAGGTGTAGCAGAGCGCCGCGGGGATCAGGAGGATCGCGAGTAGCTCGAGGAAGTTGGCGAGCGGAGTCGGGTTCTCGAACGGATGGGCTGAGTTGATGTTGAAGAACCCACCGCCATTGGTGCCCAGCTGCTTGATCGCTATCTGCGAGGCGGCCGGGCCCACCGCTATCGTTTGGGTAGTCACCCGCGCGGTATCGGGACCGAACGGCTGCAGCAGGGGGACCGTCTGATACGCTCCGAAGGTCTGAACGACACCCTGTGACACGAGGGCCAGAGCAAGCACGAAGGAAAGCGGCAGCAGGATGTAGAGGGTACCGCGGGTGAGATCAACCCAGAAGCTGCCGATGGTGCGCGTGGAGTGACGGGACAGGCCGCGGATCAGCGCGATCAGCACCGCCATTCCCGCCGCCGCGGAAACGAAGTTCTGCACGGTGAGCGCCAGCATCTGCGACAGGTAGCTCATCGTCATTTCGCCGCCGTACGCCTGCCAGTTGGTGTTGGTCGCGAAACTTGTGGCAGTATTGAAGGCGATGGTGGGTGAAACCGCGGCCATGTGCGCCGGGTTGAGCGGCAGGACCGCCTGAGCACGCAGCAGCAGGTAGACCGCCAGGGTACTGAGAAGGCTGAGCAGCAGGAAACTCCAGGCGTACTGCTTCCAGTCCATTTCGTCTTCGGGACCGACCCCCATCACCCGGTAGCACAACCGTTCGACCGGCCCCAGGAGCCGGCCAAGCCACGTCGGCTCACCCGCATAGATCTTCGCCATGAAGGTGCCGAGAGGCTTCGCGAGGCCCAGCAACACGACCATGTACAGGCCAAGCTGGAGCCAGCCGTTGGTGGTCATTCGAACAGCTCCGGCTTGAGAAGCGCCGCGAAGAGATAGATGAGCAGCGCGATGGCGATGACCAGACCAACCCAGGTGAGCGTGGTCATGACAGATTCCTCACAGCTTTTGACAGAGCCGGACAAACCCCCAGCTCAGGCCGAAGAAAATGACCACCAACAGCATCAGTAACCCGTCGAGCATAGAGGCCCCAGGTTCGTGAACGGCTGCTAGCTTAGGACAAGTCGCCTCAGGACGGGGTAAAAACTGGCGCGGCCGGCATCAGGATTTCGTAAGAATCTTCCGCCTTTGCCACTAGGAACCGGGCGGTAGCGCGGTATCTTCCTCCGCCAGAAGCCCTTGCCCCTGCCCAACCGGACCATGACCGAGATCGTGACCACCTCCCCACTGAGCCAATTGAGCGAAGAGGAGCAGCTCTTCCGCTCGACCGTTCGAGAGTTCGCGGAAACCGAGATCAGGCCTCACGTAGCCGAGATGGATGAGGCCGGCACCTTCCGGCCCGACCTGATCGCCAAACTCTTCGAATTGGGTTTGATGGGTGTCGAAATACCGGAACAGTGGGGAGGGGCCGGGGGCAACATCTTTCTCGCTGCGATCGCCATCGAGGAACTGGCGCGGGTGGATGCGTCCGCCGCGATCTATGTGGATGTGCACAACACGCTGGTCAACAATGCGATGCTCCGCTGGGCCAACGACGAGCAGAAGAGCCGCTATTTCCCCCGGCTGACCTCTAGCCTGCTCGGCGCATTTGCCCTCTCGGAACCGGCCAGCGGCAGTGATGCGTTCGCGCTCGAGACCCGCGCCGAAGACAAGGGAACCCACTGGGAGCTGACCGGACGAAAATTCTGGATCACCAATGGTGGAGAGGCTGGCTTCTTCCTGGTGTTCGCCAATGGTGACTTCAGCAAGGGATACAAGGGCATTACCGGGTTCATCGTCGAGCGGGAGTTCCCCGGATTCAGTGTCGGCAAGAAGGAAAACAAGCTCGGCATTCGGGCCTCCAGCACCACCGAGTTGATCCTCGAGAACTGCGAGGTCCCCAAGGCGAACGTGCTGGGACCGGTGGGCCGGGGGTACAAGATCGCAATCGAGACTCTTAACGAAGGTCGGATTGGGATCGGGGCTCAGATGATTGGTGTGGCGCAGGGCGCACTCGAGGCCGCCATCCAGTACGTGAAGGAACGGAAACAGTTTGGAAAGGCCGTCGCCGAATTCCAGGGCGTCCAGTTTCAGCTGGCCCAGATGGCCACCGAGCTCGAGGCGGCCCGACTGCTGGTCTATAACACCGCCCGCCTGAAGGACAGCGGTCAGCCGTTCTTGCGCGAGGCGGCGATGGCCAAGCTCTTCAGTTCCCAGGTGGCGGACCGAATCACGTCTCAGTGTCTGGAGCTGTTCGGCGGATACGGCTATTCGAAAGAATATCCCGCCGAGAAGTACTACCGGGATGCCAAGATTGGCACGATCTACGAGGGAACCAGCAACATGCAGCTCCAGACCATCGCCAAGCTGCTTTTGAAGGAGCCCTAAGCGGCAGCGTGAAGCTGACGGCACAAAGGCAGTAGGGCCCCTGCTTCTTTGACGTTCCCGCCTGAAACGTCATCCGGCTACGGAACACCCTTTGCTCTTCATTTTGACGCCGGAAAGGCCCCGGCAGGGATGAGGCATCAAGCGAAGTCATGACAAGGGGTTGCGGGGAGGCGTTCTCCCCTCGATCTTACCTGCCCCGCTTGCTGGTCCTCATCCGCAGGGCAAGACAAGCCAAATACAAGAAGTTCCCATACTTGAGGGCGCCAGATTGCCGTTTGGCCGAGGGATTCGCCGCATCGCAACCGCCGCCGCGCTACTCAGCGCGGGGGCGTTTGTTGTGCCGGCCCACGGCCAGGAGATCGCAGAGGGCCTTCAGCTTCAGCTTCGACGCTGGTATCGCCAGGCTTCGCGTTCCGCGCCCGGTACCTGGGGCATCGCGGTAGCCGATCAGCAGGGCAACCTGCTCTGGAGTGTCAATCCAGATAAGGCCATGATCCCGGCTTCCACAGTCAAGCTCCTGACGACCGGATTTGCCCGGACCATACTGGGCGGTGATGCCCGGCGCTCGACGCGAGTGGTGGGACTGGGACGGGTGGACGAGGGCACCGGCGAGTGGATGGGCAAGTGGGCTCTCGAGCTGAATGGCGATCCGACACTGGAGAGTCCTTCGGGCGGTGGCCCCCGGCTCGACGACCTCGCGGAGCAGCTCGCAGCCCAGGGCATCCGACGTCTCCGGGGCCCCATGGAAGTGGTGAGCGCGGATGGTCCTGCCGAAGCGCTCTATCCCTCTGCTTGGCGTGCGGCAAACCGCGGCAGCATCTACGCTCCGCTGGTCGGGTCGCTGACCCTGCACGAGAACGTCGTCTGGATTCACGTGAAGCCGGGGTCCAAGTCGGGCCGCCGCGCCGTATTGGTCGAGACGTCGCCGGCAGGCCTCGAGGCCCTGGTCGACGTCCACGCCAGCACCGTGTCCGGCTATCGCTCTCGGCTCTCGATCCGGCGCATGGCCGACGGGGGCTACCTGATCAACGGTTCGATCGGGGTCAACGCGTCGGTTCGCCGGCTGGTCACTGTTGCGTCGGATCCCAAGGCTATTCTGGCCGCGGCGTGGGCCCGCGCACTCCAGGACGCGGGGATCGAATGGGACCGGAGCCCGAACCCGATTACGCTCGAGGGCGACGCAACCGACGTCCTTGCCGAAGTGACCTCGGCGACGTTCGACTCAATCGCATCCGAAGTGAACCGCCGGAGTCTCAACATCGGTGCCGAGCTGTTGCTCCAGTGGGCAGGTGGCCGGGACCACGCGCCGGAGTTGCTCACTGAGCACGTGCAACAGGTGGCCGGAGTGGACGGCGGCGTGCATCTGGTGGACGGGAGTGGCATGTCCCACGAAGATCGGGTCACGCCGGCCACGTTCATCTACTACATGGCCAACTTCCTTTCGACCCCGGCGGGGCGGAACTTCCCCTACCTGTTGCCGGCGAATGGCGAAGGCACGCTGACGAGGCTCGCGGGCGGGCTGCCTGCCGCCGGCGTCGTCCACGCCAAGACCGGTACGCTGAGCGGTGTCTCCACTCTGGTTGGATATCTGGGACAGAAAGACGGGATGTATCTTGTCTCCCTGATGTACAACGGCCCCCGTTCCAAGACCGCGAAGCGCCAACAGTGGCAGGCGTTCCGGCTCCTCGGCGCGAATGGCGTAACCATCCCCTCGGAAGTCAACGACGAGCCGGATCAGGACACGCCGGGCGCCGCTGCAGATGAAATTGGAGGAGAGCCGGAGAACTGAGCCTACCGGATTAGCAGACCCGCCAAAGCCGCAGCGAGCATGATCAGTGGATCGGGGACTTTTCTGATCCAGACCGCAGTAGCCAACGCCGCAAGAGCAATTACCACCGTCGGAACATCAATCAGAGCGCCGCGAGCCAGCACCACGACCGATCCCGCAATCGCGCCGGTCGCGGCGGCGGTTATGCCCGCGACGAAGGCGGCGAGGGCCGGTCGCTTGGCGTACTTCTGGAAGTAGGGAGCGGGAAGAACGGTCAGCAGAAAACAGGGGAGAAATGTGGCCCCGGCTGCAACCACGGCGCCGGCAAACCCGGCCACGAGGTACCCGATGAATCCGGTGGTGATCACTACGGGGCCAGGCGTTATGAAAGCAACCGCGACCGCATCGATGAACTGCTGCTCTGTGAGCCAGCCGTGCTGGAGGACCACTCCGCCGTGGAGGAAGGGCACGATTGCGAGGCCGCTGCCAAAAACGAACGAACCGGCGTAGGCGAAGAAGGCCGCGATCTGCAGGAGGAGCCCCGCCTCGGCGGCTGTGCCCGTTCTCCGGAGCCAGGCCGGCGGGACTCGCCAGAGCCAGGTAGCGAATCCTCCCAGCAGGATGAGAGCGACCAGCTCCCTGCCGGTTGCAATCGTGGCAACCGCCACCAGCAGGTAGATGCTCCAGAGCAACGTATCCCGTCCGATTGTCTTCCGGGTAAGAAGCCAGGCGCTGCGGCTGATCAGGCCAATCACCGCTGCGGCAACGCCGTAGAAAACGGCCTGCATCCAGGGCAAGCCTTGATACAGGGTGTATGCCCATCCCAGTGCCAGAACCATGAGGAAGCTGGGAAGCACGAAGCTCAGCCCGGCCAGTGTGGCACCGGCGATTCCCCCCCGCACATACCCGATGTAGAAGCAGAGTTGTGCCGCGAGCGGTCCCGGAGAGAGCTGGGCCAGCGCGATCCCTTCCCGGTACTCCTCCTCGGAAATCCACCCGCGCTGCTCTACCAGGTCTCGATGCATGGCGCCGACCAGGGCGATCGGTCCGCCGAATCCCAGAGCGCCAAGGCGGAGGAAGTACCATCCGAGACCGCGAGTGATCCCGGGCGCGGCGACGACCGTGCTCATGCGGCAAACTCGATACTTCGGCCCGCTCCCCGGGCGACTGCCCGCTGGTAAACCAGTGCGGCAGCCGCCACATCCTGCACCGCGACGCCGGTGCTGTCGAAGATGAAGACCTGATCCTCGCTGGTCCGGCCGGGCTTGCGGCCCGCCACCAGATCCGGCAATTCCGCGTAGACCTGGGAGACGGTCATGAATCCGCCCGCAACGGCATGGAAGAGATCACCGATCCGAACCGCTTGTTCGAGGAGATCGGGCACGACGAGGGCCTCAGCCATGAGGGCAGGGTCAACCTCGATCTTCTCGCCGTTGTCCGCCCCCACCGCAGCGACGAAGGTCCCGGCGTTGACATCTCCCTGACGAATCAGCGGCGTTTTGGATGGAGTACAGGTGATGCAGATCTGACTCACCGACAGGGCAGATCGCAGATCCGATACCGCGCTGATCTCGATACCGAGCTCGACCCCAAGCTCGCCAGCGAGCTTTTCAGCTCGCAGCGGCTCTAGATCGTAGGCGTAAACCCGCTCGAGCGGCCGAACCAGGTTGAGCGCCCGGATCTGCGCCCGGCTTTGGGCGCCGCAACCGACGATGGTCGCGACTCGCGCGCCTTCCCTTGCCAGGAATCGCGCCGCAACTGCCGTGGCAGCAGCCGTACGCAGAGCGGTTATGGCGGTGGAGTCGAACACCCCGAGCGGCTCCCCCTGTTCTGCGTCGCACAGGATAACGAGCCCCTGAATCGTCGGTCGGCCCCGTGCCGGGTTGCCGGGGAAATTCGCGTTGAGCTTGCCGGCCATGTAGCCACCCATTCCCGCTGCCTTGAAGTGGAACCCCCCGCTTGAAGCATGCAGGGCGCTCACCACGGGCCCCAGGAGTTCTCCGCGAGCCATTGCGAGGAAGCTGCCCTGCACCGCCTCGATGCAGTCGGCGAGCGGAAGCAGCTGCTCGACCTCACTGCGGGAAAGCAGCAGCGTGCCCATCAGGCGGGCGCCGGGACGCACTGCGGATTCCAGCTGTGAGTCTCACCTCTGACATAGCGGCACCAGGAGTACAGCGCGTCGTAGAGCACGAAGCCGTGACGCAGCTGCTCGTGGTCATCCCGGAAATTGTGAGACAGGCCGAGGGAGATCGCGAGAAGCCCAGCGCACTGCGGGGCGAGGTCGGGCCGTGCGGTATCGGCGCCGCGGACGATGACAGCCAGCTCGCCTAATGCTGGATCGTCCAGCCGGTATTTCTTGAGAAACGTGTCGAAGCTGCACAGCGGCCCGTCGTGACTCAGCTCAACGCCCTCGACGTCGTACGGCGTTGCAGCCTGCTTCTGCGCTTCCGCCAGCACTTCTCCCGGCGGCACGAAGATGAACTCGGGGGATGAATCGATGAATCGAGCGATGAGCCAGGGGCAGGCAATCCGGTCGATCTTGGGTCGTTCACGGGTGATCCAGCGCATGGGACCTCCTTGGGGCCGGCAGATTGTGGCCCCCGATGCCGAGGTGGTACATTTGTATCCATGAATGATTCAGTTGAATCATCCCGTCCGCAAGGGCACCCCCACTGGCTGCTGCTCATACATCAACTGCCGCCCCGACCCCATTATCTGCGGGTGAAGGTGCGCCGCCGGCTGGCCCGGCTGGGAGCCCGGCCGCTCAAGAACACGGTGTATGCCCTGCCCTGGAGCGAAGAGGCGATCGAGGACTTCCAGTGGCTCAGACGAGAAATCGAGGCGGACGGAGGAGAAGCGGTGATCTGCGAAGCGTCCCTCCTCGAGGGTCTGAGCGATGCCGCCCTGGACGGCCGGTTCCCAACGGGTCGCCAGGCAACGCGTCAAGCGGCCGCGATCCGGGTCCGGCCCGACCTGTCGAAGGGCCGGGTCTGGGTCACCAGGAAGGACGTCCACGTCGATCGCATTGCCAGCGCCTGGCTGATCCGGCGGTTCATCGACCCCAAGGCCCGTTTCAAATTCGTCCCCCCGCAGGGCTACACACCTAGGAAGAACGAACTCCGCTTCGATATGTTCGAGGCGGAATTCACCCACGAGGGCGATCACTGCAGCTTCGAAACCCTGGTCCATCGCTTCGGACTCAAGGATCCCGCCCTGCGTGCTCTGGGAGAAATGGTCCACGACATCGACTGTAAGGATAGGAAGTTCCGCCGCGCCGAAACGACAGGACTACAGCGCCTGATTCAGGGCATCGTGGCGGCGAACGGGAAGGATACCGCGCGATTGCGCCAGGGCACCGTCATTCTGGATAGTTTCTACGACGCCTTCGCCTCGCGACGGAAGTGAAGATCGTTTGCAGGTTCCTGCTGCTGCTCGCCCTGGTTTCCGGAGTGGTGCGACCGGTAGTGGCCCAGGTTGCCGGGGACGGGGCAACGCTGCGCGTCGAACGCGTTGTCTCGACTATCACGCTCGACGGCCACCTCGACGAACCTGACTGGCTTGCGAGCGATTCGATCACCGACTTCCGGCAGCAAGAGCCCGAGGAGGGTGCGCCCGCGAGCGAGCGGACGGTGCTTCGTGTCCTGCGTGACGACAAGGCTTTCTATTTCGGGATCCACGCCTACGACCGTGAGCCTTCCCGGATTCGGGCGCGTCAGATTCGCCGGGATGCAGACCTGGAGGATGATGACTTCGTCAAGATCCTGATCGACAGTTTCCACGACCGGCGGGGGGCCTTCGTCTTCGGGACCAATCCCAACGCGTTGATCTGGGATGCCCAGCTCGTCGGTTTCGAAGAGCCCAATGTCGACTGGAATGGAATCTGGACGGTCGCGACCAGCCGGGATTCAGATGGCTGGACGGCGGAATTCCGAATACCGTTGCGCACGCTCCGGTTTCACGCTGGAAACGACGGCGTGTTCGGGTTCAATGTGGAGCGCTTTGTCCGGCGACGGAACGAGACAACGTTTTGGCGATCCTGGGGGCGAACCCAGGGATTCTACAATCTGATCGAGGCCGGTACGCTGACCGGGTTCGGCGAGGTGCATCGCGGACGAGATCTCGAGCTCCGGCCGTACCTGCTCGGGCAGGCCATCGCCACGGAACGCGTCATCACCGGGACTGGCACCGACAGTGTGGTCGAGGCCAGCGACCGCGATGCCAAGGCAGGGGTGGATGCCAAGCTTGGCATTTCGCCGACCCTCACGGCGGACCTCACGATCAACACGGACTTTGCGCAGGTCGAAGCAGACCGGCAGATCATCAACCTGACCCGCTTCCCGGTCTTCTTCCCCGAAAAGCGGGAGTTCTTCCTCGAATCCAGCGGCACCTTCGACTTTGCACGGCAGCCCATCCTGACGCCGTTTTACTCCCGGCAGATCGGCTTGAAGGACGGAGAACCTGTTCCAATTCTCGCGGGTGCGCGTCTTACCGGACGGGCCGGCCCATGGACTCTGGGCCTGCTTGCGGCTCGGACTGGCGGGGAGGATGATGCCAACGACGCCGTCTTCCGTCTCAAGCATGACTTTCTCGACCGCGCATACATCGGGGGCATCGCGACTCTCCGGACGGGCCCCGGCGTCTCCGGCACAGAGGCCAGCGGCGGCCTCGACATCGACCTCCCCCTGGTGGTGCACGGCCAGAACGTTGAGCCATCATTCTGGATCACCGGCACCAGCACTCCAGGAATCCCCGGCGTGCCATTGGCCTGGCGTGCAGCTACAGATTACCCCAACGACCTCTTCGACATCTTCGCCTCGTTGTGGCGCGTGCAGGCGGGATACACACCAACCCTGGGATTCGTTCGTCGCACCGGTATCAAAGAAACGACCGGGCACATCGACTTCACGCCCAGGCCAGGGGTCCTCGGCATTCGCCAGCTCGATTTCGCAGTTCCCGACTGGGACATCATTGCCAACGAACAGGGCAGCCTCACCCGAAGCAGCGACTGGCAGACGGCTGAAATCGAATTGCGCCCGCTCGGGGTGCTCTTTCAGTCCGGCGACCAGTTCGAAATCAATATTCAGCGATTTCTCGACGCGCCGACCGATTCGTTCGACATCTTTCCCGGCGTCATGATTCCCCCGGGGCGTTACTGGTACACCCGCGGCGAGGTGAATTTCTCGACCTCTCGCGGGCGCCCGTTGAACCTGGATGCGCTCTACAGCTGGGGAGATTTCTATACCGGTACCAACCAGGAGCTGAGCTTCGACGCCACCTGGCGCTTCGGCGGACACCTGATCCTCGGCGTAGACCTGACTCGCGACGCAGTCCGGTTGCCGGAGGGCGATTTCAATGCGATCCAGACGGGAGGACGGGCCCAGTACGCGTTCAATCCCCGAACCGATCTCCTGCTCTTTGTCCAGCACAACAACGAGGACCAGCGGGTGGATTTTCAACTGCGTTTCCACTGGATCCCGACGATCGGCGACGATTTTTACGTGGTCTGGACCTCCGGCTACACCACCGATCCGGCAGCCGAGCATCACTTCCCCGATAGCCAGGCGCTGCGCGATCCGCTCAGCGGATCATTCACCATCAAGGCAGTTCACCGCCTGGAGTTATAACCATGCAATCAGCTCGATTCTTTCTCGGCCTCCTGGCACTCTGCCCAGTCGCGACGATTCCCTTGCAGGGTCAAACCCCGGATTCGGTCCGGTGGGCGACGCTCGGCACCGTCCTCGGCGCAAAGCCGGTAGCTCAGCCAGGAGTGCACCGGTTCAATTTCCCGCGCAGCGATCTGATCGTCAGGATGGGCGACGTCACGATCGCACCGGCTCTGGCCCTGACATCCTGGTCGGCATTTACCGATGACACGAGCTCAACCACAGTCATGGGAGATCTGGTTGTCATCGCTCCGGAACTCCCCGCCCTGCTGGCGGCACTAGCTTCGGCCGGGATCGCTGTTACGGCAGTGCACAACCATCTGGTAGGTGAAGATCCCCAGGTGATGTACGTGCACTATCAAGGGCATGGCGCGAGCAAGGAGCTGGCCGCTGGGCTGGCACACGCCCTCACCGTTACGGCCACACCACGGCCTGCAGCGGCGCGCCCGTCCATGCCAGTAACGATCGATACCGCCCGAATCCATGCCGCACTGCAGAGCGAACCGAAGGGCAACGGTACGATCGCCTCCGTCGGAATGCCGCTGTTGAAATCGGAAATTGTGATGGACGGTCGGGTGGTTCCGGTGACCTTCGGACTCACCAGCCCGATCAACTTCCAGCAGGTGAGCGAGCAGCGCTGGCTGGCAACCGGGGACTTCGCGGTGACCAGTGCGCAGGTTCAGCCCATCGTGAGAGCGCTCATCGAGGCGGGAATTACCCCCACGGCGATTCACAGCCACCTGCTTGGGGAAACGCCCACGGTGTATTTCATCCACTTCTGGGCCGACGGAACTCCGACGAAAGTCCTGAGCGGACTGAGTGCCGCGGTGACGGCCGCCGGACGGTAACGACTCACAGCATCAGGTGAGCGAGCTCCTTTCCCTCCGGCGCAGCTGAAGAGGATCCCATCGGCTCCAGCGTCAGCGCCGCTCCCATCACCTGTCCGCCGCTCGGCGGCATCGGCAGGGTGAGAAACGCCGGGGTGCGTTCCCCGGTCTTCACCTCGACGCCACGAACCATTCCGGTTTCGGTGATGAACCAGAACTGGCACATCTGTCCCGGTTGCGGCGCGGGAAGGCCGTAGACCACGACATTCCAGCGGTGGGTGCGCTCATCGGCAAAGATGACCATGCCACCCTCCTGCGCTCCCATGCGGATGCTGGCGTGCCGGACCAGGCTGGCCGTGCGCATGATCTCCAGAGTGTCGCGCGCCATCTCGAGCTGATGGGAGAGGTTAGCCCTGGCCTCCTCGGTAGTTCGCTCTGCGGACCGAACCCGCGATGTGGCCCAAGTCCAGGCGCTGACAGCGAGAACCAGCGAGGCGGCCGCCGCCAGAAGGGGGGCAAAGCTCCTCCGAGGCCTGATACCTAGCGCGGATTCGACCAGGCGTCGCTTCAGCTCCGGTCGCGGCGTCACCGGCGTGGTCCCCAGCGGAAGCCAGGCCAGTTCCTGCTCGATCTGGTGAATCGCCTCTCGGCAATCCTCGCAACCCTCCAGGTGAGCGCGGAAGGTCGATTCCTCTTCCGCTTCCAGGCTTCGGACAACGAAGGATGTCCGATGCTCCACGAACCAATCATGCGCGCTCATACGACCCAGTCTTTGATGGATGCCAGAGATACCCGCAGCTTCTCGAACGCCAGACGCAGGCGCGTCTTGACTGTGCCCAGTGGAATGCCGAGCCGTGTGGCGATTTCGGAATGCGTGAGACCTTCGAAATAGGCCAGCTGGACAACGGCGGCTTGTTCTTCGGTGAGCCCTCGGAGGGCCTGGTGAACCGATTCGTGGATGTGCCAGCCCGGCATCGCGGCCTCATTCGGCTCGACCGGCCGGGTCCAGCCCTCACCCGCCTCTCCAAACGCGCGGTAGCGCTCGATCTTCCCGACCTGACGCTTCCGCCGCCTTAGCCGGTCTATGGCCCGGTTTCTGGTGATGCGGAGGATCCAGGCCATCAACCCGCCTTCGGCGCCGTCGTACAGATCCACCCGGCGCCACACGATGTTGAAGGCTTCCTGAACGACTTCCTCCGCTTCGTCTCGATCACTGAGCATGCCGTAGGCAACGCCGAGCAGCCACGGGGTAGCGAGATCAACCAGCTCTACGAGTGCCTGTTCGTCTCGCGCCAGCAGCCGATTGTAGAGGGAGGTCTCCTGCGCGCGGGAAAGCAACCCACGGCTGGGCTGTCCCGGATTGGGAGAACGATCGGACGGGAATGAGCGCGGCACCTGCGATGGCTGTCAGGTGGCGATGGCGGGACGAAACATCATGGCCTCCTCGGCACTGTAAGGTACACCAGATTGGGGCTGTACTCTTTCACAACGCCGGGAGGCCGGGTTTGGTTCTTGAGTGCTATTCCACGACCACGTCAATGGGGCCGAGGCTGTGCTCATCGGCCGCCGCATCATGACCGAAATCAACCATAAGCGTCCCCGTCGCCGGGGCTGCTACGTTCACGATGACCTCGTGACTGTAGTGGGCACTGGGATCCATCGTCGCGGTCGCGGCTCCAGCCGGATCGAAGACCAACCGGCTGAAGTGGATGTCTTCCACGTCGTCGAGATTGTCTCCAGCTGCATTAAAGAATGTGGCCCGAACCGTCACCGTCTGCCCTTCGGGTAGATGCAACTTGCCATCCCCGCTGGGGGGCGCACCGTCTACCGACAGCTCCACGGTCAACGGATCATGATCATCGGCGGCCACAGTCTCATCGCTGCTGCATCCGGCCAGCGCTGCCACTCCGACTGCCAGTCCGAAGAAACCGATTCTGCCACGGGTCATGCACGAACTCCTGAGTTCAATTGGTGGACGGAGACCAGTTGAATGCCGCGCGCAGCGTCAGCGGTGGTCCCGGGTTGATGAAGCCGGAGGCGCGGATCTCCGGATACTTGGTATCGAAGAGATTCTGGATGGCGAGATCGAGCTGGAGGCCAGCACCGAGCGGGACCTGGCCGCTGAGGTCGAAAACGATGTACGGCTGGGTGCGGATATCGGGCTCGCCGATCGGCGTGTAGGGACCCAAGGCACGGGCATTCAGCGCCACCAGGTACTTGGAAGCGAGAACTGTGTTGATGCCGGCCTGCACCGTGTACTTGGCGACACCGGGCACTTCCTTGCCCTGACCTCCCTCATCATGGTTGGAAAGACACACCGGCCCCCGATCGCACTGGACCGGAATCGCTGTGTCGATCGGAGCCCGGACGCCCGCGAGAGCCCCCTCGAGGTGCGCATCGGCGAACTCGCCGGTGAGATGTGAGTCGGTCCAGGTGCCGGCAAAGGTCAACGAGGTGACACCGAAGAGACGTACCCGTGCCCGCCCGTCGAACCCCTGGCGGACGCTGGTGCCGGCGCTGGTGATCTCCAGCGTCACCGGGTCGACAATGCGCTCGTTGGAGACGTCGGTCCGGAACGCCGAGACCTGGACGTCGGCGCGGTCGCCGTGCCAGTCGACGCCCACCTCGCTGGCCCAGGCTTGAAGCGGGGCTCGGCCCACGTCTTCGATGACTCCGGGGGCCCCGCGGAAGCCGTGACTCAGCGAGGCGAGTAGAGAGGTATTCTCTCCCACCAGATATCGGACGCCGGCCTTAGGGCTGACGATGGCGCGGGTGTGTTCTTCGAATGCGCCTCCGTCGATCCAGTTCCGGCTGCCGTAGTGCAGCACATCGAGACGGGCGCCGATGTCGACTCCGAACTTGGTTCCAAAAGTCCGCCGGTAGCGCGCGAAAGAAGAGCCCGAGGCGTAATCGGCCTCGACGTTGTCCTCCGCAGCGACTGGCACCCGGCCGGTGGTCTGATCGCGTTGGTATTCCGCGCCGTCGATTCGCCCGGCGACGCCGAAGGTGAATTCGCCGGCTGTCGGGGTCCACACGATCGATGACTGGGCGCCCGCAGCCAGCCTCCGATCCTTTTCGCCGGTCTGCTGAAGGGCTTCGCCGGTTTCCGGAATGTTGAGGTAGAGATCCCACCGCGAACTGAAGGCCCAGGCGGTCGTCTCGAATGCGGTGCGGGTCCCCAACGGAGTGGCGTAGCGGCCGTGGGCGACGATCCGGAGAGCCTCACCGCCGTCGGTCGGGTCGGTTGCCTGCTTGAGGTTGTCGGCGTTGTAGTCGGCCACCGAGACGAAGCCGGGGGAGTTCCAACCCGTCGCATAGACCCCAAGCCCGCCCTCGATCCGACCCGCTGACCCGGCGCGCTTCCAACCACGCAGCAGCGAATTCACCAGCCAGTAATGGCTGTTGTCGCGCCAGCCCTCGGATCGTTCGCCGGAAACGGCCAGCATGGATCCGCCATTGTCCTCCCGGCGTCCGGTGCGCAACCAGCCGCCCACGTCGCCGTAGCTGGAACCGGTGACCGCCATGGAAGTGCCTTCGGCATCGGCGGAGGTGAATGCCTCGACCACTCCAGCCAGCGCGAAATCGCCGTAGAGCGGGCTCGCCGGACCGTGAATCAGCCGGAGCGAGCTCACGGCTTCCGACTGGAGTGAATTCCAGTCCGAATACCCCTCTCCGTGTCCATTGATCGGGAGATTCACCGGCACCCCGTCTACCACGAGCAGGACATCACCCGAGTGATCCGAGGTGAACCCACGCACTACGACGTCCGAGGCAAACCCTGGTCCCTGACCTTGCTCGTGAACCTCAACTGCGGCCGCCCGGCGGAACATGTCATACGGACTGTCGCTCGGAGTATGCTCCAGGACCGATCCGGTGAGGTCGATCGTCGCGACCGGAGGAGGAGCCGCGTGCTCGCGCGCCGCGGTGACCTCGAGCGGCTCGAGCACGACAGGCTGCTTCTTGGTCGTGTCGACGGCCTGCTTCGTCGTATCGACCGGCTCCTGCGCCGCAAGCGGCTGAAAAGCCGCGATGCCCGCAAGCGCCACGACCAGCGTCGCACGCTTAGAGATGTCTCGCCACATGTTGTCGCCGTACCTCCCGAGAACCCGGTGCGTCTCCACGATCGCGTGACGATCGGAGAGCGCGTGCGTCCGAGAATGGACGTTTAGTACTGGCCAGCTGGGATCAGGCGAGCGGCGGAGGGCCTACGGCGTACGGGAGGGTGTGCTCGGGACTCTGGACGAGGTGGGAGACGGCGGTAAGGCTTACATGGATCGCGGCGGCGTCGATCGGGATGACGGGGTGGCCACCGGCGGCCAGCAACGCGGGCATCGGCGCGTGACAGGAGCCCAGGCAGGTGCAGCCCTGGTGGTCACCACCGGGCGTGCCGTGGTCTCCGTGCGATCCGTGTGCATGGACCGAGCTCTGAACCGCCAGATGCCCCACCGGCCCATCGTGCTCAGGGCAGCGATGAATCCCCGCTCCGTCCGTAAGCTGGACGCCGAGCAGCAGAACCACCTGCAACAGCGCGGTGGCAGCGGAAAACACATCGCGAAGGCGCTTCATACGCGGGGGAACAATACGCGTGACCTGATATTCAGGCAACGTGATTGGACAATTTTCGGGCCGCTGCCTCGAGGACCGAGTCGGTCTTGCAAAAGGCGAAGCGTACGAGGTGCCGTCCCAGTTCGGGACGACTGAAGAAACTGGAACCGGGCACACTGGCAACGCCCTTTTCGACGACCAATTGACGTGCGAATTCAGTGTCCGAGAGGTCGGAGAGGGCCGAGAAATCGCACAGGATGTAGTACGCACCCTCGGGACGTACGGATTTGAAGCCGGCCCTGTTCAAACCGTTCCACAGCAGCTCTCTCCTCCGGCGATAGTCGGCCGCGAGTCCATGGTAGTACTCCGGTCCAAGCGTCTCCATCGCGACAGCCAGCGCCTCCTGTAAAGGGGCTGGAGCACCGACCGTGAGAAAATCGTGAACCTTGCGGATGGCATCCGTCACGCGGGCCGGGGCCATGATGGTCCCGATCCGCCAGCCGGTAATGCTGAAAGTCTTGGAGGCACCGCTGATAGTCACGGTACGCTCTCTCATTCCGGGCAGGGTAGCGAGAGGGATGTGTTTGCCTTCGTAGAGAATGTGCTCATAGATCTCGTCGGTCACCGCCCAGGCTTTGAAGCGTTCGCAGAGACGGGCTATGCCCTCGAGTTCGCTGCTCGTGAGTACCCGTCCCGTGGGATTGGCCGGGGTGTTGACCACGATGGCACGCGTGCGATCGGTAAACGCAGCGGCCAGCCGTTCGAGGTCGAGCGCCTGCCCCGGGGCCTGGCTAACGAAGACCGGTCGCGCATCGCAGAGAATCGCGTCCGGCCCATAGTTCTCGTAGAAAGGCTCGAAGACGATGACCTCGTCTCCAGGGTCTACGATGGCCATGAGGGTCGCCGCCATGGCCTCGGTGGCTCCACAAGTGACCGTGATCTCCGCTTCGGGATCCACGGAGAGCCCATACCAGTCGCTGTACTTCCTGGCGATCGCCTCCCGGAGACGGCCTGCGCCCCAGGTAATGGCGTACTGGTTCACGTTGTCCCGGATGGCGCGAGCGGCGGCTTCTTTCAAGAGCTCGGGCGCCGGAAAGTCAGGGAACCCCTGAGCCAGATTGATGGCTCCGTGCTGGTTGGCGAGACGGGTCATGCCGCGAATCACCGACTCGCGGAAGCCGATCGTTCGGCGGGCTAGATGCATGGGTGATAGTTTAGGCGATCCCCTTCGGAGGTACCATGCCACCGGCCGACCCCAGGCCCGCCCGCACCGCCCGGATCCTCTACCTCGGCCTGCTGGCGGGACCCCTGTTATTTGCCGGCGTGGCCCTGGCGTTGCTTTCCCCTCAGATCCCGCTGGATCAACCGATCCTGCTCTACACGCCGTTTGCGCTGGCCGCGGTGCTGTTCGCCGGCGGGCTGATCATCCGGACTCGAATCCCCCAGCGCTCGACCGCCCAGTCTGAGGAGGAATGGTGGCGGGTCAACCTCCCGCGGGCTCTCATGGTGTGGAGTCTCTTCGAGGGCCCCGCCCTGTTCGGCGTCGCAATGTATCTCACCCTGGGCACTGTAGTCCCGCTGCTGGTGACGGGAGTCGGCCTGGTGATGCTTCTGCTCAATTCCCCCAATCGACTGATCGAGGGTTGATGCGCATCGTTTCATTGTTGCCGGCGGGGACAGAGATCGTCGCGGCACTCGGATGCGAGACTCTACTGGTCGGCATCAGCCACGAGTGTGATTACCCGGCTTCGATTCTTCAATTACCGAGGGTCACCCGGACCCCGGTGGATTCCTCCCTCTCCAGCGCGCGTGTCGACGCCCAGGTTCGTGAGATACAGGCCGAAGGGAAGCCAGTGATAGGGCTCGAAGCAGGAGTGCTGGAGACCCTGGCTCCCGATCTGATCCTCACCCAGGACCTGTGCGAGGTCTGTGCGGTTGCTGACGGTGAAGTTTACCGACTTGCGGATACGATGAACTCGCAGCCTGGGATTGTTCCGCTTAGAGCTCGCGATGTTGGCGGAATTCTGGAAGACATCCGGACGGTTGGACACGCGGTAGGAAGGGTCAAAGCCGCCGAAGAATTGGTTCAGAGCCTGGAACTGAAGCTGCGGCGGCTCTCCGAGGATGGACTCGATAACTCGGGGCTTCGACCCAGGCGTCGCGTTCTCTGCATCGAATGGCTGGACCCGCTGTACTTCGCCGGACATTGGGTACCCCAACTGGTCCATGCGGCGGGAGGAGAAGACGTCGGCGCTCGACCCGGTGCCCATTCGACGCAGCGCTCGTGGTCGGAGGTGGTTCACCTCAAACCGGACCTGCTGCTGGTGATGCTCTGTGGTTTCGGGGTCGATCGTTCCGAGGAGGAGCTGGCGGAGGTGCGGGATCCTCACGCGGTGAAGCTGTTGGCCGACACCGAGACTTGGATCCTTGATGGGAACAGCTATACCTCGAGGCCCGGTCCCCGCGTCGTGGACGGCGCGATACGGATTCGCGCCGCTCTCCAGGCACAGGAGATGGAAGGACTACGTCACTACGCCCCTACGGGCGCGCGCTCTGGATGACCAGGTCATCCACCCACATGGTCTGGGTTACCGGCGATCCCACTCCGATGAACGGCGCTATAAGGAACTGGTTGAACTTCATCGTCGAGTGGACCCCGGTCCGGAACAACGCGTTCTGGTGGTCGATCAGCAGTTGCCCATCGAACCAGTACTGTGCGATCCCGTTCAATTGCCCCTTCCCGCCCTGAATCGTATTCAGCTGGAAATAGGCCTCGACGTGATGCCAGTCGTTCTTGTATCCCGGACCCGGAGCCGGCTTGAACGCAGCCTGGGCCGCCTTCCACTGCTTGACGTTGCGCCAGGCGGTACCGGACTGGTAGCAATCCGTCACATATCCATCTGTTTCCCCATTACAACCTGCGGCGGCGCGATTCTCGGTGATTTGTGACAAGTCCTGATGGACGTTGGCGACGTCAATATTCAGGGCGTCCTGCATCGCCAGAATCGGGACTCCGCCGTTCTGGTAGTTGTGTTCGACATACGTCGTGAGGTGCGTGGCCGAGGGTCCGATCCACTGGCCATCCTCGTCGGTTATAAACTGGAATTCATGGGGGTGATAGCTCACCCCGGATCCCACCCAGTTTGCGCTGTACTTCACCCAGTAGCTCAGATAGACACTCTCGGTGGGTGTGAAGTGGATCCGCATCGAGTTGCCGAAAGTGGGCGTTGACGACCCCTGGTTGAACGTCGCCTCGAGAGACTTGGTGCCGCCCGGCCGGTGCTCCGCCGCGGTGATCGTGAGGTTGGTGTTGTCATACCAGCCACGCGCCGTGAAGCCAGTATCCTCGAAGCCCTCCTGCACGAGAGTAGTCGGCGGAGAAGGGGGCGGCGGCGGTGGCGGTGGGGACGTCGTGTCTCGCACCACGACGGCGGCAGAATCGCCGATCGAGCTGCCTGAGGCAATGGCGCGCACTAAGAAATTGCCGCCAGTCGGTCCCGCGGTATAGGTGCCGGTGCTCGACACGGTGCCGCCGGTTGCACTCCAGACAACCGTTACCGGGCGCGAGACCGAGTCGGACCACTGTCCCTGCGCCACAAAGGTCCGGCTCGCACCGGGATCGAGCGTCACGCTAGCTGGCGTGACATCAAGGGCGACCAGCTGCGGGGACGGAGGGGAGGTTGAGTCCCGTATCTCCACTGTGGCTGAATCACCAATCGAAGTGCCTGACGCAAAGGCCCGCACTACGAAATTGCCGACGGTCGGGCCTGCAGTGTAGGAACCGCTGTTCGAGACGGTGCCGCCCGTCGAGCTCCACACGACGGTCACCGGACGCGCGACCGAATCCGACCATTGTCCCACGGCTGCGAAAGTCTTCTTCTCGCCCGGACTGAGCGTCACGGTCGCGGGTGTGACATCGAGCGAGTTCAGGTGCGGTGTCGGAGGCGGAGGTGGAGGTGGAGGCGCACCGCTGGAATCGACCGTCACCACGGCCGAGTCGCCGTAGCCACCGCCCTGAAAGACCGCGCGCACCACGTAGGTCCCCGGCGTGGCCGAGGCCGTGTAGGTGCCGCTGGCGGCCATAGAGCCGCCGGATACTGTCCAGGTAACCGGCACCGTCCCATGACTGCCGTCGCTCCAGAAGCCCTGTGCAGCGAAGACCTGACTGGTGTTCGGCGCCATGGTCACGCTGGTCGGTGTGACTTCGATCGACGTGAGCTCGGCAGGATCGAGACCGCCGGACTTGGCAGGAGCAGAACAGGCAAGGAGCGAGA
>Ga0207712_10000474_pt1 | contig 33783 bp, 37 predicted proteins | sample KBSS44metaG_FD_184402 | JGI IMG/M metagenome (GOLD analysis project Ga0207712, IMG submission 184402) | Switchgrass rhizosphere microbial communities from Kellogg Biological Station, Michigan, USA - KBS S4-4 metaG (SPAdes) (version 2) | ecosystem: Host-associated > Plants > Roots > Rhizosphere...
AGCCGCCACGGCGCGCAATGAACAAGCTGCCGTGGCGTTACGCACACGAAAGGAGTATTGGCGCGCGCCGGGGCGGGGTCGATCACCCAGGAGGGCAACATGCGCGCCCCCAAGCCCAGCTCATCGATCATATTTGGCGCTGCTCTGCTAGCGAGCAGCGCTTACGCCCGAACCGTCTCCATCCCGTTCAGCGCATCCAATTTCTCCGACCCGCTCACCATCGACAACAGGTACTTTCCGCTCGTCCCTGGAACGACCTTCACCTACGTCGCGGAGGGCGCGGACGGCTGCGAGGTCGACGTCACGACCGTGACCAACCGGACGCGGAAGATCGACGGTGTCACGACCCGCATCGTCCACGACCAGGCGTTTGAAGCTGACACCTGCACCACCGATCGTTCGGCACTCGCAGAGGATACGCTCGACTATTACGCCCAGGATAATGCCGGGAACGTCTGGTATTTCGGCGAGGACACGTCGACCTGCGACGGTGCCGGCAATTGCACGCCGAGCAGCGGCTCATGGCTGGCCGGCGTGGATGGCGCACAGCCGGGTGTCATCATGTTGGCGAACCCGCGCTCGGGCGACACTTACTATCAGGAATTCTATCCGGACCATGCTCTGGACCAGGCAACGGTCAGTTCGACGGGCATAACCGTCAATCTCACCCGCGAGGATGCCTATCCCCCGGGTACCTTCACCAACTGCATCAAGACCAAGGAGTTCACCGACCTCGAGAAGGGCTCAATCGAATATAAATATTACTGTCCCGACCTTGGGTTGGTCGCGGTTGATGAGCACCACGGCACGGTCCTGCATTTCGAACTGATCGATCCATCGGCCGACGCGTTCCGCTTCCGCACGGTGCCGAAGCACTAACGCCCCTTATCGGTGCGATAGCCGTTTTTTATGAGCCAGCCGGTGGCGGTCGGGCTAAACGGCCCTTCATGACCCTCGATCTCGACCGCGCCGTCCTCCTTCCCATCGACATGCAGCAGGCGTTCGACGCGCCGCCTTGGCCGCGACGCTGGAACGCGGACGTGGACGCTAACGGCCTCGCCTTGCTCGCCGCCTGGCGCGAGACCGGCCGTCCGATCATCCACGTCCGCCATGACTCGGTCGAGCCGGGATCGAGCCTTGCGCCGGAGGCACCGGGCAACGCTTTCCGTCCCGGTTTCGGTCCGCAAGCCGATGAGCCGCTCGTCACCAAGAGCGTCAACTCGGCCTTTATCGGAACCGACCTTGACCTCCGCCTGAAGCGGCTGGGCGCGAGACATGTCGTCGTCTTCGGCATTTCGACCGACATGTGTGTTTCGACCACGGTTCGCACTGGGGCGAATATGGGCTGGGACATGATCCTGGTGCCCGACGCATGCGACTGCTTCGACCTGCCCGACGGAAAGGGCGGTACGATCAGCGCTGAGGACATTCAGGCCGCACATGTCGCCACGCTGGCGGTAGAGTTTTGCCGCACTCTCCCGACGGCAGAGCTGACCGGCTTGCGCGCCGCAGCCTAGCGCTTACTGCGCCTCGGTTGGCTCGTTGTCGGAGGCCGCATTTTCCTCCGCGGCGTTCGCGTCCGTTGCATTCTCGTCGGTTGCGGCATTCGCGTCCGTGACGTTCGCATCAGCCGTCGCGTTCTCGTCGACGGCATTCACGTCGGCCATTGCTGCATTATCGCTTTCCGCGGCGTTCGCCGAACCTTCATCGGGCAGGACCATGATCAACCCGATCAAGCCGACGACCAACCCGAACGCCGCCAGTATCCCTTGCCGCCACCGCGACGGTAGGCTGCCGACCTCGATCCGCTCGATCTTGACCCCGCCCCCGACGATCGCGGCGAAGATCGCCACCACGCCGATCACCAGCAGCACGGCCCCGGCCGTATGTTCGTTCATTGCCATCCCCCTCCATACCTGCCGGTTTTATAGGAGGTCTCGATTTCGCCGCAAAATCCCTATATTGGCCCGCGCCTTCCGATGAACGTCACTACGCTCCCCAAGCCCCCGCGCGTCGGGCTGGTCTCGCTCGGCTGTCCCAAGGCCCTGGTCGACAGCGAGCGGATCATGACCAAGCTGCGCGCCGACGGCTATGACATGTCGCCGGATTACGCCGGCGCCGACGTGGTGTTGGTCAACACCTGCGGCTTCCTCGACAGCGCCAAGGAGGAGAGCCTTGAGGCGATCGGCGAAGCCATCGCCGAGAACGGCCGGGTTGTCGTCACCGGCTGCATGGGGAAGGAAGCCGACGTCATCCGCAATCGCTTCCCCGGCGTCCTCGCCGTCACCGGCCCGCAGCAATATGAGGAAGTCGTCGCAGCCGTCCACGAAGCAGCGCCGCCCGTCCCTTCGCCCTTCATCGACTTGGTTCCTGAGGCGGGACTCAAGCTGACGCCGCGCCACTACAGCTATGTGAAGATCTCCGAAGGCTGCAACCACCGCTGCGCCTTCTGTATCATCCCGAGCATCCGCGGCGACCTCGTCAGCCGACGTCCCGACGCGATCCTGCGCGAGGCCGAAAAACTGGTCGCCGCGGGCACGAAGGAACTGCTGGTCATCAGCCAGGACACGTCGGCCTATGGCGTGGATATTCGCCATAAGGCATGGCCCTGGAAAGGCGGCGAAGTCCGCGCCCACATGACCGACCTCGCCCGCGAACTCGGCAAACTGGGCGCATGGGTTCGGCTCCACTATGTCTACCCCTACCCGCACGTGGACAACGTCATCCCGCTGATGGCCGACGGACTGATCCTTCCCTACCTCGACATTCCCTTCCAGCACGCGAGCCCCAGCGTGCTTCGCCGCATGCGCCGCCCGGCCAACGACGCGAAGGTGCTCGAACGAATCCGCAATTGGCGCGGACAAGTCCCCGACCTCGCGATCCGCTCCAGCTTCGTCGTCGGCTTCCCCGGCGAGACGGAGGATGACTTCGCTTACCTCCTCGCCTGGCTCGAAGAGGCACAACTCGACCGCGTGGGCGCATTCAAGTTCGAAGCCGTCGAGGGCGCCCCCGCCACCGCGATGGACGACCAGGTCCCCGAGGACGTGAAGCAGGAGCGCTACGAGGCGGTTATGGCATTATCGGCGCGGATCAGCGCGGAAAAGCTCGCCGGCAAGGTCGGCTCGACCATCGAAGTCCTCATCGACCGCGTCGATGAGCCAGAAAGTCCCTCTCCCCTTGAGGGAGAGGGTGGTGCGGAGCACCGGGAGAGGGGGCATTTTGACGCTCCCCCTTCAGAGCACCAACACAGCATCGGCGCCACCGGCCGCTCAAAGGCCGACGCTCCCGAGATCGACGGCGAAGTCCATCTGCGCGATTCCGGCGGCCTCCAGCCCGGCGACATCGTCTCGGTGAAGGTCGAAGATTCCGACGAACACGACCTCTACGGAGTGCCGCTGTAGTCATTGGTTCTTGATAGCCGCCCAAGCTCGCCCGCATATGGCTCGGTCACCAGCGGACGAGGATTAGAGCACCTGACGAATTGGGCTTCTCAACTGCCAGGACGACGGCCCGCCCGCGACAGGCTGGAAGACGCCCTCGCGCGCATTTCGGACCCGGGCGGCGAAGGCGCGCGCACCTGCCTGACAGTCTACCCGGAGACCGCCCGCGCGGCGGCCGATGCTGCTGACGGGCGCCGCGCTCGTGGGCAGCCGCTCGGCCCGCTGGACGGCACCATCGTCAGCATCAAGGATCTGTTCGATGTCGCCGGGGAACCGACGCGCGCTGGATCCCGGATTCTTGCGAACGCTCCGCCCGCGCTCGCCGATGCTCCTGTTGTAACGCGCCTCAGGGAAGCAGGCGCAATCATCGTCGCCAAGACCGGAATGTCCGAATTCGCGTTCACCGGGGTCGGGGCGAATCCACATTACGGCACCCCCGGCAATCCGGCGGACCGGACGCGTGTGCCAGGCGGGTCGAGCTACGGCGCCGCGGTCGCCGTCGCCGACGGCATGTGCGAAATCTCGATCGGCACGGATACCGGCGGCTCGTGCCGTATCCCCGCCGCGCTTTGCGGAATCGTCGGGTTCAAGCCGACCAAGTCGCGCGTGCCGACCGAAGGCGCTTACCCATTGTCGCGGACCCTGGATTCGGTTGGGCCGCTCGCGCCGACCGTGGCCGACTGCGCCATGGCCGACGCTATCCTCGCCGGCGAACAGCCGTGGACGATCGAGCCCTTGCCGCTTCAGGGCTTGCGGCTCGGAATCCCGCAAGGCCTGCCGCTCGAAGATCTGGACCCAACCGTCGAGGCCCGCTTCGCTTACGCTCTCGAGCGCTTGCGCCGGGCCGGCGTCCGCCTTTCGGACGAGCCGATCGACCTGTTCGACGATATGGCGCGGGTCTATTCGGTCTCCACCATCCCAACCGCCGAGGCTTATCCCGCGCATCGGATCATGCTCGCCGAGCGCGGGGACGAATATGATCCGTTCGTCCGCGTTCGGATCGAAATGGGGAGCAAAGTCTCCGCCGACGGCCTGGCGGCGATGCTTCGCGAACGCGCCGCCCTCGTGACCGCGATGGACGCGCGCCTGGCCGAACTCGACGCCCTGGTCCTGCCGACGACCCCGATCGTTGCCCCGACCATGGCGGAAATCTCGACCGTCGAAGGGTTCGTGACGGCAAACCGGCTGCTTCTGCGCAATCCCGCGATCGCCAATTTCTTCGACCTTTGCGCGATCTCGCTGCCCCTGCCGCGTGAAGGCGGCCTTCCGGTCGGCCTGATGCTTTTCGGACGGCGCGGCGGCGACCGCCTGCTGCTGCGGATCGCGAGCGCCATCGAACAGATGTTCGGCTGATAGCAATCGCTTCATCCCGTAATTCCAACGATTTGCGGAACGCACGGAACAAAGTGATGCTGTTTTCTAGCACGGGCGGTAGGGATGCGACTTCATTAACCTCACGGGGTTCCGTTCCACGTGCCCTTCCCCCGCTTGTTCAATTTCTCGTCCCACGGCATCGCCATCGACCTCGGCACCGCCAACACCGTCGTCTACGTCCATGGATCCGGGATCGTGGCCAGCGAACCCTCGGTCGTTGCGATGGAATTCGTGAATGGCATCCGCAAGGTGCGCGCCGTCGGCGATGACGCGAAGCTGATGATGGGGAAGACTCCCGACAACATCAAAACCATCCGTCCCCTGCGCAACGGGGTCATCGCCGATCTCGAGGTCGCCGAGGAGATGATCAAGCACTTCATCGAGAAGGCACACGGCGGGCCGAGCCGCTTCTCGCGCGGCCCGGAAGTGGTCATCTGCATTCCCTCGGGCGCGACGTCGGTCGAGCGCCGCGCGATTCGCGACGCCGTCAGCAATGCCGGCGCCGACAGGGTCTCGCTGATTGAAGAACCGATGGCTGCCGCGATCGGCGCCGGTCTTCCGGTTTCCGAGCCGATCGGATCGATGGTCGTCGATATCGGCGGAGGCACGACAGAGGTCGGAGTCATATCGCTCCAGGGCCTCGCCTACTGCCGCTCGGCGCGGGTCGGGGGCGATCGCATGGACGAAGCGATCAGCGCTTATGTGCGGAGGAACTTCAACCTGCTGATCGGCGAAGGCACGGCCGAGCGGGTGAAGCTGGAAATCGGGATCGCGCGGCCGCCCCGGGACGGCGTCGGCCTGACCGCGTTCGTCCGCGGCCGCGACGTCAGCAAAGGCGTTCCCAGCGAAATTTCGCTCAACCAGGCGCAGGTCGCCGAGGCGCTCGCCGAACCGGTCAGCCGAATCGTCGAAGTCGTTCGCGCGGCTCTTGAGAACACCCAGCCGGAAATCGCGGCCGACGTCATCGACCAAGGGATCACGATGACGGGCGGAAGCTCGCTGCTGCGCGAATTCAGCAATGTGATCGCGGACGAAACCGGCCTTCCCGTACAGGTCGCCGAAAATCCGCTGGAATGCGTCGCGCTCGGCGCCGGACGGACACTTGAGGATCCAGTCTACCGCGGCGCTTTGATCCCGGCGTGAACCGGGGACGGCGGGAATCCAAGGGGCCGCCCCCGGCTACGCTACAACTTACGCGCGATTGGGACTCATCACTCCGCGGGCCAGATCCACAACCTGTCCCAAGGCCGCGCCTCCAGCGAACGCAACCAGGAACGTGGAAAGCGTCGCGCCGTCGGCCGCGTATTTCGCACCGAAAACGCTAACGGCAATGACACCACCGATGCCGGCCGCGGCCCACACGAGCCAAGGCCAAGGCCCCGGGTCAGGCCGTGGTCGATGGAAGAAGATGAAAGGTACGGTCCCGCAAAAGAACCAGAATGCGTCGTCCATATGCTCGTCCTCCCTGCTTGTGGGTGCAGGGGGCCCGAGCATTCCCCCATCGGCCGTATAACCGATCGGACCCGTCGCGGCAAAATCGGCGGCGATGAACCGATCATGCCGCGGAGCGCACTCACTGCGGGGAACCGCGGTTCGCCTGTGCCATTTCCGGCACTGGCGGCGTGGCGGGGGCATCACAGGGGAGATGTCTCATGACACCGATGACTCAGCTTTTGGTCCTTCTCGGTGCCGGAGGTGCGCTGGTTGCCACGGCGTTCGCCGCACCGCCGCCGCAAGGCGGGCGCAAGTTCACGACGACTCTCAGCGGCGCTAACGAATGCAACGCGGCTGGCACCTGCAATCTCGGTGATCCAGACGGCACCGGGACGGCGGATATCGAGGTCAACGTCGGTCAACAGCGCGTTTGCTGGCAGATCACCGTCAACAACATCGCGGCGCCGACGCGGGGCCATATCCACAAGGGCCCGGCGGGACGCGCCGGAGGCATCGTCGTGCCCTTCTTCGAGGCGAGCAACGTCGATCTCGACGGTTGCACCTCGACCACCCAGCCGGTCGACCGGCGGCTGCTGATGGACATCATCCAGCACCCGCAGGACTATTATGTGAACGTCCACAACGCGGATTTCCCGGCGGGCGCGATCCGGGGTCAGCTGGGCAAGTAACAGCGGCTTGATCATCCGGGGGCGATGGGTGGCGGTTCGTCGCGGCGGGCTTTAGAGCCCCGCGGATGACCGACTTCGCCTCCCTCCTCGTCGCCGACCGCGGGCAGAAGGCCCGCCCGATTCATCTCGTCGACAAGGACAGTTTCGATCCGTGGCTCAAGAAACGGCCCGCCGACGATCGCGCGCTGATCGATGCCCACCGCTTCGACGGCAAGAAGGGCTTCGCCTTCGTCCTCCTGCCGCGCGGCAACGCGTTCGAGGTGGTGAGCGCGGTCAAGAATGCAGCGAAGCTCTCGCCCTGGTGCCTCGCGAAGCTCGCCGAGAGCCTTCCGGAAGGAACGTACAAGCTCGCCTCCGGCGAACCCGGCAAGGCGGCGCTCGGCTGGCTCCTCGCCCAGCACCGGTTCGACGATTACCGTTCGAAGGGCGAGGATGCCGAGTGCGGGGCCCGTGTGCTGCTCACCGGCAAGCCGGCGCGGATCGACGAGACCGTGCGGCTGGCCGAAGCGACCGTCCTCGTTCGCGACCTAGTCAATACGCCCGCCGCCGACCTCGGCCCGGCCGAAATCGCGCAAGCGGTCAAGGCCGAGGCGAACCGCTCGGGTGGCAAGTTCAAGGTTATTTCAGGCGACGAGCTCGCAAGCGGCTACCCCTTGATCGCCGCGGTCGGCGGAGCGGCGACCCCCGAACGCGCGCCGCGGCTGATCGAGCTCGAATGGGGTGAGACCAAGCATCCCCGGATCGCGATCGTCGGCAAGGGCGTGTGCTTCGACAGCGGCGGCCTCGATTTGAAGCCCCCGTCAGGAATGCGCATCATGAAGAAGGACATGGGCGGCGCGGCCCATGCGCTCGCCCTCGCTCGGCTGATCACCGTGGAGCGGCTACCGGTCCGTCTGCATCTGCTGATCCCGGCGGTCGAAAACGCTGTCTCCGGCTCCGCCTACCGCCCGGGAGACATCGTCAAATCGCGCAAGGGCCTGTTCGTCGAGATCGATAATACCGACGCCGAAGGGCGGCTGGTGCTCGCGGACGCGCTGGCCAAGGCGGTCGAAGGCAAGCCCGAACTGATCGTCGATTTCGCGACCTTGACGGGCGCGGCGCGGGTCGCGCTAGGGCCCGACCTCCCGGCGACCTTCGCCAACTGCGACGACCTCGCGGCCGAGCTCGAAAGCGCGGCGCGCGACGTCGAGGATCCGCTTTGGCGAATGCCGCTCTGGGATCCGTACGACGAGCTCCTGAAGAGCGACATTGCCGACTTCGCCAACGCCTCGAGCTCGCCGATGGCCGGCTGCATCACCGCTGCGATGTTCTTGAAACGCTTTGTCCCGGACGAGATCGCCTGGGCGCATCTCGACACCTGGGCGTGGCGCGATCCGGCCAAGCCTGGCCGGCCAAAGGGCGGCGACGCACTCGGTCTTCGCGCCGTATTCGAGGCGCTGAGGCGCCGCTATCCGAGTGGCTGATCGGGCCATTCACCGAAAATCCGGGCCTTTCCTGACCTTCTACTGCAACATTTCGCGTCCTTACCGGTTTACTTGGGGATTACGCGACCAAGGGACGGAGAGTGTCGGCCATGGGCGAGGTTTCGCTAACCAGTTGGATGAAGGCGCTTATCGCCTACGTCCGTTCGGGCGAACCGGACCTGACCAACCGGCAGATGGCGCTTCTGATGTTGGTCTATCTGACCCCGGGGCCGCACACCGTGCGCGGGCTCGCCCGGGTGCTCGGAGTTTCCAAGCCGGTTGTGACGCGCGCCTTGAACACGCTCGGCGCGCTCGGCTATCTGCGCCGCGAACGGGATCAGGACGATCGGCGCAACGTCTTCGTCGTCCGAACGAGCAGCGGGACGGATTTTCTTGAAGGGTTCAAACGCAACCTCCGCGACGCCGACAGCGGCGCCTCGCACCGGCCGATCATCGGGCAGGCCCCCGCCTACGCTCACCAGCGGTGATTCGTTCTCGCTAAGCGGCCCATCGAACCCGCCGGACCCCGACTTCAACGCCTACCGCAAGGATCTCGCCGACGTCGCTCTCGCGGCTCGGGTGATCGCCTCGCACTACGCCGAGCCGCTCGGTCGCGCGATCGCCGCTTCGACCGACCTGCGCTCGGCCCCGTCGAACGATGCCGAGATGATCCGCAAGCTCGAGCCCGGCGAACCCTTCGCCATGCTCGACGATACGCTCGGTTGGGCCTGGGGCTATGCCGGAAAGGACCACCGCGTCGGCTATGTGAAGTCGGACGCCGTAGCGTCCTCGTAGGTCACATCTCTCCCCGCTGGCGGCGGATCGCGTACCACTTCGCCACGTTCGCGTTCTGCTCGGCCAGGGTCTCGGCGAAAACGTGGCCGCCGGTACCGTCGGCGACGAAGTAAAGCGCCCGGGTCTGCGCTGGGTGGAGCACCGCTTCGATGCTCGCCTTGCCGGGGTTGGCGATCGGACCGTCGGGAAGGCCGGAACGGCGGTAGGTGTTGTAGCCGTTGTCTGAGTGAAGCTCGGACTTCAGGATTCGCCGGCCGAGCGGCTTGCCCTTCGTCACCGCGTAAATGACCGTCGGATCGGCCTGGAGCGGCATGCCGATCTTGAGCCGATTGCAATAGACGCCCGCGACGACCGGCCGTTCGGATGCCTTGCCGGTTTCCTTCTCGACGATCGAGGCGAGGATCACCGCCTGTTCCTTGCTCGCGACCGGACAGTCGGTGCTGCGCTGTAGCCAGAGCTGGTCGAGCGTCCGGGTCATCGCCGACTGCATGCGTTTGACGAGCGCGGCCCGGGTGTCGCCGCGCTGGTAGCCGTAGCTGTCGGGGAGGACCGAGCCCTCCTCGATCGGCGGAAGCGCGCCGGTGAGGTAGCGGTTCGCGGCGAGGTTCTCGCTAACGATGATCGCCGGCATTCCGGGCGTGACGGTGACCAGCCGCTGCGCCGGACGCCCGTGCTGCAGAAGGTCGAGAATATCCGCTCCGCCCATTCCCCGCGGAATTTCGAACTCGCCGGCCTGGATCGGGTCGCCCGATCCGAAGATCCGGGCCATGACGTAATAGGTTTTCGCCGTGCCGGGGATCGCGCCCTCTTTCGCCAACAAGCGTGAGACCGAGCCGAGGCTCGCCCCTTCAGGGACCATCACGTCGTGCGGCCCGCGCTTCGGGCCGGGTGCCCACCACAGGAAATAGATGACCAGCAGCGCGGCGAGGATCAGCCCGCCGGCAGCGATCGGCAGGCTTCGCCTCACACCGCCTTCATGATCAGCGAGGCGTTGGTCCCGCCGAAGCCGAAGCTGTTGTTGAGCACCGCTCTCACCGGCCGCTGCTTCGCTTTGTGCGGGACGAGGTCGACGCCCTCGGTGCCCTCGCTCGGATTGTCGAGGTTGAGCGTCGGCGGGACCATCTGGTCGCGCAGCGCCAGGATGCAGAAGATGCTCTCGACCGCGCCCGCGCCGCCGAGCAAGTGACCGATCGCCGACTTGGTCGAGCTCATCGACAGTGATCCGATGGCATTTCCGAACAGGCGCCGGACCGCGCCCAACTCAAGCTCGTCGCCCAGCGGAGTCGAGGTGCCGTGTGCGTTGATGTAATCGATGTCGCTCGGCTGGAGCCCGGATTTCTTGAGCGCCATTTCCATCGAGCGAAAGGCGCCCGAACCCTCGGGATGCGGCGCGGTGACGTGATAGGCGTCGCCCGACAGACCGTAGCCGATCACCTCGGCGTAGATCTTCGCCCCGCGGGCTTTGGCATGCTCATATTCTTCGAGCACAACGACTCCCGCGCCCTCGCCCATCACGAAACCGTCGCGGTCCTTGTCCCAAGGTCGGCTCGCTTTCTCGGGCTGATCGTTGAAGTTGGTCGACAGCGCACGGGCCTGAGCGAAACCGGCGATACCTATCGGGCAGACGGTCGCTTCGGCGCCGCCGGCGAGCATGATGTCGGCGTCGCCGTCCTTGATCATTCGGGCGGCGTCGCCGATCGAGTGCGCTCCGGTCGAGCAAGCGGTGACCACTGCATGGTTGGGGCCCATCAGGCCGTATTTGATCGAAACCTGTCCCGAAATGAGGTTGATCAGGCGCCCGTGGACGAAATGCGGGCTGACCCGCCCCGGCCCGTTCTCATGAAGGTTCACGCTTTCCTTCTCGATGCCGGGCAAGCCGCCGATGCCCGACCCGATCGAACAGCCGGCACGAAAGCGCGTTGCCTCGTCCATGTCGAGGAGACCGGCGTCCTCGACGGCCTGGCCAGCGGCGTCGATGCCGTAGATGATGAACGGATCGACCTGCCGCTGGACCTTATGATCGACCCTTTTGCCCGGATCGAAGCCATATTCGTGGTCGGCCGGCTTCACCTCGCAGGCGATGCGGCATTTCTGGTCGCTGGCGTCGAACTTCGTGATCGTTCCAGCCCCGCTCTTGGAAGCGAGGATGTTCTTCCAGCTGGTCTCGACATCGCCGCCGAGAGGGGTGACGAGTCCGAGACCGGTGACGACGACACGGCGCATTTCTCAACTCCGTCCTTCAAAACAAACGGCCTCCCGATCGGTTCGGGAAGCCGTTCGTGCCGCCTTTCGGCGCTTCGGCGGCAGGTCGGCGGGTCCCGACTCAGCCCTTGTTCTGGTCGATATAGTCGATCGCGTCGCGCACGGTCGTGATCTTCTCCGCGGCGTCGTCCGGTATTTCGACTCCAAACTCTTCCTCGAAAGCCATGACCAACTCGACGATGTCGAGGCTGTCCGCTCCGAGATCGTCGATGAAGCTGGCGTCCTCCGTGACCTTGTCGGCTTCGACACCGAGATGTTCGACGACGATCTTCTTCACCCGATCGGCAGTCTCGCTCATTGGAAGCTTCCTCCGTTTGTGCTTTTGCGTTGCCCTAGCGATGCGGTTGGCATGCGGCAAGTATGACCAGAACTTCCCGACTGATGACTCCTGGCGAAGTCGAACTCGCGCGTTCGATCTTCAGGTCGGCGATCGACTATTCCAAGGTCCGCCTGGTCGAAGGCAAATGGTGGCCGTTCCAGCCGCGCCGGTCCGCGATGGCGCCGATGGGCAGTATCTATTTCCACCCCGATGGAGGCGGCTGGTCCGAAGACTTTTCGAAGGAGCCGCTCGCTCGGCAAGGCTTCTTCATTCACGAACTGACGCACGTCTGGCAGGCGCAGAAAGGCGGGCGATTCTATCTCCCACTGATGCGGCATCCATTCTGCCGCTACCCGTACCGGCTCGAGCCAGGCCGGGCCTTCAGCCGCTATGGTCTTGAGCAACAGGCGGAAATCGTCCGCCACCGGTTCCTCGCCGATCGCGGTGCGCCGGTGCCCGTCATGCCGCCCAGATCTCTGCTTCCCTTCGAATGACTTGATCGCGATTGTCACAATCCTGCAACAGGCGTGACGAGAAAGCGCGAATCCCCTTCGCTCGGCCTTCCTCAGAGACAGCCGTTTCGGGCATAAGTCGGATCAACGACAAAAAAGGGGGACCTCATGCGCATTTCCGCAGCATTGCTCATCGGTACGTCCGCGTTCGGTCTTTCGGCTCCGGCCCTTGCCCAGACGGGACAGGAAGCAGCGGCTCAGGCCGCCAACCCGCCGGCAAACCAGGCCGCAGCGCCGCAGGATCAGTCCGAGATCATCGTGACGGCGACCAAGCGCGCGTCGCGCGTCCAGGACGTCCCCTTCTCGATCAATGCCCAGACCCAGGCGGACATCCAGCGCGCCAATGCGCAAACGATCGAGGATATCAGCCGTAACGTCGCCGGCCTGACGGTCCAGAACCTCGGCCCGGGCCAGAGCCAGGTCTCGGTCCGCGGCGTGTCCGCGGGCCAGATCGTCCGCGACCAGCCGGGCGTCAAGGAGCAGGTTGGCGTATACCTCGACGAAAGCGTCGTCTCGCTGTCGCTCTTCACGCCCGATTTCGACCTGTTCGACCTGAACCGCGTCGAGACCCTGCGCGGACCGCAAGGCACGCTGTTTGGTTCGGGATCGGTCGGCGGCACCATCCGCTACATCACCAACCAGCCGAAGCTTGATACGGTTGAGGGTACGGCCGAGGCGGGGATCAATTTCCTGTCCGGCGGTTCGATGGGCTACGACGGCAAGGCGGCCATCAACATTCCGATCGCGAGCACACTCGCCGCTCGTCTCGTCGCCTATGAAACCAAATTCGGCGGGTTCATCGATGCGGTCGGCCCGGCGGCGGGAAAGAACGTCAACGACGGGAACCGCTTCGGCACGCGCGTATCATTTCTGTGGCAGCCTGTTCCGGAGGTGAAGGTCACCCCGCGTTTGGTATTCCAGCGTGTCGAGGCCAACGGCTTCAACCGCGAGGAATTCTACAACCTTTACGACAACCAGTTCACCACCACCGGCGGCGACCTGATCGGGAAGCGCACGCAATATCTCAAGATGCGCGAGAAGTTCCGCGATCAGACGACGCTACTGGACCTTACCGCCAGCTATGATTTTGGCGGGGCTGAATTGACGTCGGTCACGAGCAAGCTGCTCCGCGACATTCTCGTCAGCCGCGATGCGTCAGCGCTGACTGGCTCGGTCTCCATCTCGTTCGCCGGTCTCGACCCGGCAATCGCACCGGCGGCCAACCTGGTGTCCAACCTCCGCGATACGACCAAGCTCAACCAGTTCACCCAGGAGCTGCGCCTGGCGTCGACCGGCACAGGGCCGTTGAGTTGGGTGTTCGGCGGGTTCTACAGCAATGTTCACCGCAAATATAAGCAGCGCCTGCCTACTCCTGGTTATGATGCAGCGGCTGGCGATCCATTCCTGAGTGGCTTGTGCTTCATTGTGGCGTTTCCAGACAATACTTGCGCCGTCAACAACGTGAACCCGGCACTCAGGACTCCGTTTGTATCAGCCGATGTCGACAATGGATTCGGGCTCGTGGACAACCCGTACCACGCGGACCTGCCCTATGTGATCAAGCAGAAGGCACTGTTTGGCGAGGCGAGCTACAAGTTCGGTCAGTTCAAGCTAACCGCAGGCGGGCGCTGGTATGACTTCAAAGAGACCCGCAACTTTATCTCGGGCGGCATCTTCGCAAACGGCGACACGCGAATCGGTGACAAGACCAAGTCAAACGGTTTCTCACCGCGTGGGATCGTTAGCTGGGAGCCGAGCCGCAATCTCAGTGTGAACGTTCAGGTGGCGAAGGGCTTCCGGCTCGGCGGCATCAACGACCCGCTGAACATTCCGATTTGCACAGCGGCTGACCAAGCCATCTACAGCCCCTTCGCATCCGCAACCTACGACGACGAGACGTTGTGGAACTACGAGGCCGGCGTCAAATATTCGAAGCACGGTATCACGTTCAATGCCGCGGCCTTCTACAACGATATCAAGAACCTGCAGGTCACAGTCGACGCAGGCAGCTGCTCGTCGCGCCTGGTCTTCAACGTACCCAAAGCGCATGCCAAGGGCATCGAGGCCGAGTTCTCGGCGCACCCGATTGAAGGGCTCGACCTGTCGTTCGCCGGCAGTATCCTCAATTCGGAATTCGATTCCACGATCGCCAATCCGATCCTGGCGACGAGAACGGGCATCCGAGACGGCAACCGCCTGCCGACGGTGCCCAAATATCAGTTCGCGGCGACGGCAGGATATGGCAGCCGCTTTAGCTCGACCGGCGAGTGGTACGTCAACGCCAGCGTGCAGCGCATCGGCAGCCGCTTCACCCAGCCCGGCGACCAGGAGCCGGGTGCTGGCTCATACACAGCGGCCGGCGGCAACCCGGCCATCTTCTTCGATCCGATCACCGGCGCCTTCGGCACGGCCGACAACATCGTCGGTTCGCTGAAGCTTCCGGCGTACACGCTGGTGAATGCGTCGGCATCGTTGAAGTGGGATAGCGGGCTCGAGATCGTCGGCTATGTGAACAACATCTTCAACAAGGATCCGAAGCTGTCGTTCGACCGTGAACGCGGCGGGCGCGCTCGGCTAGGCTACAACGTCGGGCAGCCGCGGACGATCGGCCTGACGGTTCGCCAGACCTTTGGCGGTCACCGCGCCGCGCCGCCTCCGCCTCCGCCGGTGGAACCGCCGCCCCCGCCGCCTCCCGCGGCTGAGCCGGCTCCTCCGCCGCCCCCGCCTCCGCCACCTCCGCCGCCGCCACCTCCGGCGACAGGCGGGGAGCGCGGTAACTGATCGGAGACTGGTGCCAGGTTTGAGCGTAACGCGCCGCTCGCTCCTCCTCGGGGCGGGCGGCGCAGCCGTTTCTCCGCTAATGGCGAAACCGATGAGCACAAAAAATGCGGAACGAGTGGTAGTCGTCGGGGCCGGCGTATTCGGCGCCTGGACCGCGCATCATCTCCAGCAACTCGGTCATCGCGTCACTTTGGTCGACGCTCACGGACCCGCACACAGCCGCGCCTCATCGGGCGGCGAATCCCGCCTCACCCGCGCCGCCTATGGAAAGGACGCGATCTACACTCGGATGGCGCGGGATTCCTTGCCGCAGTGGAAGGCGCTGAGCGCGGTTTCGGGCCTGCCGATCCTCCACCAGTGCGGGATCCTGTTCTTCTTTCCGACCGAGGAGCCCTACGTCCAGGACAGCATCGCCGCGCACAAGACATTCGGACTTCCCACCGAGGTGTTGGACCAAGCAGAGATGGCGAAGCGGTTCCCGATGATCGACTTCGACGGGATTCGCGTGGGCCTTTACGAACCGGGTTTCGGGGCGCTGATGGCACGGCGCTCGGTGCAGACTCTCGTCGAGCGCTTCGTCAAGGCCGGCGGCACCTATGCAAAGGGTGCCGCGCTGCCGCCAGGCGACAGGACGAGCGGAGAGCTCGATGCGGTGCATCTCGCGAACGGCGAGCGGCTGGCGGCCGACCGTTTCGTCTTCGCGCTCGGCCCGTGGCTGCCCAAAGTGTTTCCGAACGTGATCGGCCCAAGGATCCTCGCCACCCGACAAGAGGTCTTTTATTTTGCAATCCCGCCGGGCGATCGCCGCTTCCTCCCGAGCGCCATGCCCGGCTGGGCGGACTTCAACGGGGGCGACATCTTTTACGGCTTTCCCGACCTCGAGGGCCGCGGAGCGAAGATCGCGCATGACCAGCATGGCGTGGAGGTCGATCCCGACACGCAGGATCGCCGTCCGACGGCCGCCGCGCTCGCGGAGATCGTCGAGTTCCGGGACCGCCGTTTCCCGGCGCTAAGGGGCGCGCAGGTGATCGGCTCGGAAGTCTGCCAGTATGAGAATAGTTCGAACGGCGACTTCCTGATCGATTTCCACCCGGGATTGGAAAATGTGCTGCTCGTCGGCGGAGGTTCCGGACACGGTTTCAAGCATGGACCCGAGGTCGGTCGGCACTCGGCTCGGCGGTTAATGGGCTCAGCGAAAGCAGAGCCGCGCTTCAGCCTCGCGACCAAGGGCGAAACCCACCACCGGGAGGTGCATTAGGGCTTCTTCGCGACTCCGACGAGCGCGGGGCGCAGCAGCCGGTCCCGCAGCATGTACCCGGCCTGCATCTCCTCGACGATCGTGCCGGGATCCGCCTGGTCGGTCGGGATTTCCATCATCGCCTGGTGACGGTGCGGGTCGAGGCTCTCGCCGACCGACTTGATGCGGCTGATGCCGTGGCGGGCGAAGACCGATTCCAGCTCGCGGGCCGTCGCTTCGATGCCGGCGAGGAACTGGCTGGCAGTCTTGTCGTCGCGAAGCTCCTCATTGACCGCAACCAGGGCTCGCTCGAGATGGTCCTTGATCGCCAGCATGTCCTTCGCGAACCCCGCCTGGGCGTAGGCCGAGGCCTGCTGTTTCTCCTGCTCGAGCCGGCGGCGGACGTTCTGGATCTCCGCGGCAGCATAGAGCGCCTTGCTTTTCGCCTCTTCGAGCTGCTGCTCGAGCTCCGCGACGCGGTCGTGCTCGGCGAGCTCGGGCGACCCTTCGGCCGTCGCCTTGCGAAGCTCTTCAGCGTCTTCGTGCAGTTGGTCGTCGTCGTCCGTCATGCCATCAATCTCGTCAGCGCTTTCGCCGTGAAATCCACCATGGGGACCACGCGCGCATAGTTCAACCGAGTCGGGCCGATCACGCCAACAACTCCGACTACCTCGCCGTGGCTCCCGCGATAGGGCGCGGCGATCACCGACGATCCGGAAAGCGCGAACATCCGGTTCTCCGATCCGATGAAGATCCGGCAGCCGGGGGCGTCGCGCGCGCCTTCGAGCAGGCGGGCGATTTCCTGCGCTTCCTCGAGCTCGTCGAGCAAGCGGCGTACGCGCTCGAGATCCTCTGCCGCGGTCTCGTCGATCAAATTGGCCTGGCCGCGGACGATCAGCACCGGACGGCGGGCATGATCCTGGGTCCAGGCCGCGAGGCCTGAGGCGATCAGCTCCGCCGCCGCGGAGTCGATCGCGTCCTTGCGATCGCGGATTTCGGCACGAAGGCGGCCCTCCGCTTCGGCGAGCGTGAGCCCCGACAAGCGCGCATTGATGAAATTGCTGACTTCGGTGAGCGCGGCCGCAGTCGCGCCCGTATCCAGCGGGACGATGCGGTTCTCGACGCTGCCATCTGTTCCAACGAGCACCGCCAGCGCGCGGGTATCGCTCAAGGGAACGAAATTGAGCTGCTTGAGCCTGAGCTCCTGCTTCGGCGCGAGGACCACACCCGCGGCGTGCGAAAGCCCCGACAGCGCCGCTGAGGCTGCCGCGAGCGCGTCCTCGATCGGCTGGTCGCGTACGATCTGCCGCTCGATCTCGGCGCGCTCGCGCGGGTCGGGCGCAGAAGCCTGCATGATGCCGTCGACGAACAGGCGAAGCCCACTCTCGGTCGGGATTCGCCCCGCGGACGTGTGCGGATGGGTCAGCAGCCCCCGCTCCTCGAGATCCTGCATCACACCGCGGATGGAGGCCGGGGACAAGTTGACGCTGCTGACCAGGGTCTTCGAACCAACCGGAATCCCACGGTCGAGATAGGCCTCGACCACGAGGCCGAAGATATCGCGCATGCGGTCGGTCAATTCGCCGATTGGCTGGGTCATGGCGCCGCATCTAGGATTGACGGGCCTGCCGGTCTAGGGACGCAGCCGCACCAGTATCAGGAGACAAGCCCATATGCGCCAATCCGGACGCGCCCCCGACCAGATGCGTGAATTGACATTTCAGCCCGGCTTTACACGCCACGCCGAAGGCTCATGCCTCATCAGCTTTGGCGACACCCGCGTGCTGTGCACCGCGTCGGTCGAGGACAGGGTGCCGCCCTTCCTGCGCGGCAAGGGCCAGGGCTGGGTCACCGCTGAATATGGCATGCTTCCGCGAGCAACCCACACGCGCGGCAATCGCGAGGCGGCGAAGGGCAAGCAATCGGGCCGGACCCAGGAAATCCAGCGGCTGATCGGCCGCTCCTTGCGGGCCGTGGTCGACCTTACGAGGCTCGGTGAGCGGCAGGTCATTGTCGACTGCGACGTGATCCAGGCGGACGGCGGAACAAGGACCGCATCCATCTCCGGGGGCTGGGTCGCCCTCCGGATCGCGGTCGACAAGCTGCTGGCCTCGAAAGCGATTTCCAAAGATCCAATCCGGACGCAGGTGGCGGCGGTGAGCTGCGGGATCCACCAGGGCAATGCGGTGCTCGACCTCGATTATGAGGAGGACAGCCAGGCCGGATGCGACGGCAATTTCGTCCTCACGGCCGACGGCTCGATCGTCGAGGCGCAAGTGACGGCCGAAGGCGAATGCTATGACGAGGAAGGGCTGCTCCGCTTGCTGCGCCTCGCCCGGATCGGCTGCGGCGAAATCTTTGCAGCCCAGCTGAAAGCGACCGGACGATGAGGCCGATCGGGGGCAAATTGGTCATCGCTACCCACAATCCGGGCAAACTGCGCGAGATCGCCGAACTCGTCGCGCCGCTCGGCCTCTCATGCGTCGGTGCGGCCGAACTCGACCTCCCCGAACCCGAGGAGATCGGTAATACCTTCGCCGACAATGCTGATTTGAAAGCGCGCGAGGCCGCGGACTTGAGCGGCCTCCCTGCGCTCGCCGACGATAGCGGCCTCTGCGTCGACGCCCTTCACGGCCGTCCGGGCATTTTCTCGGCGCGCTGGGCCGAGGACGAGGACGGAAACCGCGACTGGATGCGCGCGATGGAGAGAGTCTGGCGCGAGGTCGAAGCGACCGAGCCCGACGCCGCACCCGCCGCGCATTTCGCATGCTCGCTGGCGATTGCCTGGCCCAATGACGGACAGGTCGAAACGTTCGACGGCCGGGTCGACGGAACTCTCATTTGGCCGCCGCGCGGCGACCGCGGCTTCGGTTATGACCCGATGTTCGTCCCCTTCGGCCATGAAGCGACGTTCGGTGAGATGGAGCCGCTCGCGAAGCACAAGATGAGTCATCGGGCGGACGCCTTCCGCAAGTTCGTGGCGGCGCTGGCCGAATGATCAGCGAGCCGCTCGCGCTCTACGTCCATTGGCCGTTTTGCGTCAGCAAATGCCCTTATTGCGACTTCAACAGCCACGTCCGCGCATCGATCGACCAGGACGAGTGGCGCGAGGCGTTGTTGGCCGACCTAGCGCACGAGGCGCGACTGCTTCCGGACCGGACGCTGAAGTCAATCTTCTTCGGCGGTGGCACGCCTTCGCTGATGGAGCCGGCGACGGTCGCGGTGGTGATCGACGCAGCGGCCGCCACTTGGTCGCCATCGCCTGACATCGAGATCACGCTCGAAGCCAATCCGAATTCCGTCGAGGCGGCGCGGTTCGCCGATCTTGCGGTCGCGGGGGTCAACAGGCTGTCGCTCGGGCTCCAGAGCTTCGACGACGGCGCGCTCGACTTCCTCGGCCGGGCGCATTCGGCTCGCGAGGGATTTAGGGCACTCGAGATCGCGCAGCGGAATTTCCGGCGGGTCAGCTTCGACCTGATTTACGCTTTGCCAGGCGACACGGAGGACAGCTGGTCGGCGTCGCTCGCCCAGGCGCTTTCCCTCGGCACAAGGCATTTGTCGCTCTACCAGCTGACGATCGAACCCGGGACGCGCTTCGCGAGCATGGTCGGACGGCACGATTTCGAGCCGCTCGACAGCGACCGCGCCGCAGCGCTCTACGAGCTGACCGATGCCATGACTTCGGAGGCCGGAATGCCCGCCTACGAGATCAGCAATCACGCGCGGCCGGGTCATGAGGGCCACCACAATCTCACCTACTGGCGCTACGGCGACTATGCCGGGATCGGGCCGGGTGCTCACGGGCGTCGCCAAGGCATGCGAACCGTCCGCCATAAAAAGCCCGAGAATTTCCTCTCTGCGCTCGCTCGGAATGGGAACGGCATTGCGGAGGAGGCGCGATTGTCGCCGACCGAGGCAGCTGACGAGGCCCTAGTCATGGGACTGAGGCTCACCGAAGGAATTGACCCTCGGGCAATTGCTGATCGCTTCGGCCTATCGTCGATTGTCGATTGGGAGCGCGTCGATCGCCTGGTCCACTCCGGTCACGTGACGCGCGAAGGCCAACGCATCGCAATCACGTCAAAAGGCCGGCTGCTGCTCGACGCGATCCTCGGCGAGATCGCCCTGCCGAAGCCTATTTCGGCGGCTTTGGAGCCGATGCCGGAGTTGCTTGCGCTGCAGGAGCTGTAGGGGCCGCGGTCCGCGCCTTCGCGTCGGCTTCGGCCTTTGCATTCTCAGCGTCGACCCCGGCAAGGAATTTGTAATTGTCGACCGAGCTCGCGAGATAATCGTCGACGGTCAAGTCGGCGTCGGTTGCCGCATCCTTGCGCTTGGTGCCATTCTTGACCTCGAAGGAGATGAGCGCGTCCCTGAGGCCCGTGATCTGCGCGCCGCAGGCGTTGCGCGCATATGCCTCGTACGCGTCGCCAGAGACCTTGTCCTTCTTGGCTTGCGTGCTCGCCTGCTTGAGGCAGTTCTTGTACGCATTCGTCGGCGCGGCAACGGCGGCCTGCGACGCGGCCAGAAACATCGCCGATGCGGCGATCAGTGGAATCATCGTACCTCTCCCCAGGCACTGACGAAGGGTGGGACAGGAGGATGACTCCTTTTGTGTGGGATTGGAAGTGCTTATCGGTGTCCGTTGATGACTGATCCGCTTCCTCCCGGCCTCTACGTAGTCGCGACCCCGATCGGGAATCTGGGGGATCTCAGCCCGCGCGCCGCCGATACGCTGCGCCAGGCGGACCGAATCCTTGCGGAAGACACACGCGTAACGGGCAAATTGCTCGCGCACATCGGTGCGGAGGCGCCGATGAGGCGCTACGACGACCATACAACCGAGCCCGAGCGGCAAGCGATCGTCGACCGTCTCGGGAATGAGGTGGTCGCGCTTGTTAGCGACGCGGGAACGCCCCTGATTTCCGATCCCGGCTACAAGTTGGTGCGCGCCGCGCGGGAAGCCGGCCATGAAGTTCGAACCGTGCCCGGCCCTTGCGCGGTCATAGCGGGGTTGACGGTCTCCGGACTGCCAACCAACCGATTCCTGTTTGCCGGCTTCCTTCCGCCCAAGGCGAAAGCGCGCGCTGACGCGATCGCGGAATTTGCCACCATCCGGGCGACCCTGGTTTTCTTCGAGTCCGGGCCACGCCTGGCCGAAAGCCTGGCGGCGCTCGCGTCCGGCCTAGGTGATCGTGATGCAGCGATCGCGCGCGAAATCACGAAGCTGCATGAAGAATGTGTGAGCGGAAAGTTGGGGCAGCTCGCTAGCCGTTACCGGGATGCGCCGCCGAAGGGTGAAATCGTGATTGTCGTCGGACCCCCGGCGGATAAGGCCGAAGCGAGCAGCGACGAGATTGACGCAGCTCTTGAGGAGGCGCTTGCCAGCTTGTCGCCATCGCGAGCAGCAGCCGAGGTTGCAGAACGCCTCGGGGTCCCGCGCAAGCGCGCTTACGCGCGCGCACTGGAGCTCTCGCGCAAGTGAACCGTCACGAAGCCGAGAAGCGCGGCCGCGGCGCCGAAACCATCGCCTGCTGGTACCTGCGGCTGCACGGCTGGCGAATCCTCGCTCGCCGGGCGCGCGTCCCCGGAGGCGAGGTCGACATTGTTGCGAAGCGCGGGCGCACCCTTTCCTTCGTGGAGGTCAAAGCGCGTGCCGACGCGGGTTCCGCGGCTTTCGCCCTCGACGAATGGCGCTTGCGGCGCGTCGCCGTAGCCGCCGAGCGGCTAATGTCCCGCTACATGGACGGCGTCGACGACGTGCGCATCGACGCGATCTTCATCGTCCCGTTCCGCTGGCCGAAGCACCTGCCCAACGTCTGGCAAGGGTGACAAAGCCGTGAGCGTCGCCTAGGCGCGCGCCCATGTCGCTTCGCGTTGCCGTCCAGATGGATCCGCTCGAAACCATCAACATTGCGGGCGATTCCACCTTCGCCCTGATGCTCGGCGCCCAGGCGCGCGGTCACAAGCTCTATCATTATCTGGCGCAGGACCTGACGTATCAGGACGGCAGGCTCTATGCGGGCGTGCACGAGGTCAGCGTGCAGGCCGTGGCGGGCAATCATTTCAGCCTCGGGTCCTTCTCGATACTCGACCTCGGCAGCGACGTCGATGTCGTGCTGATGCGCCAGGACCCCCCGTTCGACCTGGGATACATCACAGCGACGCACCTGCTCGAGCGGATCCAGGGCGAGACCCTGGTGGTCAACGATCCCGCGGCGGTCCGGAACGCACCCGAAAAGGTGTGGGTGCTCGATTTCGCCCGCTTCATGCCGCCGACGATGGTCACGCGGTCGCTCGGCGCGGCGCGAGAATTCCTCGCCAAGCACGGCGACGTCGTCCTGAAGCCGCTTCACGGCAATGCCGGGAAGGCCGTGTTCAAGGTCTCCCGGGACGGCGCCAACCTGTCGGCCCTGATGGAGCTTTTCAACGCCACCTATCGCGAGCCGCACGTTCTCCAGGCGTTCGTCCCGGAGGTGTCCTCCGGCGACAAGAGGATCATCCTCGTCGACGGCGAATTTGCCGGCGCGGTCAACCGGATCCCCGCGGTTGGCGATATCCGGTCGAATCTCGCTTTGGGCGGAACTGCCGAAGGCGCCGAGCTTACCGACGCCGAGCGTGAGATCTGCGACGCGCTCGGCCCCGAGCTGAAGCGGCGCGGACTGCTGTTTGTCGGGATCGACGTGATCGGCGGCCGCTGGCTTACGGAGATCAACGTGACCTCGCCGACCGGAATTGTCGCGGTCGACAAGTTCAACGGAACCGACACTCCGGCGCTGATCTGGGATGCGATCGAACGCCGCCTGTCCGATCGCCGCTAGAAATGATCTGATATGGCTAAGCTTTGCTGAGAAAGGTGCTGTTACATCCTTCAACACACCAAACCATAATGGTTATTTAGGCGCTCGTTTACCGCGGCCTTCGTAGCCAGACCGGGTCGCGGCGAGCGGGCCTCCCCACTACCCGAAATCGCCGCGGCAAGTTCAGCGTGTCGAGTTCAAGCTCGGGGGTGGGCGTGGCGATAAACGTCAAGCAGGCGTGCCGCGTCCACCGCCGTATAGATCTGGGTCGACGAAAGGCTCGCATGGCCGAGTAGTTCCTGGAGCGCTCTCAGGTCCGCCCCCCTCGCCAGCAAATGGGTCGCAAAGCTGTGCCGCAGCGCGTGCGGGGTCAAAGTATCGGGAAGTCCGAGCCTACGGCGGGCGCTTGCGACCGAGCGCCGGACCAGGTCGGGATTGAGCGGACCGCCGCGCGCCCCGACGAACAGGGAAGTCTCGCCGGAAATCGGAAACGGGCACTGGCGGAGATAATCCTCGATCGCCTCGCGAATCGCCGGCACTATCGGCACGATGCGCGTCTTGGACCGTTTTCCGATCACCCTCAGCGTTGACCCGATCGGAAGCATATTCGCGGTCAGCGACAGCGCTTCGGCGACGCGCAACCCGGCGCCATAGAGCAAGAGCAGGACGGCGAGGTCCCGAGCGCCGATCCACGGCGCGCTCGCGGCTCCGGCGGCGTCTTCTGCAAGACCCATCGCCTCGTCGGGAGCGGCCGGACGCGGAAGCGTACGCGGGCGTTTCGGCGCACGGGTCCGCGGCAGCTGAGCCGGCGTACCGGCCTGCTCGGCGGCATATTTCAGGAAAGCTCGCACCCCCGACAGCTCACGTGCCGCCGATGACGCCCCGAGGCCCTCGGCGCGGCGCTGCGCAAGGAAGGCGCGGAGGTCCGGCGCGGTCAATCCGAGAAGCGAGTCGGGTCCGATTGTCTCTCCGCGATAGCGCCCGAGGAAATCGATGAACCGATGCGCTGTCGCCACATAGGCGCGCACCGTGTGGATGGAGCGGCGGCGATCGTGTTGCAAATGGCTGCCCCAACGCGCGGCGAGGGCGGCGGCAGGGTGAACTAAGCCAGCTTCGGTTCGATCAGCCACCGGCGGATGATAGCCGCAAGGCTCCGCCCAAGGAACATCAGCAGTTCCGATCCGTGGCGCGCGTCGAGACTGAGCTCCGCGCGCTGCCCGATCGCCAGCAATCCCAACGGCAATGGCGGCTCGCAATCGATCCGCACAAGAGCCTCCGCGCGAATCAGGTCGCAGGCCGGGCCGAACAGCGGATGACCACGCTCGACCGTCCGCATTTCGACTCCGTTGATCTCGCCTACCGCGCGCTCGAGTAGCCGCGGCTCGACCATCTGAACGCCATTGCCGTCGGCTCGAAAGCCTTTGTCCCCGATTATCAGCGCCAGCGCGACCGCGTCGATCCTGAGGATCAACGGCCATTCCTGAGTAACGACATGGAGCAGCGCATCCACCCCGTCGGCTTCCATCGCCGCGAGCACTGCCGAATGGATGGAGGCGACCGCGCCCGAATGGCCGCGGGCGAAGGCGATCAAATCCTGGTTGGCTTCCTCGACCGCGCCCAAGCGCTGGCGAAGGTGCGCGACCGCGCGTTCTTCGAAGGGAATGACCGTAGCCATGGAGGCGGAAGATACGCCCGCAGCGGTTAATTTCCTACTGAACGGCGCCTACCCGTTGGAAAGAGCCCAAAAAGAAAGCGGCGGCACCCGAAGGTACCGCCGCCCCCATGCTCTTACGCGACGAACGCTTAGAGCTTATTCGAAACGTTATTGAACGTCGTGCCGAGCTTCGTGCCGATGTTCTGCATCGCAGCGATAGCGGCAACGGCGATCAGGGCCGCAATCAGACCGTATTCGATGGCGGTCGCGCCCTTGCTGTTTTTAATCAGCTTCAGAAACTTGCTCATGGTCTAGCTCCTTGGTTCCAAGGGGCTTCACGCCCCACCCGCAGTCCACACTTGCAGGATGCCAAGGAATTTACGGGGTCACCCGTTAGAAAAGGGTTACATCCGAGGGTTGACGGCCGTTAACCTCGAATTTGGCGAAAAACCGTGAATCAGCCGAGATTTCCGCCGGCGGCCGTCTCCCAGACGCCCGCGCTCAAATCTTCTGGCCCGTTTTCTGCCAGTCGGCGAGAAAACTCTGGATCCCAGCGTCGGTCAGCGGGTGCTTGAACAGCTGCCAGATGATTTTGGGCGGAGCGGTCATCACGTCGGCGCCGATCTTGGCCGCCTCGACGACGTGCATCGGATGGCGGATGCTGGCGACGAGGATCTCCGTCGAGAAGTCGTAATTGTCATAGATCATGCGGATGTCTGAAATGAGCTCCATTCCCGGCTGGCCAATATCGTCGAGCCGACCCACGAAGGGCGAAATGAAGGTCGCACCCGCTTTGGCGGCGAGGAGGGCCTGGGCCGCTGAGAAGCAGAGGGTCACGTTGACCATCGCTCCGTCGGAAGTCAGCGCCTTGCAGGCCTTCAGCCCGGCAGGAGTCAGCGGGACTTTGACCGCGATATTCTTGGCGATCTTCCGAAGCACTTCGGCTTCGCGCATCATCCCTTCATAGTCGAGCGCGACAACTTCTGCGGAAACCGGGCCGCCGACGACTTCGCATATCTCGCGAACGACCTCGAGGAAGTCGCGGCCTGCCTTTTGGACGAGCGACGGATTGGTCGTCACCCCATCGAGCAATCCGGTTTCGGCGAGCTCGCGGATTTCGGCGATCTCGGCGGTGTCGGCGAAGAACTTCATTGATCACCCTCGGCTCTGTAATGACCGTTGGCATAGCGGCGAGCGCGGCAGCCGTCACTCGATTCGGGAGGCTATCGATGAGCGAGCATGTTCGGGTCGAACGCGACGGGCCGGTTCTAGCGATTACACTCAATCGGCCTGAACGGCGCAATGCCATCACGGTCGCCATGTATGCAGCGCTGGCCGACGCGATCGAGAGCGCCGCGGGCGACCCGTCGATCCGTATCATCACTGCACGTGGAGAAGGCCAGGATTTCGCGGCCGGCAACGATCTTGCCGACTTCCTCCAGGCACTTCCGCGCGGCGATGAAGAGATCCCGGTCTGGCGGCTGCTTCGCGCGATTGCGGAATGCGAAACCCCGATCGTCGCGGCGGTTCACGGCAATTGCGTGGGCATTGGAACGACCATGCTGCTCCATTGCGATCTCGTCATCGCGGACGAGACGGCGCGATTTTCGATGCCGTTCGTGGATCTTGGCCTGGTTCCGGAAGCGGCAAGCTCGCTGCTGTTTCCGCGCCTCGCGGGCCGTCGCCGGGCGGCGCGCTACCTGCTGCTAACAGAGCCCTTCGGCGCTGAGGAGGCGCTGCACATCGGGCTGGTCAGCCATGTCGTTCCGGCCGGTACCCAGGACCAGGCCATGGCTCGGATTGTAGCCGCGCTTCTCGCCAAGCCGGCGGAGGCGTTGCGGCGGACCCAGCACCTGCTGCGTCACGGCGCGCGCGAGGAAACGCTCGAGCGGATGCGGCGGGAAAGCGCGGAATTCACAGAGCGGCTCGCCTCACGAGAGGTCAAGGACGCGATCGCGGCCTTTTTCGAGCGGCGGAAGCCCGCCGACCCGGCCTAGTGGGCGATATAGACCCGCTTACTGCGCGTCAGCGAGACCGCTCGACCATTGAAGAACAGGAAGTTCGGGGTCACTGAGTAGGTAACCGACAGGTCCTTGCAGTAAACGCACGTAGCTGCCGCCGGAGTCGTCACGGTCGGAGTGCCGAACGAACCGATGTTCATCCCGAACAGCTTGTTCTGCATGCGCGTGACGACCGCAGAGTCGCTTGGCACATTGCATCCGGTCCCGGTCGGCACGCAAAGCGTCGCATAGCGTGCGCCTTCGCCCAGCGCGTGCTGCATTCCCGCGTTCGCCTGAAAGACCAGGCCGACCTGGAAAATGCCGTAGATCATGACGAGCAGGACGGGCAGCGCGATCGCCATTTCGATCGCTGCGGCGCCCTGTTCGTCGCGACGAAGTGGTTTGCGAAACCTCATTGCGTCCTCAGTCCGGCTTTGCCGTGAAGGGTGTAAGTCCCGTCGGTGTTCGACCCCGGCCACCTGCTGGAGCTGAACATCGGCGTAAACTTCGCGGTGATGTCGACCGTGATCCAGCGAGCGTAGGTCTGACCGCTGGAGCAGACGGTGTCGTAATTGGCCGCGCGCGTGCCGTTGCACTCGAGCCAATAGTCGATCGTGACATCGCTGTCGGTTACGTTCGTAAAGCCTGCCCCGCGGGCAGCGCTTGCGGCTTCGTTCTTCAGCGTGTTGTAGGTGTCTTCGGTCGTATTGTACTGCTGCACCTTCTCGATCGCGCGATAAGCCGACTGTTCGAGCTGCAGCTTGGCCGAGTAAGCGCGGCTGATGTCGACCATGCCGATCAGGAGCGATGCCAGAATGGGCAGCATCAGCCCCATTTCGATGATCGATGCACCGCCCTCGTCGCGGGCAAGCGATTTGAATTGCCGGATCATTCGACCAGCCTCACTTTCTTGCCGGCGAACGAGTTAGCGCCGGAGTTAGCAGGGCAACTGTTCGAAATGCTCATGTTGCCGGAATAGAGCACCCGGCGGGCAACCAGCTGCATGCAGTTGGTCGTCATGCCGGCGGTACCATTGTAGGTCACCTGTTGGCTCGGGAAGTAGAAGGCGCCCTGGAAGAACGAGCTCGAATTGCCGTTCAGCGTATTTTGCTGATTGGCGTTGGTGCCGTCCTGGGCGCGCCGGTCCTGGTAAATGATAATGCCCTTGTACGTGCCCGTGCTCGGGGCCGACAGGTTGAGGTTGGCGCCGCCGTTGATGTTGACGTTGCCGATCGAACTCGGGTTGGTTGCCGCGGTGCGGCTCGTCAGGACGAACGTGCAGCCCGTACAGCTCACATTCGCCTGCGCGCCGACGTCAAGAGATCCGCCGTCTATGATGATCGTGCTGTTCGCGGGGAAAGTCGTGGTCCCGTTGAGCGTCAAACTGCCGACGCAGTAAGTATTTGCTGCAAGTCCGGTCACGTTCGCGTCGGTCGCGTCGAAGGCGTCCGTGTCGTTGGGGTTATTGACGCGATAATTCGGGCAGTTGCTCGTCGGGAAAGTCGACGGTGCCGGAACGGTCGCAAACGGATCGTCCTGCGCCATGGTGAATGGCATCAGCACGGTGCCGCTCGCCCAGTGAGTGCTCGCCGGAATGCCGCCGACCGCTGCGATCGGGCTGGCGTTGACGTCCGACGAACCGGTGGCGACCGCCGCCGTCAACGAGGTCGAGTTGGTGATCATCCCGCAGCCGAGGTCGACGTCGGCGTTGCCGGTCGCGCTAATGCCGGTCACTGAAGTGTTCTCGAGGCTGATCACGCAATATTCGCCCGACGGGACGATCGTTGCGGTTGCATTCGCCGTGATGGTCGGTGTGAAGCTCATGAACATGCCCGAGAAGCTCAGCTTCTTCTGCACCGAAAGCTGCACGTTCACCGCATAGGGATCGGCCGTATAGGAGCCGGAAGTGGGCTGCCCGATGACCTTGGTCGTCGTATAAGCGATATGGCTGTTATAGCTGAGGTCGCGGTTGACCGCGTCCGTAACGCCGGTGCGGGCTCCGGCAGCTTCGGCGATCTGGTAAACGCCGGCAATCGCGCCCGAATCCGCCGCGCGCTGGAGCTGCCGCTTCCACAGCGCCCACTGGATCGTGTCGCTCGCGAGCCCAGCCGAGCCGAGAACGAGCGGCAAGGCCGCGGCTGCGATCACCAGCGCGTTGCCGCGCTTGTCGCGCCATAGCTTCCTGAAAAATGAAATCATCGGGCGGCCCCTAGACAAAACTCGCGCATTTGTGCCGCTCTAGCGGGTTCACGGTGAGGGAACCGTTGAGGCCTGTGGTTAACCGCCGTTCACCATGATCGCACCTCTCCGTCTTGCACTCTTCTGTCTTACACCTATAATACACTCAAAAGGCCTCTTGCGCGTGGCTGCCCACCCGTTCACGGGTTGATCTGCCGCTCACGGAGGCGATGAAAGGACACGCATCATGGCGACCGAACCGGCCACCGAGACGAAAGCCGCGACCAAGCTCAAGCTGGATCCGCCCGACGCGCTGCAGCCGATGCCGGCGGCAGAGGCATCGGGCCTGGTGCCGCTCAAGACCGAAGAAACGACGGAGCTCGACAAGCGCGTCACGCAGTTCGTCGACGAGCTTGCAGCACTGGATTCGAACAGTCCCGACTTCGGCAAGAAGGTCGATCAGCTGACGGCGATGGGCCGCAAGGAGATCGCTGAAGCGGCCGGCGCGTCGAACCGCTTCCTCGACCGCCCGGTGAAAGCGATCGACAAGGATTCCGGGATCGGCGCCGACCTGACCGAGCTTCGCCGTACCGTTGAAGCCCTGGATCCCAAGGAGGCGACAAAGACCCGCAAGATCCTCGGCATCATCCCGTTCGGAAACAGGATCGATCGTTACTTCGACAAATATCGCAGCTCCCAGACGCACATTTCCAAGATTCTCGGCAGCCTCGCCAACGGCAAGGACGAGTTGCTGATGGACAATGCGGCGATCGACACCGAGCGCGCCGGCTTGTGGAAGACGATGCACAAGCTCGAGCAGATGATCCACATCTCGAAGAGCCTGGACCAGAAGCTCGAGGACAAGGCGAACGATCTGGACGCGACGGAGCCGGCCAAGGCCAAGGCGATCCGCGAGACAGCTCTCTTCTATACGCGCCAACGCACGACCGACCTGCTGACGCAAATGGCGGTAACGGTGCAGGGTTATTTGGCGCTCGATCTCGTCAAAAAGAACAATGTCGAGTTGGTCAAAGGCGTCGACCGTGCTTCGACGACAACCGTGTCGGCGCTCCGCACTGCGGTCACCGTCGCCCAGGCGATGTCCAATCAGAAATTGGTGCTTGAGCAGATTACCGCGCTCAACACGACGACCGCCGGAATGATCGATTCGACCGGCGAGATGCTGCGCACGCAGACTGGCGCGATCCACGAGCAAGCGGCGAGCTCCACGATCCCGCTCGAGACGCTGCAGCGTGCGTTCCAGAACATCTATGACACGATGGACCAGATCGACCAGTTCAAGCTTCAGGCGCTGGGCAACATGAAGCAGACGGTCGAAACGCTGGGCAAGGAAGTCGAGAAATCCAAGGGCTATATCGCCCGCGCCGAAGGCGTGAACCAGGGGAAACTTGAGGCCCCATCTCCGCTGATACCGATAGAAAGCAAATGAACCCGAACGAGCTCGGCCGAATCTTCGAACGCGCGAACGAAAGTTTCGCCCAGGCCGAGCGGACGAGCCAGAAGGTCGATCGGTCGATCGATCGTGCTAACCAGGTCATGCGGCGCGCGGACGAACGCAGCGGCGCCGTCCGGGCCGCGGCGCAGCGCGAACGCCAGCGGCTGAACACGGACCTGAAGCGGCGCGCCGCGCAGATCGCGGTCGCAGTGGGCCTCATCAGCATCGCGACCATCGTCATCGGGCTGGTCCTGCCCAGTGGGATCGGAATGTTCGGCTTCCTCGCCGCCGTGGGGCTCGCAATCGGAATTGTGGGCGTGCTCGCCATCATGCCTTCGGCTGAGCGCCGTGCTGCGGCACCGACTACCGATCTGCCCAACGGCGAGATGGTCCAGCGCTTCGATTCTTATCTCTATCGCGCGCGTGCGATGTTGCCGCCGCCCGCGCAGGCCGAGGTCGACGCGCTAAGCTCAATCCTCCCCCCGCTCAGGCAGACCCTCGAGCGAGTCGATACGGTCGACCCGAACGCGCAGGATGCGCGCCGGCTGATGTCGATCCACCTTCCCGGACTGATCGAGCGCTACACGCACGTGCCGGTCGCTTTTCGCGGTGAGCCCGACGGCGAGGGCAAGAACGCTGACGAGCGGCTCGTCGAGGCGCTGGCGGCGAGTCGTGCGGCGCTCGGCGACATTTCGCAGAAGCTCGCCCGGGCGGACATGGCGGCATTAGAGACGCAGGGACGGTTTATTGAGTCGCGCTACGGCCGCGAAGAGATCGATTCTTCAGCCGATCACTCCTGACGCTCTCAGCCCCGCCAGCTCGTCCCCGTTCAAAAGGCCCGACAGAACCTCGTCGGTATGCTCCCCCAGCGCAGGCGGCGGTAAATCGGAATCGGCGCGGTGGCCGTCGAGCCGAACGGGCGAGCCGACCAAGGGCGTCCCGGCGATCGTTCGAACCATCTGGCGATGCTGGGCCTGGATGTCGGACAAGGCCTGCGTGACCAGATTGATCGGACCGGCAGGAATTCCTGCGGCCTCGAGCTGGTCGAGCCATTCCGCGGCGGGCCTCTCGCGGATTACATCAGCGACCAAGCTCACCATGTCGGACCGATTGGCCACGCGCGCGCCATTGGAGGCGAAGCGCTCGTCGCCGACCCACTCGCGATGGCCGCAGATGTCCGCGAGCCTCGCGAACTGGCGGTCATTCCCGACGGCGATGATGATCGGCTGATCCGCCGCTTCGAACGGCTGGTATGGGACGATGTTGGGGTGCGTGTTGCCTTGCCGCGGCGGATCCTTGCCGGAAATGAGGGTGTTCGAGGCCTGGTTGGCCATCACCGCGAGCTGCGTATCGAACAGGGCCATGTCGATGGTTGCGCCCTCTCCCGTCTTCTCGCGCGCGTAGAGAGACGCGAGGATCGCCGCACAAGCGTACATGCCGGTGAACAGGTCCGCTATTGCGACGCCCGCGCGCATCGGGCCACCGCCCGGTTCCCCGTCGGGCAGGCCGGTGACGCTCATCATTCCGCCCATCCCCTGGATGATGAAGTCATAGCCGGCGCGATCTGCGTAGGGCCCATCCTGTCCGAAGCCGGTGATCGACGCGTAGATCAGGCGCGGATTGGCAGCGCGGAGCTTCGCTGCGTCGAGGCCGAACTTACCAAGGCCGCCGACCTTGAAATTCTCGACGACGACATCCGCCTGTCCGGCAAGTTTGCGCACCAATGCAGCACCTTCGGGCCGCGCGAAATCGATCGCGGCGGATTTCTTTCCCCGGTTGCAGCTCAGGAAATAGGCGGCGACTCTGCGATCGCCTTCCCCGTGCCATGGAGGTCCCCAGTGCCGCGTGTCGTCACCGCTGCCCGGCCGTTCGACCTTGATCACTTCGGCGCCGAGATCGGCGAGCAATTGCGTGCACCACGGCCCCGCGAGGACTCGCGAAAGGTCGAGGACCCTGATCCCTTTGAGCGGCCTCAACCTCGCCGGCTCCAGAAGCGCCTGTCGGCAAGCACGGCGTGGGCGGCATTGTGACCGGGAGCTCCGGTGACTCCGCCCCCCGGATGAGCTCCCGAACCGCAAAGATACAATCCCCGGATCGGCATTCGATAGTCCGCCGCGCCGATCATCGGCCGGGCGCTGAACAATTGGTCGAGGCTCATCTTCCCGTGGAAAATGTCGCCGCCGATGAGGCCGAATCGACGCTCGAGGTCGAGCGGTGAGTGGATCTGCCTTCCGATCACCGATTTCGCAAAGCCAGGTGCGTGCATGTCGACCGTGGCGATGATCGCGTCGGCCGCTTTTTCTCGCTCACTGTCCCAGCTGCGGTCAGGCCCGAGGTCGTAGCGGAAATGTTGGCAGAACAGCGACGCGACATGCTTGCCCTTGGGCGCGAGGCTGGTGTCGAGCGTCGAGGGGATCAGCATTTCGATGATCGGATGCCTCGACCAGCCGTTCATTTGCGCACCGAGCCATGCGCGATGCATGTAATCGAGGCTTGGCGCCATGATGATGCCGGCGGTCAGGTGATCTCCCTTCCTCGGCAGCACCGTGAATTTGGGCAATTCGGACAGCGCCACGTTCATCCGGAAGGTGGCGCTTTCGCATTTCCAGCCGTGCATTCGGCTGGCGACGTCCGCGTCCACGCTGCCCTTCGGCACCAGCCGGTCGAACAAAAGCTTCGGATTCACTCCGGCGATGACCTGGCGTGCGGCCCACGACTTGCCGCCCGCGACGACACCGCCCGCGCGGTCATTGGCGCAAATCACCTCTTCGACCGGCATGTTGAGCAGGATATCGACCCCCGCTTCGCGGCACGCCCGTGCCATCGCCTGGGTGATCGAACCCATCCCCCCGATCGCATGCCCCCACGCGCCGGGAACACCGGCAGCCTCGCCGAACAAATGGTGGAGGAGGACATAGGCCGTGCCCGGCGATTGCGGCGAAGCGAAATTGCCGACCACGCCATCGAACCCGAATAGCGCCTTGGCCAAATCACCCTCGAAATGCCGGTCGAGGATCTCGGCTGCGCTGCGCACCGCGAAATCGTGGACGATCCGCGTTTCGGCGAGCGATAGCCCGGCCATATCCCTGCCGAGGCTCAGAATCTTGGGGATAGCACTGACCGTCGCGCCAACATTCGGCGGCGCTCGCAGCAGCCATTTCTTCAGAAGCCGCACGACCGTCTCAAGTTCGGCGACGTAGCGATCGTACGCCTCGCCGTCGGCCTTGACGTGCCGCGCGATCTCCCTGCGGGTCAGCCCATTGCGGCCCGAGAGCAGATAATCGCCGTCGCCGGGGAGAAAATTGTCCGTCTTCCTCAGCACGACCTTCAGCCCGTGCCGTTCGAGCTGCATGTCGCGAATGACCTTGGGCTGGAGCAGGCTGACCGTGTAG
>Ga0207712_10000476_pt1 | contig 33733 bp, 32 predicted proteins | sample KBSS44metaG_FD_184402 | JGI IMG/M metagenome (GOLD analysis project Ga0207712, IMG submission 184402) | Switchgrass rhizosphere microbial communities from Kellogg Biological Station, Michigan, USA - KBS S4-4 metaG (SPAdes) (version 2) | ecosystem: Host-associated > Plants > Roots > Rhizosphere...
CGGCATCGGTGAGGTCACTTCCATAACGATGTTCAGCGCGGCTATGATGCGCACGGGCGGTCGGATTCCACATGGCCTCTTCCAGATTTGGTTTCGCAACTCTCTGGAATCATGTTTTAATCCGATCCTCTACCCCTTCCTTACGGAGGCGTTCTGAGACAGCCTCTTAGTCGCTTGAGCCGACGACCTCTAACCATGGCACCAAAAACACCGCTGTAAATTTTCCCCGCGCCAACGTGTTCCTGATGTTGGGCTCAGAGTCCACCACCCCGATCGCGACCAGCTTCACGACGAGTTGGGCATAGGTCACGTTCCGGCGTTTCAACTCCGCCTTGAGCAACCCCCAGACCTTCCCCCAGACCTTCGCTTCCCATACCGCGTCTGAGACCGCCGCACTCCATTCCAAGTTACGGTGCCACGTGTAATAATCCCCAAATCCGTGGCCATGGGACCGGGAATCTCTGGCCGCGCTCGCGCCCCTATCTCTCGATATCTGATGGCAGCCGGGCACCACCAGTTTTTGCTATTTTTCGCTATCGCCGGTAGGCTATGGCTTCAGAGGCGTGGGGAGTAGAGTGATGAACGTCAGCCTGACCCCGGAACTGGAAAATCTCGTCCATCGGAAAGTGGAAACGGGGCGCTACACCTCAGCCAGCGAGGTTGTTCGGGAAGCCCTTCGTTTGATGGAAGAACGCGATCAGATCCGGGAGATGCATAAGGCTAGCATAAGCGAGCAGATCGCCGCCGGGATGACGTCCTTGCGTGCGGGCCGGGGAATCGATGGCGAAGATTTCATGACTTCCATCGATCGCGACCTGGCCGCCATGGAGCGGCAAGAGCGTTAGTGGCCAAGGGCTACATCCTGTCTCCAGAGGCCCAACGGGACATACAAGCGATCCGAGCCTATTATCTGGATGAAGCCGGCGCCAAGGTTGCGCGCTATGTGTTGCGTGAGATCGCCTTGGGCTTCCGCATCCCGGCGTCGACCCCGGGTGTCGGCCACATCCGCGACGATTTGACCGATGAGCCGGTGAAATTCTGGCCGGTGTTCTCGTACCTGATTGTCTATGATCCAGCGACGCGACCGATTGGCATCGCGCGCGTGTTGCACGCCAGTCGGGATCTTGTGACGATGTTTCATAAGCTTCCGCCCCGCTAATAGAGGCAAAAGTCCGGGCAGGTCTTCACGAGCGTGTCGAAGCAAATCCTCCCCGGAACGGGGAGGGAGCGAGGTGGAGGGGCACGAGAGCCACTCGGCGCTCTACGCCCTGCCCTTCCACCGGCTTCGCCGGTCCCCCTCCCCGTTCCGGGGAGGAATTTACGCCGCAGATCGTCGAGCGTGCGCGCGGATTTTTGCCCTTATTAAGTCAAGCATAAGCCAGCAGCGCATCGCGCTTCGCCGTCAGTTCGGCGATATCGCCGGACACCGCCGCGCCGGCGATCGTCGCCATCGCGCGATCGAGCCGTGCGCGCGACAGGTCCGTCATGTCCGGCAGCGCCTCGGCGATCGCGTCCATCTCCGCCATCCGGCCCCAGCAGTCGAGCGCGGCGTCGCAGCCGGCGGCGATCGCGGCGGCCGCCTTCTCGGCCGGCGTGCCGCTCAGCGCCTTCATGTCGATGTCGTCGCTCATCAGGAAACCGTCGAAGCCGATGCGGCCGCGGATGATCTCGCCGATCACGGTCGGCGACAAGGTCGCGCAGCGGTCCGCGTCCCAGGCGGTGTAGACGACGTGGGCGGTCATGGCCATCGGTGCGGTCCTGAGGCGGATGAAGGGTTCGAGATCGGTTTCGAGATCGGCGGCGGGGGCCGCGACCACCGGCAAAGCGAGGTGGCTGTCGACCGTGGCGCGGCCGTGTCCGGGCATGTGCTTGACGATGCCGACCACGCCGCCGCGGCGCAGGCCCTCGATCACCGCGCGGCCCAGCGCCGAGACGCGCATCGGTTCGGCGCCGAGCGACCGATCGCCGATGATGTCGCTGCCTTCGGGGCGGCGGACGTCGAGCAAAGGCAGCGCATCGACGGTGATGCCGCATTCGGCGAGCGTCAGCGCGATCGCGTGGGCATTGGCGCGGGCGGCCTCGATCGCCGAGATCGGCGCGACCTCGTAGAGCGCGTCGAAGCGGCCCTGCGCGGGGAAGGCCGGCCAGACCGGCGGCTGCATCCGGGCGACGCGGCCGCCCTCCTGGTCGATCAGGATGGGCAGATCGGCGCGGCCGGCGAGCGCGCGGAGGTCGTCGGTCAGCCGCCGGAGCTGGTCGCGATCGGCGATGTTGCGGCGGAACAGGATATAGCCCGCCGGCTGCGCGGCGCGGAACAGAGCGCGCTCGTCAGCTTTGAGGGTTTCGCCGGCGAGGCCGAAGATGACGGGCTTCATGACGGGCGGGATAGTCCCCCGAACCGCCGCCTGTCGAGGCCGCTCAGCCCGCCAGCTTGTCGATCTTCGCCTGCAGGCCGGCGAGCTGCGCCTTCAGCGCCTCGATCTCGCCATCCTTGACGACTTCCGAAGCGGAGGGCGCCGGAGTGGCGGTCGACGCGCCGGATGCATCGCGCTTGATCTGGAACGCGCTGGCCGCCGCTTCGAACATCGCGAGATTGCGCTTGGCGATGTCGGCGAACGGGCCGCCCGAAAAGGCGCCTTCCATCGCGGTGCGGAACTGTTCCTGGTTGCGGCGGAACGCGTCCATCGAGGCTTCGAGATATTGCGGCACCATCGACTGCATCGAATCGCCGTACATCGAGATCAGCTGGCGCAGGAAGCTGACCGGCAGCATGTTCTGGCCGCGCGACTCCTCCTCCATGATGATCTGGGTCAGCACATTGTGCGTGATGTCCTCGTCATTCTTGGCATCGACGACCTTGAACTCACGCCCCTCGCGCGTCATGGCGGCGAGATGGTCGAGGGTGATGTAGCTCGACGTCTCCGTGTTATAGAGACGGCGGTTGGCATATTTCTTGATGATCACGACATCCGTCCCGCCCGGAGCGCGCGCAGCAGCTGATTTGGTCATGGCACACTCTCCTGAAACGACCCGGCCCATGGTAGCACCAATCGATGCCGCACCGCAACACGGCCCCCGGCCGCTGCCGCTGTTTTTGGACATGGTGCGCAAGCTGATCGCGAAAGACCCCGAACGCGGCGCCGCAGTCCTCGCCGGACTGGCCGCCTACCAGCGCGCGCAGCGACGGGATCGCGGACCCGACATGCCGGTTGCCGCGCGATCGGAACGGGCGGTGCTGCGCGATTATGGCGGTGCGGGGCCGCCGATCATCTTCGTCCCCTCGCTGATCAACCCGCCGGCAATCCTCGATATCGCGCAGCAAAATTCGATGCTGCGCTGGCTGTCGCGCCATGGCGTCCGCCCGCTGATCGTCGATTGGGGCGCGCCGCTGCCGGGCGATGCCGGCATGGATATCGCCGGTCATGTCGAACGCCTGCTGGTGCCGCTGATCGATGCGATCGGCGGCCGCCCCGCGCTCGCCGGCTATTGCCTGGGCGGCACGATCGCCGCGGCGGCGGCGATGCTGCGACCGCCGAGCGGACTGGCGCTGATCGCCACGCCGTGGCGGTTTTCCGCCTTTCCCGAAGCCGAGCGTGCCGATCTCGCCGCGCTGTGGCAGGCCGCGAAGGCGGGCGTGGAAGCGATCGGGTGCCTGCCGATGGAAGTGCTGCAATCGGCATTCTGGCGACTCGATCCCGACCGCACGCTGGCCAAGTTCGCGGCGTTCGGACAGCTCGATCCGGCCAGCGATGCTGCGCAGATCTTCGTCGCGATCGAGGACTGGGCCAATGGCGGTGCGGCGCTGACGCTGGCGGCCGGCCGCGACCTGTTCGAAGGCTTTTTCGGCGCCGACCGTCCGGGCCGGGGCGCATGGATCGTCGGCGGCCGGGCGGTCGATCCCGCCGCCCTCGCCTGCCCGATCCTCGACATCGTTTCGACCATCGACCGGATCGTGCCGGAAGCAGCGGCGATGGCGGTCGGCGAGCGCATGGCGCTGGCCGCCGGCCATGTCGGGATGGTGGTCGGCCGGCGTGCCGAGGCGAGGTTGTGGCGCCCTTTGTTGCACTGGCTTTCGCAGTTGCGGCATAGCTGATAGGAGCGCCACCGGAACCTGGGCCCATCGACTCGGGGGCACCAATCGAGAGGGAATGCCGCATGACCGATATCGTCATCACCGCCGCCAAGCGCACGCCGGTCGGCAGTTTCATGGGATCGTTCGGATCGGTGCCCGCGCACGAACTGGGCAGGGTCGCGATCGAAGCCGCGCTGGCGCAGGCGGGCGTCGCCGCCGAGGATGTGTCCGAAGTGATATTGGGCCAGGTGCTGACCGCCGGCCAGGGCCAGAATCCGGCGCGCCAGGCGTCGATGTCGGCGGGCGTGCCCAAGGAAGTGCCCGCCTGGGGCGTCAACCAGGTGTGCGGATCGGGCCTGCGCGCGGTGGCGCTGGGCTTCCAGGCGATCGCCAATGGCGATGCGACGATCGTCGTCGCCGGCGGCCAGGAGAGCATGTCGCTGTCGCAGCACGCGCAGTCGCTGCGGGCGGGGCAGAAGATGGGTCCGCTCAGCCTGGTCGACACGATGGTGGTCGACGGGCTGACCGACGCGTTCAACCATTATCATATGGGCATCACCGCCGAGAATGTCGCCGAGCAATGCCAGGTGACGCGCGTCCAGCAGGATGCGTTCGCGGTCAAATCGCAGACCCTGGCGTCGGCGGCGCGCGCCTCCGGCCGGTTCAAGGACGAGATCGCACCGGTGACGGTGAAGGGCCGCAAGGGCGACACGATCGTCGATGCCGACGAATATATCCGCGACAATGCCACGGTCGAGGCGATGGCGGGGCTGAAGCCGGCGTTCAAGAAGGACGGATCGGTGACCGCCGCCAATGCCAGCGGCCTCAACGACGGCGCCGCGGCGCTGGTGCTGATGACGCGCGACGAGGCCGAGCGGCGCGGATCGAAAATCCTCGCGCGGATCGCCAGCTGGGCGTCGGCGGGCGTCGATCCGTCGATCATGGGGCTGGGGCCGGTGCCGGCGACCAAACGCGCGCTGGAGAAGGCCGGCTGGAGCATCGGCGATCTCGACCTGATCGAGGCGAACGAGGCGTTCGCGGCGCAGGCGCTGGCGGTGGGCAAGGAACTGGGGCTCGATCCCGACAAGGTCAACGTCAATGGCGGCGCGATCGCGATCGGCCATCCGATCGGCGCCTCGGGCGCGCGCGTGCTGACCACCCTGCTCTACGAGATGGAGAAGCGCGACGCGAAGAAGGGGCTTGCCACCTTGTGCATCGGCGGGGGCATGGGGATTGCGATGTGCGTCGAGCGGTGAGGCGTTAGAAATCCTCCCTATCGCGTAGCGATGGGGAGGGGGACCGCACGCGAAGCGGGTGGTGGAGGGGAGTCGCGCAAGCGACTTTGGCTCTGAGCGTTACGGCACCGCCGCATTTCCCCTCCACCACCGCCTACGGCGTAGGGAGGATGAAGAAAGGCATACCCCGCCCTCTCAGAAGTGCATCCGCGCGCCGAGCGCGAAGCGGCGGCCGATCAGGTCGTTGGTGCTGGCGGGGATGATCACGCCGTAATAGCCCTGGCCCTGGCGGTCGAACAGGTTGGTCACCGACAGGGTCAGCCGCAGGCGCTGGCGGATGTCGACCCAGGTCGAGAGGTTGACCGTGGCATAATCGCGTAGCTGGTCGATCTCGCGGATGTCCGACGGCGACGGGCCGCGGTTGAGCCGGGAGACCAGTTGTTCGCCGACATAGTTGATCGACGTCGGCACGCCGGCGGCGCTGCCGATGTAGCGCAGGTTGAGCTGGCCGCTGAATTCGGGATCGCCGATCGTGCCGTCGGTCCGGCTGGGCGCGACGCCGGTGATGTCGACGACGCGGCGGCGGACCCAGAGCATGTTGCCGTCGAGCTGGATCGCGCCGGGCAGCCCAAGCGCATCAAGGCTGGTCTCATAGGCGATCGTCCCCTGGATGCCCGAGAAATTGATCCGCTGGCCGTTGACATAGCCGCTGGCGACGCCCGGCGCGGCGGGATCGTTGACGACCTGGCCGCCGCGATCGCCGCCATTGACCGCGGTGCCGCCCTGGCCGGCGCCATAGCGGCGGATCTGCGAACAGAAGGCGTTGCCGTGGGCGGGATCGGCGAGGTCGAACTCATCATTGTCGAAGCAGGCCGAGGCGATCTGCGCGACGGTGAGGCTGGCGATCGGATCGTCGATGCGGATGCGGATATAATCGGCCGAGATCGCGAGGCCGGGCAGGAAGCGCGGCTGCAGCAGCACGCCATAGGTGAAGCTGTTCGCCACCTCATTGGCGAGCGAGGGATTGCCGCCGTTGCGCGACGGCACCGCGGCGATGGCCGAATCGAGCGGCGTGGCGTTGGGGAAGGCGGCGAGGAAGGCGGTGCAGTTGCGCAGGCGGACGGCCGGCGCCGGGCCGGCGTTGCGATTGGCCGCCGAGCAGAGATCGGGAATCTGGGTGAAGCCGTTCGACACCGGCAGGAATAATTCGGTGATCGCCGGCGCGCGGAACGATCGGGTGTAATTGCCGCGGAATTGCACGTCGGGCAGCGGCGCCCAGATGCCGCCGGCGGCCCAGGCGAAGAAGGCGCCATTGACGCTGCTGTCGACATGCCGGCCGCGCGCGAAGACGTCGAGCCGGTCGACGAAGGGCACCGCGTTCTGCGGCCCGACGAGCGGCACGATCATTTCGCCGAACAGTTCGTCGACGTCGTAACGGCCCGAGACCGGCGCGATCGCGACGGTGCGTTCGCGGCCGAGCAGGTCGAAATTGCTGGGGCTGAACGCCGCTTTCTCGCGGCGATGCTCATAGCCGACATTGAAGCCGACGCTGTTGCCGAACAGGTCGAACAGGCTGCCGCCCATATTGGCGTTGAAGACGGTCTGTTCGATCCGGCTCTTCGCGACGGTCTCGGCGATCACATAGTCGAGCGCGGCCGGGTCGGCGCGGCCATAGCCGAGCAGGTTGAGCGGAACGCAGGCGGGATCGGCGACCGGCCGGCCGCCGCCGGGGGCGGCCTGGGTGGCCGGTGTCGTCGTGCAGACGGTGCGGCCCTGAGGATCGGTGGCGACGTTGATCGCGTTGATGAAGTTCTGCGTGTCGATATCCTGGCGCACGTCGGTGACGTCGACCCGGCCGTAATTGCCGCTGATTTCATAATCGAACGCGCGCCCGGCGACCTGGAAATCGCCGCGGATGCCGAGCACGCCGCGATAGAGCCGGTTGGTCGAAAAGCCGGTGAGATCGCCGAGCTCGAGCGAGGCGCGCGAGATCTGGAAGCTGGTGACGCCGAGCGCGACGAGCTGCGCGCGCGCCTGGGCGGTCAGGAACGGGCTGGCGATGTCGAACGACAGCGGGCCGCCAGCGCCGCCGAACAGGCTGGAATTGAAGCTGGGCTGCTGGACGAGTTCGTCGCCGCGCGTCCGCGCATAGCTGCCCTCGGCGAACAGGGTCGCAGCCGGCGACAGGTCGAACGTGCCGAATGCGTAGAGGACGTCGCGCTGCAGGTCGCTGCGGATCTGCTGGAAGTCGCTGCCGCGGAACGCGTCGCGGCTGCCGCCGCTGCTGTTGAGCCCGAACGGGATACCGCGATCGAACGGCACCAGCGCGCCGCCCTCGTCGAACTTCCAGTTGAGGATCGCCGCCGCGCCGCCGGGATTGGCGCTGGTGATCAGCCCGCCATAGCTGAGCAAAGGCAAAGTGACGTCGCGCACGAGAATAGTGCCGGGAATGCCGTCGGCCGGGCCGTTGTTGAAGCCGAGGCCGGTGTTGACCCGGCCGTCATTGGCGAAGCCGATGCCGGCGGGGCGGCTCGCGGCGGCGGCGGCCGATGAGGGGTTGGTGAGATTGGCGACATTGGCGCGCAAGGTCGCGCGGTCGTTGTAGCGCAACCCGTCCTGGCGGTCGTGGCTGTAGGCGACCGTCAGATTGGCGCGGCCATCGGCGAAGTCATGGCCCCACACGGCCGAGACGCCATAGTCGAACGCGTCGCCTTGCTCCGACACGCGCGTGGTGCCGGACAGGTCGAGACCCTCGAAGCGGGTCTTGAGGATGATGTTGACGGTGCCGGCGATCGCATCGGAGCCATAGACCGGCGCGCCGCCGACCGCGATCGTGTCGATGCGCTCGACCAGGGCGGCCGGGATCGCGTTGAGATCGACCGGCGTCCCCTGCACGCCGCCCTGGTTGAACAGGGACGGGATGTTCGACGAGACGAAGCGGCGGCCGTTGACCAGGGTCAGCGTGCGATTGACGCCGAGCCCGAGGCTGTTGACGAAATTGACGCCCTGCCCGAACGCGCCCTGCGCGCCGTTGGGGGTGATGCTGGCGCGAAAGCCGGGGGTTTCGTTGAGCGCATCGGCGATGCTGGTGAGGTTGCGATCGGCGAGATAGCGGGCGTCGAGCGTCACCCGCGGTTCGAGCGCTTCGAGATCGGGGCGGCGGATGCGCGTGCCGGTGACGATGATGGTCTCGTCGCGATTCGCGTCCGGGGTGTATATCAAATCGACATCATCGGCCCCAGCCGCTGAATTCTGGGCAAAAGCGGGCGGAATCGCGACCACGGCAAGCATGACGGCAGAAGCCCGCGACAAAAGCCGCGATGCGTTGATCATGAAAATCCCCCTGTACTCCCGCGCCCCATATGCGGGCAGGGTCTGAGGCTCAAAGCCGCTTGATTGCAAAAGATGATGCATTCCTCCCCGTTCCGGGGAGGAATTGCTTCCGAGCAGCACGTCGAAATCGCTGACGACGGCGTCAACGTTCACCAGACCCGGTCGAACCGCGCACCCAGCCCCGTCAGCAGCTCATATTGCGACAGGCCCGACTGCGCGGACGCCGTCGGCAGATCATAGTCGAGCATCACCCAATCGCCTTCGGCCAGATCGGGCGCGGCATCGACGCAGATTGCGGTCAGGTCCATCGAGACGCGGCCGACCACCGGCAGCCGCGCATCGCCCGCCCGCGCGGCGCCTGTGCCCGAGAAGGTGCGGAGATAACCGTCGGCATAGCCGATGTTGAGGATCGCCAGCTCGATCGGCCGGTCGGCGGTGAAGGTGGCGTTGTAGCCGACAGGATCGCCGGCGCCGATGCGGCGGCGCTGGAGGATCTGCGCCTCGGGCGTGACGACCTGGCGGATATGGCCGGCTGCCTCGGCGCGCGGGATGCCGCCATAGAGCGCAAGTCCGGGCCGGGTGAGGTCGAACGCATAATCGGGTCCGAGGCAGATGCCGGCCGAATTGGCGAGGCTCAGCCGCCGCGCGGTCGTGCGGCCGGCGAGCGCGACGAAGGCGCTGCGCTGGGCAGCGTTCATCGCGACGTCCGCGTCGGCGCAGGCGAGATGGCTCATCAGCGTGTCGATCGCGAGGCCGTCGAGCAGGCCGGCGGCGACATCGGCCGGCGAGACGCCGAGCCGGTTCATGCCGGTATCGACCATCACGTCGCACGCACCACCGCCGGCCGTACGCCAGCGCCGGACCTGTTCCGGCGTCGACAGCACCGGGCGCGCGGTGCCGGCCAGCGCGACGCCGATATCGTCGTCGCGCACGCCGTGGAGCACCGCGACCGACAGGCTGTCGGCCAGCGGCCGCAGCGCTTCGGCCTCGGCCCAGGTCGCGACGAAAAAATCGCGGCAGCCTGCCGCCGCCAGCCGTCCGACCACCGCGAGCGCGCCGAGGCCATAGCCGTCGGCCTTGACCGCGGCCCCGCAGGCGGCGGTGCCGCTTATCCGCGCCAGCCAGCGCCAATTGTCGACGAGGGCGGCGGCGTCGAGGCGCAGGCGGAGCGGCGAGGTCATCGCGGCGCCCTAGCCGACGCTTGGCCATGGCCGCTAGTGTGACAGGTCTTGGAAATTGAGGGGCTCGGTCCCAGCCCTTCCTGTTCCCCGGCGAAAGCCGGGGCCCAGGAGTCGCGCACTCCGAGCGTGTGACTCCTGGGCCCCGGCTTTCGCCGGGGAACTGCCAATTTCTCGCCCAGCAGATTCAGCAGCGCAGGAACTCGGCGTGATCAGTGACGGGGCGCTTCAGTCGAGTTCCTTGCCCGACGTCTCGGGCAGCCAGATCAATGTCACGACCAGCGCCATCGCGACGACGCCGATCGTGTACCAGATGCCGGCGAACGGATCGCCGGTGCGGGCGACGATATATTGGCTGATGAACGGCAGGAAGCCGCCGAAATAGCCGGTGCCGATATGATAGGGCACCGACATCGAGGTGTAGCGCACCTTCGCCGGGAACATCTCGACCAGCAGCGCCGCGGTCGGCCCGTAGGTCATGCCCGAGAGGAAACCGATCGCGACGATCGCGGCGACGATGATCCACGCCCGCGACAGAGGCGGCGCGCTCTTCTCGAGCTTGTAGCCCGCCGCCGCCAGCGCGCCGTCGAGCGCGACCGGATCGGCGACGTCGACCGCGGCGCCGCCGATCGTCACCGACGGCGCGGTGCCGGCTTGCCCTTCCGCCTTGGTATAGCCGACGCCCTTCTTCGACAGCGCGTCGAGCAATTTGCCGCAGGCGGTGGGCTGGCCCTTGGTCGCGAACGGATCGAAGCGGCAGTCGCTGCCGGTCACCACCACCGGGTTGCGCGCCATCGCCGCGGCGAGTTCGGGATTGGCGGCGTTCGACATCCAGTGGAACAAGGGGAACATCAGCAGGATGGTCAGGATATAGCCGACCACGATCGGCTTCTTGCGGCCGATCTTGTCCGACAGCCAGCCGAACAGGATGAACCAGAACAGGCTGAACACCGCGCCGATGCCGATGATCAGCCGCGCCGAGGTGTCGTCGATCCGGGCGGCGTTCTGCAGGAAATAGAGCGCCTGGAACTGCGCGGTGTACCAGATCACGGTCAGGCCGGCCGCGATGCCGAACAGGGCGACCAGCACCATCCTGATCTTGGGCCAGCTGTCGAAGCTTTCGCGGACCGGATTCTTCGCGGTCTCGCCGGCTTCCTTCATCGCCTTGAAGACCGGGCTCTCCTTGAGCTTCAGGCGGATCCACAAGGATATCGCGAGCAGCAGGATCGAGAACAGGAACGGAATGCGCCAGCCCCACGCCTCCCACTGCGCAGGATCGACGAACGCGCCCGACGCCAGCACCACCGCGAGGCTGAGGAGGAAGCCGCCGATCACGCTCGCCTGGATGAAGCTGGTGTAGAAGCCGCGCTTATGGCGCGGCGCATGTTCGGCAACGTAGATCGCGGCACCGCCATATTCGCCGCCCAGCGCCAGCCCCTGCGCCAGCCGGCAGACGACCAACAGGATCGGCGCCCAGATGCCGATCTGCGCGAAGGTGGGCAGCATGCCGACCGCCGCAGTCGCGAGGCCCATCAGCGTGATCGTGACGAGGAAGGTATATTTGCGGCCGAGCCGGTCGCCGAGATAGCCGAACAAAACCGCGCCGAGCGGGCGGACGCCGAAGCCGGCGCCGAAGGTGGCGAGCGCGAGCAGGAAACCGGCGGTCTCGCTGGCGGCGGGGAAGAAGAGTTTCGCGATCAAAGTGGCGAGCGTGCCGTAGACGAAGAAATCATACCATTCGAACACCGTGCCCAACGACGAGGCGGTGATGACCAGCCGGATTTCCTTGGGGCTTGGTTCGCGCATGGGCGCGGCGGCACTGTTCATTGATCCCCCCGATGTCGGCTTGGGGGCGACAGTGGCGGCGAATGGGCGGCTGGGCAAGATGGGATGTGGGAGTGCGCCGCGGCCGGCTTTTGCCGTCGGTCGCACACCGCAAATTCCAGACGATCCCGTCCCTTACCAGTGAATGTCGTACGACCAGTCGCGCGTCGATTCGGTTTGTCGCATGTAATGGCCGGTGAACGCGTCGCCGCTGCACGGGCCGCCGACCGGCACCACGTCGACCGCATTGGCGCTGAAGGCGAGCGACAGCCGGCATCGCGGGCCGAAGTCGCCATCGGCGTTGGGGAGCAGCAGCTCCATTTTCTGGCCGTCGAGCATGCGGCTGGTGTCGGGCAGCACGTCGGGATCGCCGACCCAGAAATGTTCGCTGCCCTCACCCTTGGGCCGGATTCCCAGCGTGTAGCGAATCTGTCCGGGGTTGGCGGACATGGTGACGATCAGCAGCGCGGCGTCGCCCATGCGGTAGACGCCCTTCATCGGATAGGCCGGATCGCGCAGTTCGGCGATGCGCTGCCGGTAGAGTCCGGCGATACAGGCATCGAGCGCCTCGCCCGGTTTCGGCGCACAGGCGGGTGCCACCTCGCTTGTGGGCGTATCGATGCTCGCCAGCTCGTTGCGCCATTCGCGCTGGTCCTGGTCGACGATCGCGGCGATGCTGCCGTTCCACGCCCTGAGCCGCTGGCGAAAGGCGGTCGTCATGTCGCCGTCGAGCGTGGCGAGCTGGGGATCGGCGCATTTTGCCTTCTCGACCAGCGCCGTCGCCTGGCCGCAGCCGACGTCCGCGGCGTGCGCACGCCCGCTGACGGCGAGCAGAATGATTGCAATCGCGAATCGTGCGATCATGCCCAACGACCTCCGATCGTTTCGATATCGAATCGACGCTGTCCGCGCTCTGATCGCGATCATAATGCGATGATCCGGGCCTCCTGATCAAGCGCCAGAGTGCCGACGATGCCGCCGGTTTCGATGCGCGGATCGAGGCGGTCGGCATCGAGCCCGATCAGCGCGAGTCCGCTCTGGCAGGCGATCAGTGCGACATCAGCCGCCAGCGCCTCGTCGAACAGGTCGCCGAGCGTCGGCAGGCCGTGCGGGGCGTACCAGTCGTCGGCCTGGTCGTGCGGGCGCGCGGCGAGCAGCGCGACCGCCGCTTCGCTGAAGAAGATCCGCGCGGTATCGCCCAGCGCCGCGGTGGCGGTGGCGATCAGCAAGGCGGTGCGCAGCCTGGTGCCGTCGGGGGTGGCGAGGATGATGGTGACGGCGCTCATGCCCGATGGCCACACGCCGGGCAGCCGGGATCCTTGGGCAGCTTCAGCGTGCGGAAGCGCAGCGAGAGCGCGTCGACCAGCAGCAGCTTGCCCGCGCTGTCGTCGCCGAAGCCGGTGATCGCCCGCATCGCCTCGAGCGCGGCGAGGCTGCCCATCACCCCCGTCAGCGCGCCGAGCACGCCCTGATCGGCGCACGAGACGTCCGGCCGGTCGGGATCGGCGCCGACGAAGCAGCGATAGCAGGGCTTGTCCGCTTCCCAGCCGCGGAACACGCCGAGTTGCCCCTCGAACTGGCCGACCGCCGCCGACACCAAGGGAATCCGCAGCGCCAGCGCCGCATCCGCGACCGCCAGCCGCGTCGCGAAATTATCGCAGCCGTCGAGCACGACATCGGCGTCGGCGAGCAGGATCGCGGCATTGCCGGCGTCGATCCGCCGCGGCGTCGGCGTGATGGCGACGTCCGGGTTGAGGCGTGTCACCGCCGCCGCGGCGGCATCGACCTTCAGCGCGCCGATATCGGCGGTCGCGAACAGCGTCTGGCGCTGCAGATTGGACAGTGCGACTGTGTCATCGTCGATCAAGGTCAGCCGCCCGACCCCGGCTGCGGCGAGATACTGGATCGCCGGACTGCCGATCCCGCCGGCGCCGATCACCGCGACATGCGCGCCGAGCAAGGCCGCCTGGCCCGCGCCGCCGACCTCCTTGAGGATGATGTGGCGGGCGTAGCGATCGAGCTGGGCGTCGGTGAGGTCCATCGCCTCAGGCCCCGACCCCCGTCGAACCGAAGCCGCCGGCACCGCGTGCGGTCTCGTCGAGATCGACGACCTCGGCGAACACCGCCTTCTGCACGACGGCCGGCACGAGCTGGGCGATGCGGTCGCCGCGCGCGATCGGGAAAGGCTCGGCGCCATGATTGATCATGATCACGCGCAGCTCGCCGCGATAATCGCTGTCGACCGTGCCGGGCGTGTTGGGCATCGAGATGCCGTGCTTGAGCGCGAGGCCCGAGCGTGGCCGGACCTGGATTTCATAGCCTTCGGGGATCGCGACGGCGAAACCGGTCGCGACGGCATGGCGCTGGCCGGGGCCGAGGATGATGTCCTCGGCCGAGACGATATCCATGCCGGCCGCGCCGGCGGTGGCATAAGCGGGGACGGGCAGGCCATCGCCGTTGGGCAGGCGCTTGATGGCGATCCGGATATCAGGCCGGATATCAGGCGAGGGCATCGGCGATCTTTCGTGCGAGGCGGACGGCGACTTCGTCCTTGGGCAGTTTTTCCCAGCTTTCGACGCCGGCCGCCGTGACGAGGTGGATGCTGTTGTCGGCACCGCCCATCACGTCGCCGGAGACGTCGTTGGCGACGATCCAGTCGCAGCCCTTCTTGGCCAGCTTGGCGCGGGCATGCGCGATCACATTTTCCGTCTCGGCCGCGAAGCCGACGACCAGCCGGGGGCGATCGGGGGCGATCGACAGCGTCGCGAGGATGTCGGGGTTCTCGGTCAGCGCCAGGGCCGGCGGGGCGGCGCCGGATTTCTTGATCTTCTGGCCCGCGGACGCCTCGGCGCGCCAGTCGGCGACCGCCGCGACCATGACCGCCGCGTCGGCGGGCAGCGCCGCCTTGACTGCGGCCGCCATTTCGCGCGCGGTCTCGACGTCGATCCGTTCGACCCCGGCCGGGGTGGCGAGATTGACGGGCCCAGCGACCAAGGTCACCCGCGCGCCGAGCGCGGCCAGTGCGCCGGCGATCGCGAAACCCTGTTTGCCCGAACTGCGGTTGGCGATGTAGCGCACCGGATCGATCGGCTCGCGCGTCGGGCCGGCGGTGAGCAGCACATGCTTGCCGAACAGCGGGCGGTGGGTGGCGTCCGCGAAGTCGAGTTGCCCGGCGAGCGGCGAATGGTCGGTGAAATGGCGCCGGACCGCGGCCATGATCGCCTCGGGCTCGGGCAGGCGGCCGGGTCCGAACTCGCCGCACGCCATCGGTCCCTCGTCGGGATCGAGCACGATGATGCCATCCGCCTTCAATTGCGCGACGTTGCGGCGGGTGGCGGCATGTTGCCACATCCGCACGTTCATCGCCGGCGCGGCGAGCACGGGCTTGTCGGTGGCGAGCAGCAAAGTCGTGGCGAGATCGTCGGCGATGCCGGCCGCCATCCGCGCCATCAGATCGGCGGTGGCCGGCGCGATCACGACCAGATCCGCTTCGCGGCTGAGCTGGATATGACCCATCTCGGCCTCGTCCTTCAGATCCCACAGGCTGGTGTGGACCGGCTGCTCGGACAGCGCCGCCAGCGTCATCGGCGTCACGAACTGCGCGCCGCTTGCGGTCAGCACGCAGCGCACGGCCATGCCGTCCTTGCGCATCAGCCGGATCAGCTCGCACGCCTTGTAGGCGGCGATGCCGCCGCCGACGATCAGGAGGATTTTGTGGGTGTTCATCGTGTTTCAGTGGCTAGCCAGCAACAGGTTGAGTGCATTCATGATCACCGGGTCACGGTCTTCGAACGAACGGATTTCCAAGTCGAACACCATTGTCTCGAGTGAGGTCGAGGACCAGTCATCATCATGAGGGTTGATGTATGCGCATGGCTGCAGGGTCAAGTGTGGGGCTCGCGATGCGAGGAGTATCGTACGCGCGACCTCACGCAAAAGGCGTGGCGAACTCGATACGGATGCCGCCGGGGATGAACACCAGAAAGTGACGCGTCGCCGAGCCCGGGCGGATCGGGCCTGGCGCGAAATCGACCACAACCTCCGGATGCACGCTCACTTTTTCCCATGCCGCCGCCAGCGCGTCATCATCTGCAACCGCCAGCGAAAGATGGTGAAGGCCGATATTGGCACGCCGGTCGAAGGCACGAGCGGTCAGCGGATCGGCGGCGCGCCACAGCGTCAGCAGGATCGCACCGTCGGACACGAAGATCGAGGGGTAGTCGGGTACACCGCCGACCTCGTCGAAGCCCAGGAGGCCGCAGAAGAAAGCGCGCGCCTGATCGAGATCGGGCACGGTGAGGCCGATATGATGGACGCCGCGGGTGAGTTTTTCGGTCATGGATTGACTCCTTCCAGTTCGGCGACGCGGGCACGCAGCCGGGCAAGTTCGTCGAGCAGAGGCTGGGTTCCCCGCCTGATCTCGGCTTCGGTGAAGCGCGGAGTGATGTGCTGCGGGCAGTTCCAGTCGAAGCCGATCACGTCGATCAGGAATGCACGCTCCGGCTCCCCGGCATAATCGGGCATCGTCAGCGCGGCGATATCCGCGGGATCGTCGCTGCCATGGGCATGGCCGATCAGCTTGAGCCGGCGCCGGTTCGGATAGTCCATCAGGAACAGCGACACGCGGTCGTCGGCAGCCAGGTTCGCGGTCGACAGATATTGGCGGTTGCCGCGATAGTCCGCAAAACCGATCCGGTTGCCCGCGATCCGCCGCAGAAATCCTGCCGGGCCGCCGCGATGCTGGACGTAGGGCCAGCCATCCTCGCTGACGCTTGCCATATAGAAGCTGTCGCGCGCAGCGATGAAATCGGCCTCGCGATCGGTCAGCAGATCCGCTGCGCCCGCGCCCGCCTCCATGCGGGCATAGGAGGCGCGTGACCCCGCCGCCTGCTGCAGCGCGCGGGCGCCCGGACCGAACATGGTGTGGAGGAATGTCTGTGCCATGTCGCCGAAATAGCGCGTTGCCGTGATCATGATAATCGGCGACAATCGACGTTCACTATTTCAGTTTGGAGAATGATGGACCGGTTCGAGACGTTGACCGCCTTCGTCGCCGTCGCCGATCGACGGGGCTTTGCGGCGGCCGCACGCGCGCTGGAGACGTCGCCGCCGGCGATCACGCGCGCGGTGGCGGCGCTCGAGCGGCATCTGGGCGTGACGCTGTTCCACCGATCGACCCGCGCGGTGTCGCTGACGGACGAGGGCGCGGCCTTTCTCGATCGGGCACGGCGGATCCTGGCCGATCTGCGCGAAGCCGAGCAGATCGTGATGGGCGGCCGATCGGTGCCGCGCGGGCAGTTTCATGTCACCGCGCCGGTCATGTTCGGGCGGTTGCATGTGCTGCCCGTGATCGGCGCGCTGCTGGCCGACCATGACGGGCTGAGCGCGCGCATGATGCTGATCGATCGCAACGTCCGCATCGTCGAGGAAGGGATCGACGTGGCCGTGCGGATCGGCGCGCTCGTGGACAGTGCCTTGCGCGCGGTGGCGATCGGATCGGTGCAGCAGACGATCGTTGCGAGCCCGGCCTATCTTGCCCGGCACGGCGTTCCGGCCGCCCCTGCCGATCTGGGCGGCCATCGCTGTATCGTCGGCAGCGGTGTGCGGGTCGGCAGCGCCTGGCCGTTCGGGACAAAGGGTGAATTGACCGTCGAAATCGTCCCCCGCCTCACCGTCAACACGATCGACGCGACGATCGCGGCGGCCGAGGCGGGCTTGGGAATGGCCAATGTGCTGAGCTACCAGTCGGCCGAAGCGATCGCGGCCGGGCGGCTCGTGCGGGTGCTGGAGGCGCATGCGCCGGCACCACTGCCCGTGAGCCTGCTCTACGACGCCGGGCGTGCGGCGATGCCGGCGGTGCGGGTCTTCATCGACGCGATGCGTGAGCGGTCGCGGCAAGGGGCCTGGGGGTGAATGGCGCCTGGCGAACTGCGTCTCGCTGATCGAGCGAGAGAAATTGGACCGACAAACATAGCGGACTTTTTTCGAGGATGGCGATTACGCGCTTTACCTTGATTTGCTGGCTGAAGGGGCGGAGCGCGCTGGCGTGGCGGTCTGGTCTTGCGATCTGATGCCGAGCCAGTTCACGTCATGGCGGTGCCGCGTGATGACGTTCGGCAAAGATCTCAATCGGAAACACCCGTGCATTCGACTTTTTTCTGCCCATGTGCTCGACGTCACTCCGTCAAAGGGCGCTTTCCTCCAGGTTCGGACCATGGATCGCAAGAGGCGATCGAGTATCGGAGGTTTGACCATGAACACCGTATCGCAATTTGAATCTCTTGCCGACGACGACTTGGAGAAGATCGTCGGTGGAGAAGGGACGTCGTGTACAGTTCAGGGAGCCGTTTACGACGCCTACCGTGCGGCTAGTAAAGTTGCGGGAGCAGTGGGACTTACTGGTGCGCAAAACTACTTTGATGGCGTAGCACACGGTATTGCCACAACAGGTTGCATGGGGGGTTGGACGGCAGGGAAACCGGCGTGAGCAGATTTTTTTTCGAGGATGACAGGGAGACCCGCACGGGGCAGCCGCTCATCCCAGGTACGCGAGGGCCAAAGCCGAAGAATATTTAGCGGTTTACGCACCCTTTCCTGTAATCCAAGCCTGCCAGCGATCGAGAGTGCCACGGAAGAAAGCCTCCGCATCGGCCTTCGCTGCTTCCGACAGCCGCCGCGGCCGCTTTTCGAAATGGGTCCGCGCCAGCTCGAATTCGGCGTCGACGAAGATCCGGATCGGATCGGGCAGGAGACCGACGCCCAGTTCCCGCGTCACCGCCTTGCGAGCGATCAGTTCGGCGCTGATCGCCAGGACCTCGGCGGGCGGTTCGCATTGTTCCAGCAATGTCGGGAAATGCATCGGCACGACATTCGCGTCGGGATGGAGTCTCAGCCAGCGAAGTGCGGCAGCGGGCCGGAGCGCGTAGAATAATTTCTTGAGCGGCACCTGCTTGTGATCGGCATAATAGCTGTTCCGCTGCCGCTCGCCGAGGTGGAGATAATGGCGGGCGATCGCGGTCCGGTCGGTATGGCGCGCCGCGAGATCGGCCAGCCCGTCGCGGAAGGCGGCGTCGCCGGCATAGACGATCGGCGACATCAGCCATTCGATCACTACCGCATTGCCCTTGAGCAGCAGCTTCACCGCCTTGCCCAATTCCCAGCCGTTGATGTCGAGATCGTCCGCGATCGGCGTCTCGATCACGTCGCGCTTCGGCCAGGGCGACAGATAATGCGCGGTCGGGCGGGCGAAGATGAACCGGCAATCATAGTCGCTGTCTGGCGACGGGAAGCCCCAGGCGCGGCTGCCGCTCTCGATCGCCAGCCCGATATGGACCTGATGGTCGCGCACGATCTCGGCCAGACGTCCATCGACCGCCGCCAGCTGCCGCGGGTCGAACGTCGCCGGAATGCTGCGGAGGTCGGCCGGCACGGGCATCGGCAGCGTCACCCGATCAGCCACATCGCGCCCGCGCCCACCGCCGCCGCGACCAGCGCCACCACCATGTAGCGCCAGCCGCCGCCCAGCCGCACGACCTGCACCTCGGCCAAAGGCGGCGGCGGCGGCGCGGCGCCGGCCGGCGGGAATTGCGCCTCGATGCGGCGGATCAGCTCGGGGATGCGCGTCAGCGTCTTGACGTCCTCGCGCAGCCGGTCGGCGATCGCGGCCTCGGGGCCGAGTTCGTCGCGCAGCCATTGCTGGACGAACGGCGCCGCCGTCTCCCACATGTTGATGTCGGGATCGAGCGCGGTCGCGACGCCCTCGACCATCACCATCGTCTTCTGCAGCAGCAGCAGATGCGGCTGGGTCTGCATGTCGAAGTCGCGGGTGATCGCGAACAGCCCGTCGAGCATCTGCCCGACCGACAATTCCTTGACCGACCGGCCGCGCATCGGCTCGCCGACCGCCCGCAAAGCGGTCGCGAATTCGGCGACATCGTGGTGCGCGGGCACATATTGCGCCTCGAAATGAATCTCGGCGACGCGCCGGTAATTGCCGGTGATCAGACCGTAGAGGATCTCCGCCAGCCACAGCCGCGCCCGGCGGTTGATCCGGCCCATGATGCCGAAGTCGATCGCGGCGAGATTGCCGTTGGGCAGCACGAACAAATTGCCCTGGTGCATGTCGGCATGGAAGAAACCCTCGGCGATCGCCTGGCGCAGGAAGGCGCGGACCAGCCGCGCGGCGAGCGCGCTGGGATCGTGCCCGGCTTCGATCAGCGCGTCGCGGTTGGAGAGCTTGATGCCGTCGAGCCATTCGAGCGTCAGCACCTTGCCCGAGGTGCGCTGCCAGTCGATCGCCGGAATCGTGAAGCCGGGTTCGGCCTGCATGCCCTCGGCCAGTTCCGAGGCGGAGGCGGCTTCGCGCCGCAGATCGAGTTCGCGCGCGGTCCAGCGCTTGAAGGTCGCGATCACCAGCCGCGGGCGCAGCCGCGCGAGTTCGCCGCCCATCGCCTCGACCTGTGCCGCCGCCCACTCATAGGTGTCGATCGCGAGCGCGAATTCCTTCTCCACGCCGGGCCGCAGCACCTTGACCGCGACGTCGCGGCCTTCGAGCGTCACCGCGCGATGGACCTGCGCGATCGAGGCGGCGCCGACCGAGACCGGATCGATGCTCGCGAACAGCGCCTGCCACGGTTTGCCGAACGACTGCGCGATCTGTCGCTCGATATCGGCGAACGGCAGCGGCGGCAGCGCGTCCTGCAGCCGCAACAGATCGCGCGCGGCTTCCTCACCGACCAGATCGGGCCGCGTCGCCAAGGTCTGGCCGAGCTTGATCGCGGCCGGACCGATCGCCTGGAACGCATCGGCATAAGCCGGCTGCCTGGGCACGCGCGCGCCGAGCCGGGCGATACGCGCGAGCCGGCGGACCGGCGGCGGCGTCAGCGGGTCGCGCTCGATCCCGCGCAACGCGCCATGGCGCGCGAGCGTGCGGCCCCACTTCAACAGGCGCCAGACATGGACGGCGGGGTGAGTCAAAGCGATGCATCCCCGCAGACATGGTCACCCGGCTCCGGAACAAGCGACTCTGGACCCCGGCTTTCGCCGGGGTTTGATGCGTGTTCGCGCATCAAATCTTCCAGCCGCTGTGGATCGCGACGAGGCCGCCGAGCATCGGCTCGACATGGGTGCGCACGAATCCCGCCTTGGCGATCATGCCCTCGAACGTCGCCATATCCGGAAAGCGCCGGATCGATTCGATCAGATAGCGATAGCTGTCTGCATCGTTCGCCAGCAGCTTGCCGAGCCTGGGCACGATATGGTGCGAATAGGCATCGTAGACGTCGGCGAAACCGGGCCACAACGTCGTCGAGAATTCCAGGCAGAAGAAGCGTCCGCCGCGCCGGAGCACACGATGCGCCTCGCCCAGCGCCTGCTGGACATGCGTTACGTTCCGGATGCCGAAGGCGATCGTATAGGCATCGAAAGTCGCGGTCGGGAAAGTCAGCGCCTCGGCATTCTGTTCGGACCAGACGAGACCCGTCAGCCCCTTCTTCTGCGCGCGGTCCATGCCGACGGCCAGCATGTCGGGATTGATGTCCGACACCGTCACCTGCGCCCCGGACTTCGCGATGCGGAAGGCGATGTCGCCGGTGCCGCCGGCCATGTCGAGGATCGTCTCGCCGGCGCGCGGCTTCAGGCGCCGGACGAAGCGGTCCTTCCACAATCGGTGCATGCCGCCCGACATGGCGTCGTTCATCAGGTCGTAGCTGCGCGCGACGCTGGTGAAGACCTCGCCCACGCGCGCGGTCTTCTCGGTCGAGGCGATGTCTTCGTAGCCGAAGGAAACAATCTGGTCGGTCATGTCGCTGCCTCTTGTCTGGGATCGGCCTCTAGCCAAGGGTTGTCGCGGCGGCAAACCGAACCTAGCTGTGTCGGCCATGCCGGAGCTTCCCGAAGTCGAAACCACCGTCGCCGGGCTGCGGCCCGTCCTGCTCGGCCAGCGGCTGGTCAGCGTCGAGCCGCGCCGCGCCGACCTGCGCCGGGCCATACCGGTCGATCTGCGCCAGCGCCTGACCGGCGCGATCGTCACCGGCCTGTCGCGCCGCGCCAAATATGGGCTGATCGACACCGATCGCGGCGACACGATGATCTTCCACCTCGGCATGTCGGGGCGCTGGCGAGTCGACCCCGTCGACATCGGCACTCACGACCATCTGCTGATCGAGACCGCCGCCGGGCGCCGGCTGGCGCTCAACGATCCGCGCCGCTTCGGGTCGCTCGATCTCGTCGAAACCGCAGCGATCGCCGGCTTCGGACCGTTCCAGGCGCTCGGTCCCGAGCCGTTGGGGGATGGTTTCGATGCCGCCCACCTCGTCCGTGCCTTCGCGGGGCGGATCGCGCCGGTCAAGGCGCTGCTGCTCGACCAGAAGATCGTCGCCGGGCTCGGCAACATCTATGTCTGCGAGGCGCTCCACATCGCCCGGATCGCGCCGGACAAGGCGGCCGGGACCGTCGCCAGGCCGAAACTGGTGCGGCTGGTGGCGGCGATCCGGCAGGTGCTGGACGCGGCGATCATCGCCGGCGGATCGACGCTGCGCGATTTTGCCCGGCCCGACGGCGAACTCGGCTATTTCTCGAAGCAGTGGCTGGTCTATGGCCGCGAGGGCGAGGCGTGCGCGTGCGGAGCGCTCGTCCAGCGGCGGGCGGAAGGCGGACGATCGACCTTCTACTGCGCGAAATGCCAACGTTGATTGTTGACCGAATCGGCGAAAGCTGCCAATAGCGCCGCCTTCCCGGTGCGGGTGATTCCCGCGCCGTTTTCTTTATTCGACATTCGAGGACCAGCATGGCGAACACGCCCCAGGCAAAAAAGCGTATCCGGCGCAACGATCGTCGCGCGGTGATCAACGGTGCGCGCGTCGCGCGCATCCGCACCTTCGTCAAGAAGGTCGAATCGGCGCTGACCGCCGGTGACAAGGATGCGGCCGCCGCCGCGCTGACGCAGGCGCAGCCCGAACTGGCACGCGGCGTCGCCAAGGGCGTCCTCCACAAGAACACCGCGTCGCGCAAGTTCGCGCGACTCACCAAGGCGGTCGCCGCGCTGGGCTGAGCCGGCGTTCCCGATCTGATCGCAAGGCCCGTCGGCGTGCTTCGCCGGCGGGCCTTTTCTTGTGCGCCGCAGCATCGAATGTGGCGAATTGTGAAACGACGGAAACCTGCCGATTCGGCAGTCATCAAACCGCAATCCCACTGAAATAATCGTCTAGATTCAAGCATCTGATTATGATGCCGAGGACTTGCTAGGGCTACGTCGAGTCAACCGCCTTTATTTCATTTTTTTGACCGTCAGCCCCTTGATCATGGTCGGTTTGGCTCACAGAAAATGCGCTGTCCCCGGATGGCGACTCACTGTCCGGGTTAGCAGATAGCGTCGATCGCTTCGCCGGAGGTCCATTCTCCGGTGGGGGATGATTTGCGTGCGAGGGTGTGGGCCCTCGAGGGACGGTGCGTGGGGCGAGAGGTTGTCAACGGGTGGCTGAACTGGGTAGCGCAGGCGGCGATGGGGAACTGGCGGCGGCATGGGCTGCGATCCGTGACGGGTTGCGGCGCGATTGTGGCGCGCGGCTGTTCGATCACTGGCTGAAGCCGTTGACGCTCGGCGGAATCGCCGCGCCCGGCGTCGTGCGGCTACACGTGCCCTCCGACTTCATGGCGAACTGGGTCAGCACCCATTATGCCGACCGGCTGACCCTGGCATGGCGGGCCGCGCGGCCGGGCATCCATGAGGTCCGGATCGAGCGCATGGGACCGGCGCCGGCTGACGTCCATGCAGCCGAAACCGGGACGCAGGCCGCGGCCATGCCGGCTGTGGTGCCGGCGGAGCCAGGGCCGGCCGGTCCCGCCGCAACCGAAGCAGGCGTGGGCCGCCTGCAGCAATTGTTCGATCCACGCCTCACCTTCGAACGCTTCCTGGTCGGTCCGTCCAATCAGGTGGCGCGCAACGCGGCGCTGGCGATGGCGGCGGTTGGCCGGCCGATGTTCAGCCCGCTCTACATTCAGGGCGCGACGGGACAGGGCAAGACCCATTTGATGCACGCGATCGCCAATGCCCGGCGTGCGGCGGATCCCGATGCGGCGATCCTCTATATGTCGGCCGAGAAGTTCATGACGGAGTTCGTCGCGGCGATGCGCGCGCGCGACACTTTGAGCTTCAAGACCCGGCTGCGCTCCGCCGACCTGCTGCTGATCGACGACATCCAGTTCATCGCCGGCAAGGATACGACGCAGGAGGAATTCCTCCACACGATCGACGAACTGATCGGTGCCGGGCGTGGGCTGGTGGTCAGCGCCGATCGCAGCCCGCATGCGCTGACCGGGGTCGAGTGCAAGCTGCAGTCGCGACTCGCGCAGGGGCTGGTGGCCGACGTCAAGCCTGCCGACCTGCCGCTGCGCCGCGCGATCCTCGCGACCAAGGCGACAACCTTGCCGGAGGGACTGGTCGTGCCCGAAGCCGTGCTCGACTGCCTGGCGGTGCGCATCGCCTCGAACATCCGCGAACTGGAGGGCGCGCTCAACCGGCTCGCCGCTTATGCGACGCTGACCAGCCGCGCGATCGACGTCGCCTTCGCCGAGGATGTGCTGTCCGAATCGTTCAGCGCCAACCAGCGGCGCGTGACGATCGACGAGATCCAGCGCAAGGTCTCCGAGCATTTCGACATCCGCATGACCGAGATGGTGTCGGCCAGGCGCGCGCGGGCGGTCGCCCGTCCGCGCCAGATCGCCATGTATCTCGCCAAGCGCCTGACCCCGCGCTCGCTGCCTGAGATCGGCCGCAAATTCGGCGGCCGCGATCACACGACGGTGATCCACGCCGTCCGCCAGATCGAGAAATTGCGCGCCAGCGATTCGGAGATCGATGCAGACGTCCGCTCGCTGCTGCTGGCGCTCGAAGGGGCTTGAGCGCCTCAGTCGTGGCAGTCTTGCCCTCTACCGCTTGCGGGAGAGGGACAGGTTCGCGTGGCGAACCAGGGTGAGGGCCAGAGCGGGTCTCGCCCTTCAGGCCCTCACCCTCGCCGCCTGCGGCGGCTTTCCCTCTCCCGCAAGCGGGAGAGGGCAGGAGCATATCCTTGCCCGATCAAGGTGAGGTGGAGCCGCCTATTTCTTCTCGGGCGCGATGCTGATGCGCACGGTCTCGCCATTGTTGCCGGGGAAACCGGTGAACATCGCTTCGACCAGGTTCGGCACCAGATAGGTCAGCTTGTCGTCACGCGACACCGCCTTGGCGGTGCCCTCGAACAGACGCTGGCCGTCCTTGCGCTCGATCTGGAGATCGAGCTGGCTCGCATAGATCGTATAGCTCGAGATCTGGTCGCGGCCCCAGCCCGAACCGTAGAGGAACGGGTCGTAGAAGCCGTACATATAGCCATGGCGACGCGCGCCATAGAAGCCGCCGAAGCCCGGACCCCAGCCCGGGCCGAAGCCATAGCCGATCGGATCGCTGACCACGCGCTCGCGGCCATTGTCGACCCCATAGTCCATCTTGACGATCAGGCTGGCCTGCGACGGATCGGCGGCCGGGCGATAGCCGACCGCTTCCATCCGTCTGGCGACCAGCGACGCATATTGGCTGAATTCCAGGCCCCCTTGCAGCTTGGGATCGCTCGCGACGATCGCGAAGCTTTCGCCGGCGGGGGCGGGCAATTGCTGGAACCTTGCGACGTCCGCATTGAACGGAGCGGCACAGGCGCCGAGCGCCAGCAGCGCACCCGCGGCCGCGAGCGCGAACATCGACTTGACCTTGAACATGACGGCGTACCTTCAGAAGTCGCTTCGATCAGCGATTACAATAGCTTGCCAGGCTATAGCGAGTCCGCTGAACGACGCTTGAACACCCCGCCCGATGATATGGTTCGAACGCTCTATTTGGCAAGGCCCAGCGCGGCATAAGCCGCGACGAGTGTAGGCGCGGCCAGTGCCGCCGCCCGCGTCGCGCCGTCCGCCAGAATCGCGTCGAGCGCGGCGGGATCATCGTTCAGCCTGTCGAGCCGCGCCTTGATCGGCCGCAGCGTCTCGACCAGCAGATCGGCGAGCGCGGGCTTGAACACACCGAAGCCCTGGCCGGCGAAGCGCGCGAGCACGTCGCTCACGCTCTGGTCGGTCAGTGCCGCGAAGATGCCGACGAGGTTCTTCGCCTCGGGCCGCTCGTCGAGTCCGGCCGGATCCTCGGGCAGCGGCGCGGGATCGGTCTTGGCCTTGCGGATCTTCTGGGCGACGAGATCGGTATCGTCGTTGAGGTTGATCCGGCTCATGTCCGACGGGTCGGATTTCGACATCTTGGCGGTGCCGTCGCGCAGGCTCATGATCCGCGCGGCGGTCGCGCCGATGAACGGCTCGGGCGGGGTGAACAGGTCGACGCCGTAATCGGTGTTGAACTTGATCGCGATGTCGCGCGCCAGCTCCAGATGCTGCTTCTGGTCGTCGCCCACCGGCACATGGGTGGCGTTGTAGACCAGCACGTCGGCGGCCTGCAGCACCGGATAGGCGAACAGGCCGACGCTCGCGCCCTCGCGATTCTTGCCCGATTTCTCCTTGAACTGCGTCATCCGGTTCAGCCAGCCGATCCGCGCGGTGCCGTTCAGCAGCCAGCACAGTTCGGCATGGGCGGGCACCATCGCCTGGCGGAACAGGATCGCCTTGGCCGGATCGATCCCGCACGCGATCAGCGCCGCCGCCATCTGCCGGATGTTCGACGCGAGCGCCGCCGGATCGTTGTAGACGGTGATCGCGTGCAGATCGGCGAGGAAGAACAGGCAATCGTCGCCGGCCGCCGCCGCCGCGTCCTGCATCTTCACCCAGTTGCGGATCGCGCCCAGATAATTGCCGAGGTGGAGGTTCCCGGTGGGCTGGATGCCCGAAACGATACGCATCTTTCTCTTCAACCTTTTCGATTCAATTGGCTTTTCGCTTGAACTGGGCGCGGATCTCGCCGGGCCTGACGGCCCCCAGGGCGAGGATCGCCGCCCCGTAGACCAATCCGCCGAGCCCGCACAGCGCAACCAGCGCCCCGATCCGCTCGATCGTCCCTGCCGCCATCCAGGGATCGAGCACCGGGTTCAGCAGCCACAGCGCGATCCCCATCGCCACGCTGGCACCGACGATCCTGAGCGCCTTGGCCTTGAAGCGGGCGTCGAAGCGCAGATGATCGCGGGCGTGCAGCGCCCCATAGAGCCAGATCACATTGACCCAGGCCGAGATGGCGGTTGCGATCGCGACGCCGACATGGCCGAACGGCCAGATCAGGGTCAGATTGCCGACCAGGTTGACCAGCATCGAATACATTGCGATCCGCACCGGCGTCTTCGTATCCTGGCGCGCATAGAAGCCGGGCGTCAGCACTTTGATCAGCACATAAGCGGGCACGCCCAGCGAGAAGGCGGCGAGCGCGCCGGCCGCGCCGATCGTGTCGGCGGCAGTGAAGGCGCCATGCTGGAACACGCCGCGGATCAGCGGCGTCGCCGAGACGACCAGGGCCACCGCCGCCGGCAGCGCCAGCAGCAGTGCAAGCTCCATCGCCCGGTTCTGCGTGCGGCCGGCCGCGGCGGGATCGCCGCTGCCGATCTGGCGCGAGAGGCTCGGCAGGATCGCGGTGCCGACGCCGATGCCGATCAGGCCGAGCGGAAGCTGGTTCAGGCGATCGGCATAATAGAGATAGCTGACCGCGCCCTGCGGCAGGAAGCGCGCCGCCAGCGAGGTCGAGATCAGCAGGTTGATCTGGATCGCGCCCTGACCGATCGCGGCCGGACCGATCAAAGCGAGCATGCGCCTGACGTCGGGCGACAGTCGCGGACGCGACAGTTTGAGGACGATGCCCGCCTGCCGGCACGACCAGATCAGCCACAGCAATTGAAGCGCGCCCGATATGGTGACGGCGATCGCCTGCGTCTCGGCGGTATCGACGCTGTTGCTGCCGCGAAAGAACAGGATCGCGGCGATCATCGCGACGTTGAGCAGGATCGGCGCGGCGGCGTTGACCCAGAATCGCCCGATCGAATTGAGGATGCCGCCCAGCAGCGACACCAAAGAGATCAAGGCGAGATAGGGGAAGGTGATCCGCGTCAGATGGGTGGCGAGCGCCAGCTTCTCCGGGCCGCCGCCTTCGGGAAACCCGCCGGTCATCGCCCATACGATCGGCACCGTCGCCGCCATCATCAGCGCGGTGAAGAGGATCAGGAACGGGAACAGCACCGACAGGACCTGGCCGGCGAACGCCGTCGCCGCAGCCATGCCGGAGCCCGCCTGTTCGGCATCGGCTTCGGCGATCCGGCGGTTGAACATCGGCACGAACACGGCGGCGAACGCGCCTTCGGCGAACAAAGCGCGGAACAGATTGGGCAGCCGCCACGCGATCAGGAACGCGTCCGACGCGAAACCGGCGCCGACATAGCGCGCCATCAGCATGTCGCGCACCATGCCGAGCACGCGGCTGACCATCGTCAGCCCGCCGATCGTCCCCATCGACCTGACGAGGCTCATCCTAAACCCTCTACCGCTTGCGGGAGAGGGACAGGCGCGCGAAGCGCGCCAGGGTGAGGGCCTGTATGGGGCCGCTCCTTACTGGCCCTCACCCTCGCCGCCTGCGGCGGCATTTCCCTCTCCCGCAAGCGGCAGAGGGCAGGAGTGAATACCTCACGCCCGGCCGACGACTTCCAGGTCTTCCATCTGCCCGGCGGCCTGCGCCTGCTGCAGATAGAGACCGGTGAAATCGATCGGCTCGAGCATCAGCGGCGGGAAGCCGCCGTCGCGGACGGTGTCGGCCAGCACGCGGCGGGCGAAGGGGAAGATGATCCGCGGCGCTTCGGCCAGCAGGAACGGCTGGAGCTGGTCCTCGGGGATGTTGCGCAGGCCGAACAGCCCAGCATAGGACAGGTCGACGACGAAGGCGACGCCATTGTCGGTCTCGGCGCGGACGTCGATCTTGAGCACCACCTCGAACACGTCCTCGGCCACGACCTGCGATCCGATGTTGAACTGCACGTCGATCCGCGGCTGGCCCTGCCATTGATAGACCGCCGGCGAATTCGGGTTCTCGAACGACAGATCCTTCACATATTGCGAGATCACGCCGACCTGCGGCGCGGTGTCGGCGCCGTTCGCCAGCGGTTCGGAGCCTTCGCCGGCACCTTCGTCTTCGGCCATTGTTCATCATCCTGCATTATAGTTTCGATCTGGCCGGATCCTGTCCGGCCGCGCGTTGGCGCGCCTAGCAGGGGGCGTGAGGCAGGGCAATGGCGGGCAAATCCGGCGTCCTGGCCGGTCGATGACGCCATTCGGCGCCAAATGATCCCAAATACGTCCCCAAATACGTCAATGTCTGCCCGCGACGTTTGAAACTGGACGCAAGCGCGCCTATGTAGGAATGTGACGGATCGGAGAATGCTGTTGTACGTCGAGATCATCCTGCTGGCGATGGTCGCCGGGTTTCTGGCGATGCGGCTCTATTCCGTACTCGGAAAGCGCACCGGGCATGAGCAGCCGATCGCGAAACCCGCAGAGGAGCGCGTCGGCGCTGCCCCGGCGCCGCGCGCCGTCGCCGACGTTCCGCCCGAAACCACCAGCCTTGCCGACAGCGTGATCGAGCCGGCGGCGCGCGCCGGCATCAAGCAGATCATCGCGATCGAGCCGGCGTTCGATGTCGGCCGCTTCGTCGATGGCGCCGGCTCGGCCTATCGCATGATCCTCGAAGCCTATTGGAAGGGCGAGGAGCAGGATCTCGCCTGGCTGGCCAGCGACGATGTCCGCAAGAGCTTCGCCGGCGCGATCGCCGAGCGCAAGGCCGCGGGGCATATCCTCGACAACCGCCTGGTCGCGATCGAGCGCGCGACGATCTCCGATGCGATCGTCGAGGGACGGCAGGCCCGCCTCACCGTGCGGTTCGAAGCCGATATCGCCGCGGTGACGCGTGATGCCGAGGGTGTCGTCATCGCCGGTTCGATGACCGATGCCGTCCAGACCCACGACGTCTGGACCTTCGCCCGCACCTTGCGGTCCGACGATCCCAATTGGATTCTGATCGACACCGACGAGGCGGCGTGATCCACCGTCGTTGGGGGACGCTGAGTCCCGTCGCATCGATTCTGACGGCGCTGAGCCTTGCCGCCTGTTCGGGCGGCATCGTGCCGCCGGGCAATTCGGCACCACCGCCGTCCCGTGCCCCGTCTTCGCCCCAGTCGACGCCGCCCCGCAACCCGCCGCCGCCCCCATCGACGGCGCCCGACCCCGTCATCCATCCCACGCCGTCGAAGCCCTTGCCCGCCGCGCCGGCGATCGAGGTCGATGGTGCGACCACGGCCCGTGCGCTGGGCGTCGTCGCCGGGCCGTCGATCGAGAGCCTGCCGATCGACGCCGCGCGCGCAACCCTGGCACTGAAGGCCTTCCGCATCTCGTGCCCGGCGCTGGTCAAACGGCCCGACGCCTCCGGGCTGACGCGCGGCGCCGACTGGCAGCCGGCCTGCGCCGCTGCCGCCGGCTGGCGTGACGAGGATGCCGCCAATTTCTTCCGGACCTGGCTCGAGACCGTCCAGATCGGCAGCGGCACCGCATTCGCGACCGGCTATTTCGAACCCGAGATCGCAGCCTCGCGCACGCGCCGCCCCGGCTATGAGGTGCCGATCTATCGCCGGCCCGACGATCTCCTCGAAGCCGATCTCGGTGCTTTTTCCGAGGATTTGAAAGGCAAGAAGATCCGTGGCCGCGCGGACGGCGCGAAGTTCGTGCCCTATTTCGACCGTAGCGCGATCGACTCGGGTGCGCTCGACGGCCGCGGCCTCGAAATCGCCTGGGCCGCCGATCCGGTCGAATTCTTCTTCCTGCAGATCCAGGGATCGGGCCGGCTGCGGCTGCCCGACGGCACGATCATGCGGATCGGCTACGACAGCCAGAACGGCCGCGACTATACCGGCATCGGCGCCCTGATGCGCACGCGCGGGTTGCTCCAGCCCGGCCAGGCATCGATGCAGGGCATCATGGGCTATTTGCGCGCCAGTCCCGATCGGGGCGCCGCGCTGATGCGCGAGAACAAGAGCTGGGTGTTCTTCCGCGAACTGACCGGCCCGGGTCCGCTGGGCGCGCTCGGCCTGCCGGTCACCGGCCGCGCGAGCGTCGCCGCCGATCCCGCCTTCACGCCGCTGGGCGCGCCGGTGTTCCTCTCGCTCGATCGCGCCGACGCGACCGGACTGTGGGTGGCGCAGGACACCGGCGGCGCGATCAAGGGCGCCAATCGCTTCGACACCTTCTGGGGCGCGGGCGCCGAGGCGCGCGCGACCGCCGGCGGGATGTCCGGCAAGGGCACCGCCTTCCTGCTGCTGCCGAAAGGCAGCATAAAGCGGTTGACGAAAGCGGGCGATGGCGGGACGACGCCTCGACGCTGAGGAAAGCGCGCTGTGGGCGCGAGTGATTGCAAGCGTGCGCCCGATCGAGCCTCGCGCCGCCAGGCCGCGCCCGATCGAGTCCGCTGCCGTCGCTGCGCCGATGCTTCCGGCCAAACCGGCTCCCGCGCCCTCCCGAGCCGTCAAGCCAGGTCGGGTCGCGCCGCCGCGTCCGGCCGCGCGTCCGACGCCTGCTGCACCGGCCATCGGCGAGACGCTCGACGGCGGTTGGGACCGGCGGCTACGCCAGGGCCAGGTCGCGCCCGATCTCGTCGTCGACCTTCACGGCTACACGCTCGCTTCGGCGCATGACGTGCTCGATCACGGCCTGCAGCGGGCGATCGCCGCGGGCGCGCGATTGCTGCTGCTGGTCACCGGCAAGCCGCGGCCGGCACCGCGCGGTGGCGAACCGGTGCGCGGCGTGATCCGGGCCGCCGTCGGCGATTGGCTCGCCGCCTCGCGCCATGCCGCCGCGATCGCGGCGGTGCGCCAGGCGCATCCGCGCCATGGCGGATCGGGTGCGCTCTACATCGTCATCCGGCGGCCAAAAATCCGGCCACGAAAAGACTAAATTTACCCTTTGCCTCCAGAACGAAAGCGTGGGGAACATCGCTGTGACGAGCGATGCCGGAATCTGTGGGACAAAGGGTTAAATGGCTGAATTTTCACTGCGAAGTCGTGCCATATCCTTTGCTTTCTGTGTCGGCGCGGTCGCCCTGATCCTGTCTCTCCTGGCCGGTACCGGTGGCGGCAACGAACCGGAGACGATCACGCGCGCGCTGGTCGTCGCGATCGTCTGCGGGATCATGTCGTGGGCGGCGACCGAGCGGGCGATGGCGGGCATCGCCGATGCCGTCGACGCGGCGACGACGCGGCTGACCGCGGCGGCGCATGGCGATCTGGTCTCGGCCACGCCCGAGGTGGTCGGCGGCACGATGCCGCACTTGTCCGAAGCGCTCGATTCGCTGTTCGCGCAGGTCCGCACCAATCTCGACAGCGTCCACAACCTGGCGATGTTCGATCCGGTGACCTCGCTCGCCAACCGGACCAATTTCCGCCGCGAGGCGGAACGGATGATGCGCGATCTGCCGGCGGGGACGCTGTCGGCGCTGCTGTTCATCGACCTCGACAATTTCAAGGCGGTCAACGACAGCCTCGGCCATGCGATCGGCGACCAGCTGCTCAGCCGCGTCGGCAACCGTCTGCGCGCGATCGCGAGCGACGGCCGCGGCCATGCCGGGCGGCCGCGCGCCGAGCCGCTGATCGGCCGCCTCGCCGGCGACGAGTTCACCGTCTTCGTGCCGCAGCCAGAGAATCGCGACGAGGCCGAGCGGATCGCGCACGCCGCTTTGTTCGCGCTGGCCGAACCGTTCGAGCTGTCGGGCAACACCGTCCAGATCGGCGCTTCGATCGGCATCGCGCTGCGGCCGCACCACGGCTTCAGCCTGACTGCGCTGATGCGCGCGGCCGACGTCGCCATGTACCACGCCAAGCAGTCGGGGCGCGGCCAGGTTCAGTTCTACAGCGATGCCCTCGCCGAGAAGATGGCCGACAAGCTGCTGCTCGAACAGCAATTGCGCATCGCGCTCGACGAGGATCAGTTCTCGCTCGTCTTCCAGCCGCAGATCGCGATGGCGAGTGGCGCGATCGTCGCCGCCGAGGCGCTGCTGCGCTGGAACCACCCGACGCAGGGCCTCCGCCTGCCCGGCAGCTTCATCGCCTGCGCCGAGGATTGCGGCCTGATCGTCGAGATCGGCGACTGGGTGATCGACGCGGTCGCGGAAACGGTCGCGCGCTGGGACATGCTCGGCGTCGGCCAGCGGCTGGCGATCAATATCAGTCCGCGCCAGATCGAGCGCCCCGATTTCTTCCCGCGCCTGCGCCGCGCGATGGCGGAGCGCGGCGCACCGGCCCGCCTGCTCGAACTCGAGATCACCGAAAGCCTCGCGATGCAGTGCGGCGACGCCGTGATCGAGCAGATCGCCGCGATCCGGCGCGACGGCGCAACCATCGCAATCGACGATTTCGGCACCGGCTATTCGAACATCGCCCGCCTCAAGGACCTGCCGGTCGATCTCGTGAAGCTCGATCGCAGCCTGACCGCCAACATCGCCACATCGACCGAGGATCGCACGGTCGCGCACGCCGTGATCAGCCTGATCCACGGCCTCGGTCACCGCGTGATCGCCGAGGGCGTCGAGAATCGCGGCCAGCGCGACGTGCTGCGCGCGATCGGCTGCGACATGATCCAGGGCTATGCGGTCGCCGAACCGATGGCGGAAGCAGCGTTCCTCGACTGGGTCCGCGTCGAAAGGGCAGCGCTGGCGATGTGAGACGGTGCCGACCTTCTGCCGCCCTTCGACTATGCTCAGGTGACAGGGGCAAAAGTGCGGGCGAGAGTCCGCGAATATCTTGTTCCCCGGCGAAAGCCCATAGGCGCTAGGTCAGGTTTATCGGCATTGCCTCCCCTCCCTGAAAGGGAGGGGCCGGGGGGTGGGTTCAGCGACGGAGCCGGCTCGATGCCGGCTTCGGCGCTTTTCCTCGAAGTCGGGCGCTATTTGCCGCTTGCGCGGCAAGCTCGGCTCCGCCTCGCGACCCACTGTCCAGCGGAAAGCTGGGTGACACTTGAGACCAGTTACATGGGTGACAGATTCGAAGGGTGGGCGTGCCCGCGAGCGGGCACGCCCACCCTTCGAAGCCGCTTCTTTTCCGCCTCGATGACGCCGA
>Ga0207712_10000479_pt1 | contig 33647 bp, 29 predicted proteins | sample KBSS44metaG_FD_184402 | JGI IMG/M metagenome (GOLD analysis project Ga0207712, IMG submission 184402) | Switchgrass rhizosphere microbial communities from Kellogg Biological Station, Michigan, USA - KBS S4-4 metaG (SPAdes) (version 2) | ecosystem: Host-associated > Plants > Roots > Rhizosphere...
CCATGAAGAAGGCGGAGAGCTGAGGCCCTAGACGCTGCAGGTAGTCGGGATTGTAGTAGATGATCGAGCCCTTCGGGTCGTAGACCGCGACGGCGACATCATGCAGCGTATCCCGCCAGTGACACCTAGACCATCATGCCCGAGCGCATACATCCTCCTCCGGCCCAAAAAATGAAGGCGGCATCTCGCTTTTTTACTTCCGAGAGCCGCCTTTTTGCTTCCGAAAACAGTATATCTGAGCTCTCCACGAATCGAAGTGACCAGTGTCACCCTGAATTAGCTGGGCGCGACGCACAATTCCTCTAAGCCCCTACGTTCCAGTTGCTTCCCGGTTCGGGCGACGATGAATCTCGCGAATCGTTTCAATTGTGTCGGCATCCTGCGCACTCTTGTCGGGCCGATATCCCTTGATTCTCGCGAAGCGCAGCGCGACACCTCCAGGGTATTGCGAGCTCGACTGCACATCGTTGAAAGCGACCTCCACGACCAGCTCGGGGCGCACGTAAACCGTGTAGTCGTCGCGCCGCACCTCGAGTTCCTGCAAACGCGTCGTCTGCCATGCCAGGATCTCGTCCGTCATTCCCTTGAAGGTCTTGCCCAACATCACGAACTCCCCGCTCGCGGCATCCCGGGCGCCAAGGTGAAGGTTGCTGAGCCAGCCGCGACGCCGACCGTTTCCCCACTCCGCGGCGAGAACAACCAGATCGAGCGTGTGAACCGGCTTGATCTTGAACCAGCGTTGTCCTCGTTGTCCCGCTTCATACCGCGCGTCGAGGGCCTTGGCCATTACCCCTTCGTGGCCCTGCGCCAATGCGCGATCGAGGAAGGCCTGAGCTTCCGCCGGTTCCCCTGTCACCGTGCGCTGGACTAACAGTTGGGACGGCAGTGACCGGCGCAGGAATTCGTGGCGCTGCTCCTGGGTCAGGTCTAGAAGTGATTTCCCATCGAGGTACAGCAGGTCGAAGAAGAAGGGGGTAAGCGGCACCTCGCTGCGCAGCCGATCCACCTCGAGCCGCCGCCCGAAACGGCTCATCGTGTCTGAAAGGCATGCGGTGATCCGTCGCTCCTGAGGGCAATGACCTCCCCGTCCAGTATCAGCTCCCGCGAAGGCAATGCCCGGACCGCCTCGACAACCTCAGGTACCGCAGCCGTCACCTCGTTGAGCCGCCGCGTGTAGACCTTCACCTCGGCGCCTCCTTTGTGCACCTGGATTCGCGCCCCGTCGAGCTTGAATTCGAACGCCGCTCGGCCAAGCCGCTCCAGCGCCTCGGCTGGGGTCGCGGCAGTCTCGGCGAGCATTGGCAGCACCGGTCGGAAAAGCCTGACCGCGAACTCGCCCAGCCCGCTGGCACCGGCCAGAATCGCTCGGGCTACGCTTCCCAGGTCCCCCGCCGTCATGAAGGCGCGTTGCACTTCCGCTCGGGGCAGCTCTGCCGCGCGGGCGACCGCATCCAGCACCACTCCTTCGAGGGCGCCCTGACGCAACTCGCCGAGGAGCAGACGCGCCAGAAACTGCTGCTCGACTCGGGTGCCCCGGGCCCACAGACCCCGCAGGAGCCGGGACCGTTCCTGGGCTGAGCCCTTGCCGCCGATCCGCGCGATTTCTTCCAGGGCCGAATCGACGTCGCTCACGGTGAGAGACGCCGAGTCGGCGCCAGGCGCTTCGGAAAGCGTCGCTACCGTGGCGTAGCCCACGCCGAGTCGCGGTTGACGGATGGATCCGGTGAGATAGGCGGTCCCGATTTCCACCTCGGCAGCCTCGAGCCGGCGGAGGAGTGCCGCCAGCAGCGCGACTTTATCAAGCCGTCCGCTTGTGGCGGCGACTCGGCTCGAGGTCTCAACCAGGTCGGCGAGGGTAACCATGGCAGCAGGATACCCGGGGTCCCGATGCTGCCGGAAGGCCGCAGGAGTAACGATCCCATCGCTGGCGAGAGCGGAGGCGCGGTATCACCTTGTGTGAAACGGATGAAACGAGGACTTGAATGCGCTACCAGTTTCTGATCGACACCTATGCGACTGAACGGCTCAAGGTGCTCAGCGTGTGGAGCATGTTCGAGGATGGCGATCTTTCGACCCGGCCCCATCTTGAGGACCGCCGGGGGCGCAGCGTGCTCGAACAGATGGTTCATCAGTGCATGAGCGAGAATCTCTGGTTCCGCTCCATGCTCGGGATCGACGTCGGAGCACCGCCGCTGCCCGAGCAGGAGACCCGGAGTGGATTCGTGCGACGCTATGCGGAAGATTCAGGCAAGCGACTCCACCTGCTGCGGGGCAAACCGGATGAGTGGTGGGAGGAAGCAGCGGCCTTCTTCGAGGTTCGTCGCAGCCGGGCCTGGATCATGGTGCGGAGGATCGCACACACCGCCCATCATCGCGGCCAGCAGACCGCTCTCCTGCGCATGCTCCGCCGGGATGTGTATAGCACCTACGGCCCGACCGCCGACACCGGCGGTCTGCCGGCGAATCAAGCACCGACCATCTACGCCTTCCCCGATGAGAGTGCGTTGCTCGCCGGAATGGATGGGGGAGACAAACCACCGTTGCCCGGCCCGGGCGCCTCGCTACCGACCGAGCGTCCCAACCGGTAGGAGGTTGTCCTTTGGTCAGTCGGTGCGCAGCGTGTTCGCCGGATCGGCGTGGCTCGCCCGTGCGGCCGGGAGCCAGGAAGCAGCGAGCGCCGTAATCACCAGCAGCAGAGGAACCGTGAGAAAGGTGAGCGGATCGGAGGGGGCAACTTCATAAAGGAGTGCTCGCATCGCCCGGGTCGCGCCGAACGCGGCACCGATACCCAGGGTAAGTCCCACCAGAACCAGTCTCAGTCCGTGGCGCACGATCAGCCACTGCACATGAGTCGCCCGCGCGCCGAGTGCGATTCGGATCCCCATCTCCCTGGTGCGCCGCCGGGCGACTTGGGCAATCACGCCGTACACTCCGACTATGGCCAGAGCCAGGCCCACCGAAGCAAACGCGAGGAGCAGCGTCATGAAGAATCGCTGGCTCGCGACGGAGCGGGACCAGAGCGCCTCCATCGGATCGATCGAAACGATCGCGAGTTCGGGGTCCAGCTCGCGCACCAGCTGCCGCACCGAGGTACCGAGGGTGGCCGGAGGCACCGAACTCCGCAGCATCAACGTCATGTACTCGTTAGGTGTCTGCGCGAACGGGGTGAACACTTCGATGCGGGGCTCGATTGCGAGGCTCGCCTGGCGCTCGCTACCCACGACCCCGACGATGGTGTACCAGACCGAAGTGGAATCTGGAATGCGGTCGAAGGAGATCCGCTGACCCACTGGATCCTGATCCTTGAAATGCTGCCGGGCCAGAGTCTCGTTGATTACCACCACCGGGGGCGAGTCTTCCCGGTCCGCATCGCTGAATACTCTCCCCGATCGCAGCGGGATGCGCATGACGCGGAAATAGCCCGGTCCGGCCGTACGGTGTACGACCTCAGTGCCATACTCATCGGCGGGGCGGCCGGCAATGTGAAAGTCGCTGGTCCAGCCGGTTCCGGTGAGTGCCGGAGTGACCACCGTCGCTGCCTCTGTTACTCCGGGCAGGCTCCGCGCCCTTCCCTGCAATTCATCAAAGAAGCTGATGATCTTGGTCGAGGTATCGTACTTGGCCGGTGGGAGATTGATCGCGACGGCCAGGACCCCCTTCGGATCAAAACCGGGGTCAACCTGCTGCAGCCGCCAGAAACTGCGGACCAGAAGACCCGCTCCCGTGGTGAGCAACAATGCCAAAGCGATCTCGGCCACCACCAGGGCATTGGCCCAGCGACGGATCCGGCTGCCTTCGCTCCCGAGTCGACCGCCGTCCTTCAGTACATCAGCGGGAGCGCGGTGCCCCCGCCAGATCGCCGGGGCGACGCCGAACAGCAGCCCGCTGGCCGTCGTGACCGCGACCACGTAGCCGACCACACTCCAGTCGATAGCAACGTCCCCCACCGGTAGCATGCCCACGGGTTGCAATGCCGAGAGTGCATCGGTCCCGAGCCAGCCCAGCACCAATCCCGCAAGCCCGCCAAGAACGGACAACACCAGGCTCTCGGTGAGCGACTGCTGAACTAGTCGGCCCCGCCCCGCGCCGAGGGCCAGCCTGAGCGCCGCTTCCCTCTCTCGCCCCAGGGCCTGGACCAGCAGCAGGTTCCCTACGTTGGCGCACGCGATGAGAAGCAGCAGCAGCACCGCGCCAAGCAGCACCCATAGCGGCTGGCGGACCTTGCCGACCAGGAAATCGTGCAAAGGCGTCATGTCGGCGCCCATGACCCGGTTGGTCTCCGGATACTCCACTTGGAGCTGGCGGACCACGCCCTGGAATTGGGCGTCAGCCTGCTGCTGCGAGACACCGGGCTTGAGTCGCGCCACGACCCGGATCCAGTGGGCCCGCCTGAAGTGAATTTGAGAACGTTCGCTGGCCTGCCATGCGACCGGGGTCCAGAGATCGGCGTCCGGCGAGGGGAAGGCAAACCCCTTGGGCATGATTCCGACGATCTCGGTGGCGACACCGTTCAGATGAACGATGCGGCCGATGATGGCGCGATCTCCGGCGAACTGCCGTTGCCAGAAACCGTAGCTGATCACCGCGACGTTGGAGCTCGAAGCCCAGGTCTCCTCTGGCCGAAAAGCCCGCCCGACGGCGGCCGGCACTTCCAGCACCGAGAAGAAGTTGCCGGAGACGTTCGCCCGGGACACGAGAACGGGGTCGTCGCCGACGCTCAGCGTCTGCCGGCTCGGCCTGTCGATATACGCGGCAACGTCGGCAAAGGCCGGCACCCGCGTCTGCCAGTCGAGATAGTTGGCCGGCGCGGCAACCTGCTGATGCCATCCTTTCTCGGGATTGTCCTCCGCCAGCATCATCAGCTGATCCGGCGAAGGGAACGGCAGCGGACGGAGAATGACCCGGTTCACGACCGAGAAGATCGCCGTATTGGCGCCGATGCCCAGGGCAAGAGTCAGGATCGCTGTGGCGGCGAGAAGCGGATTGCGACGAAAGGTCCGCATGGCGAAGCGCGTATCGGCCACCACATCCTCGAGCCACCTCGCTCCACGGCCGTCACGGTGAGCTTCCTTGATCGCGTCGATTCCACCGAAGGCGATGAGCGCCTCGCGCCGGGCCTGATCGGCCGGCATGCCGCCGTGAATGTTCTTCGCGGTCTCCATCTCCAGATGGAGCTGGATCTCGTCGTCCAAATCCCTCTCGGTGGATTTCCGCTGAAAGAGCGCCTTCCACCAGCGCGCGATCGGCTTGAGCGGTTTCATCAGCTGGTCCCTAACACCCACTCGACCGCGGACACGTAACGGCGCCAGCTCTCGGTCTCCGTACCCAGCGCCTTGCGCCCGTCGTCAGTCAGTCGGTAATAGCGCGCCTTCCGATTGTTCTCTGTGGAACCCCACTCGCTCTCGATCCATCCCTTTTGCTCCAGCCGCTGCAGCGCGGGATAAAGCGAGCCCTGGTTCACGTCGAGCACACCGCGGGTAAACTGCTCGATGCGCTGACTGATGCCCCAGCCATGCATCGGTTGCAGGGTCAGGGTTTTGAGAATCAGAAGGTCGAGCGTGCCGCGTAGGATGTCGCTGGAAGGCGTGGCCACCGGAGGAACCTCGTGCTGTCGATTTCCGACAGAACGTCGTTTTCCTTCTGTCGGAAGTCAAGAGGAGAGCTGCCCGCCAAACGTCGAGTGAGCCCCGGATTGACCAAATTGCGCCATATATGTATACTACAGGCATGAACAATAAACCTGTGGTCACCGAGATAAACGTTGATGAGGCTCTGCTCTTTCAAATAATGGATGCCGCCGAGGCCCTGGAGCGGCGCTTGGACAGCGCGTTGGGTAAGGTGGGACTGTCGGGCGCCAAGGCGAGTGTACTCCATGCCTTGGGACAGGGAGACGAAACGCTCACTCTGAGCCAGTTGGCGGATGAGAACTGCTGCGTGAGGTCCAACATCACCCAACTCGTGGACCGGCTGGAGGCTGACGGCCTGGTTCGAAGGGTCAACGATCCAGATGATCGGCGAATCAAACGGGCGGCTTTGACCGTAGCGGGCAAGAAAGCGTACGAGGACGCCATAAAAGTCATCGAAATTCAAGAGCGTTCTGTTCAAAACTTGCTCACTGCTGGAGAAGTCGAGGTGCTGGGCCGAGCGTTGAAAAAGCTGATGGATTAAGGAGTTACCTTTTTTTGGATTAGTAGTTCAGGGCTAGATTATATAGCTAAGTATTATCCAGTTACGCTGTTGTTACGTCGAGGCGGGTTTTTGCGCCTCATGGCAGGGGTGATCGAGTCACTGCGCATTATGTCGAGAAGGGCAGCTCTGGAACGACTAGAAGGTGGTAGGATCAGAAATGTGCTACATGCGTGTAGGGGCGACCGTAAGAGTCATACGCTGAGGAGAGGACCCATGAGTCGTAGTTTCCACAGTTCCGCCGGCTTGTCCGGACCCGCAGTTCTGCTGGCCGTGGTGCTGTTGACTGGAACCGGCCTCGCGGCCTGGAAGAGCGCCTCGATCCGGAAATCCAACGAGGCGTCCTCTCACCAGCCGGAGCCAATCGAGGCGGTGACCACCGCCGTGGCCGTGGAGCGACAGTATCGCCAGAGCACGACCTCGATCGGGACGGTACTTGCCCTGCGCTCCATCACGTTGAGCAACGAGCTGGCCGGTACCGTGCGCCGGGTCAATCTGACCCCCGGTCAAGTCGTTGAGGAAGGCACCGTGCTGGTGGGTCTCGACGTCTCCGTGGAGGAGGCGGACCTGCAGGCCCAACAGGCCCGGGCCGCTCTCGCGGAGACCACACTCGAGCGCCTGAAGCGGTTGCAGCAGGCTAAAGCCACTTCGCAGGAAGAGGTGGACCAGGCGAGTGCTGCGCAGGATGTCGCGTTGGCGGAGACCGCCCGTATCAAGGCCGTCATTGCCCGGAAGACCATCCGCGCACCCTTCCGCGCCCGGATCGGCATCTCGGACGTGCACACCGGCCAGTATTTGGCCGAGGGCACCGAGCTCACGACCCTGCAAGGTGTCGAGACTGCGGCGAACGTGGATTTCACCGTGGCCCAAAGCGTCGCGGCCGCCCTTCACCAGGGTGATCTCGTTGCCGTAGTCGCCCCTCAGGATTCGACACGGCTACCGGCGAGAATCACGGCGATCGACTCACGAGTCGATCCCACGACCCGCAACGCACTGGTGCGCGCGAAGCTGACCTCGCGAGCCCCTGCGCCTGGTGCCTCGGTACGAGTCGAGATTCCGGTGGGTCCCCCCGGCAAAGCCGTGGGCATCCCGGTCAGTGCCCTGCGCAAGGGACCCGGCGGCGATCACGTGTTCGTGATTGTCCCGGATTCGACGGGAAAGCCGCGGGCCCACGAGCGCCCGGTAGTAAGCGGTGCAACGGCGGGAGACGAGATCCTGATCGTCTCCGGCCTCAAGCCGGATGAAGTGGTGGCAACGTCGGGATCCTTCAAGCTGCGCGAGGGCGTGCTGGTCGCCGCTCCCGCGGCCGATTCAGCCTCCAACTCGAACGTGAAGCCGTAAGCACTCCGCCACGAACTACGGGACACGAGAACTCCGATGCGTTCCTTCACCGACATCTTCATCAAGCATCCCGTCCTGGCGGTGGTGGTCAACCTGGTCATCCTGCTGGTGGGGTACCGGTCGATCAGCTCACTGCCGGTACAGCAGTACCCGAAAATCGAAAGCTCCCAGGTACTGATCACCACGGTGTACTACGGTGCCAGCGCCGAGACTATTCGCGGCTTCCTGACTACCCCGATCGAGCGGGCAGTCTCGGCGATCAGCGGAGTCGACTACGTCGAATCCACCAGCCGGGCCGGAGTCAGCAGCATCACGATCCATTTGAAGCTGAACCACAACAGCACCGCGGCGCTGGCCGAGGTCACCGCCCGTCTGCAACAGGTTCGCTCGGAGCTTCCGGCTGAGGCTGAGCCGCCCGTGGTGGAAGTCCAGCGGGCCGACCGACCCTACGCCTCGTTCTACCTCAGCTTTACCTCGAGCGAGCGGGACATCCCCGCCCTCACCGATTGGCTGACCCGCAACATGCAACCCCAGCTCTCGACGCTGTCGGGTGTGCAGCGGATTGATGTGGTGGGCGGACGTCCGATTGCCATGCGGATCTGGATCGATCCCGACCGCCTGGCCGCACTCAATCTCGCGCCCGGCGACGTGCAGGCGGCGTTGCAGCGCAACAATTTCCTCGCGGCGGTAGGCCAGACCAAGAACGATCTGGTTCAGGTCAACCTGCTCGCGAACACCGACCTGCGCTCTCCTGAAGAGTTCAAGAACCTGATCGTCGCCGACCGGAACGGGGCCGTGGTACGGCTCTCCGACGTGGCCAAGGTCGAGCTGGGCGCGGAGGAAGCCGACTTCATCACCAAGTTCAACGACAAGGAGGCGGTGTACCTGGGGGTGTGGCCGGTCATCGGGGTGAACGAGATCGAGGTCGCCCATCGGCTGCACTCCGAAATGGAAAAGATCCGGCCGACGCTGCCCAAGGACATCGACATGCAGCTGGCGTACGACGCCACGGTGTTCATGGAGGATGCGCTCCAGGAGATCACCAAGACACTGATGGAGACCATCCTCATAGTCGCCGTCGTAGTGTTCCTCTTCATGGGCTCGATACGCACTGCGATTGTGCCGCTGGTGGCCATCCCGATTTCGCTGGTCGGTGCGGCGATAGTGATGTACGCCGCCGGGTTCAGCCTGAACCTCCTCACCATACTGGCGATCGTGCTGTCGGTGGGTCTCGTGGTAGACGATGCGATTGTCGTGGTCGAAAACGTCGAACGGCACGTCCGAGAGGGAAGAACCCGGATCGCTGCGGCCCTGATCGGGGCTCGGGAACTGGTCGGCCCGATCATCGCCATGACTATCACCCTGGCCGCGGTCTATGCTCCGATCGGTTTCCAGGGCGGGCTGACCGGGTCACTGTTCCTGGAATTCGCCATCACGCTCGCCGCGGCGGTCGTGGTGTCGGGCATCGTTGCGGTTACCCTGTCGCCGATGATGAGCTCGCGCCTGGTGCACGAGCATGGCAAAGAGGGCCGGTTGACCAGGTTGGTGAACCGAGGCTTCGACGCGGTGCGGCGCCGCTATGAGAAACTGCTGGACGGTGCGCTGACCATGCGGGGGGCGATCGTCGTGGCGTCACTGCTGGTCACGATCGGTGCCTGGCCCCTGTACCAGTTCTCGCGGCGGGAATTGGCTCCGGTGGAAGACCAGAGTCATATCAGCCTGTTCATGCAGGCTTCGCCGGACGCTTCTCTTCAGGCGGCCAACAAGGCGTCGCTCCAGGTCGTCAAGGCGATCAACACCTTCCCCGAGGCGAAGTTCATGTGGTCGCTGACCGCCAACTGGGGCGGATTCGGGGGAATGGTCGCGAAGAACTGGAAGCAGCGGAAGCAGACTACCGAGCAGCTGTACGGGCAGGTGTACGGTGCTGTGTCTCAGGTTCCGGGCCTGCAGGTGTTCCCCCGCCTCGATCCGCCACTGCCCACGCCCGGGCAATACGACGTCGAGATGATCCTGGGGAGCGACGCTCCGCCCGAGCAAATGCTGCAGACCGTCGGTCAGGTTCTCGGAGCCGGGTGGCAAAGCGGAAAATTCCTCTATGTCGATACCGACTTGAAGATCGATCTTCCGGAAGCGCGGGTCGTGATTGATCGCGACCAGGTGGCCGACCTGGGTCTGGATCTGGCCAGTGTTGGACGAGAGCTCGGCACCCTGCTGGGTGGCGGCTACGTCAACCGCTTCAACTACTTCGACCGCAGCTACAAGGTGATTCCCCAGATCGGCGAGGAAGGGCGGACCACGGTAGGGCCGCTGCTGGATCTCAAGATCAAGACACCGAGCGGCCAGCTGGTCCCGGTCTCGACCTTCACCCACATTGAATCGAGTATCGCGCCACGGACCCTGAACCGGTTCCAGCAACGCAACTCGGTGCGGATTTTCGGAGGGGTAAAGCCGGGGATCACCAAGGAAGAGGGACTCCGTGTGCTGGAGAATGCAGCAAGGGCCGCGGCCGGGCCGGGCGTGGGGCTGGACTATGCCGGTGAGTCGCGGCAGATCCGGCTCGAGGGATCGTCGCTCACCGTGACGCTCGGGTTTGCGGTCATCCTGATCTACCTGGTGCTCGCTGCCCAGTTCCTGAGCTTCCGCGATCCCCTGATCGTACTGGTGGGATCGGTGCCGCTCGCCATCTCGGGCGCGCTGATCTTCAGTTTCCTCGATCTCACCACGATCAACATCTATTCCCAGGTCGGGCTGATCACGCTGGTTGGCCTGATCGCAAAGAACGGAATTTTGATCGTGCAGTTCGCCAATCGACTTCAGACTCACGGGATGGCCAAGATGGATGCGATCCGTGAGGCTTCATTGACACGGCTCCGCCCGGTGTTGATGACATCCGCGGCGACCGTCTTCGGGCATTTCCCGCTGGTCCTGGCGACGGGCCCAGGCTCGGCGGCCCGGAATAGCATCGGTATCGTCCTGGTTACCGGCATGACCCTGGGCACGATCTTCACCCTGTTCGTGGTCCCGGTGTTCTACGCGCTCATCGCGGAGCAGCACCAGCCCAGCGAAATCGACGAGAGCGAGAGCCTGTCCTTCGGGCCCAGCGCGGTGGAGGAAGCAGCTCATGCGTAACTCAGTGCTGCTGGGCATCATTGCGCTCACCGCGTGCGCCTCGAGCCCAGCTTACCAGGCGCCGTCGGTTCAGGTTCCGTCGACGTACCGGGAGACGACGGTCCATCAGGATAGTTCTGTCGCGATGGTCCCCTCGGTCAGCGACAGTGGGGGGGCGCAGGATGCCGCGGATTGGCATGAGCTGGGCGACACCACACTGACCCGGCTCGTGCACGAAGTGCTGAACGCGAATCTCGACATTCGTACAGCCGAGGCGCGCGTGAGGGGCGCTCGGGCTGTTCGAACGAGCGCACTGCTCGAACTCACTCCCACCGTAAATCTCGGCGGGGGCTACACGCGGCAGCGCCTATCGAGCGCGAGCTTCCCGGGTACATCGGGACCCTTCCCCGATCAGGACGTCTGGGATGCCGGGTTCGACGCTTCGTGGGAGTTCGACCTGTTCGGACGGCTGCGCCGTAACATCTCGGCGCAGGGCGCCTTCGCCGAGGCTTCGAGTGAAGATCTGCGGAATGTCCGGGTCTTTCTTACGGCAGAGCTCGCTCGTTCCTACTTCGAGCTACGCGGCGCGCAGGAGCGGTTGGCGGTCGCGCGCAGCAACGCGGAAAACCAGAAACGCACTCTTGAGGTCACTCAAGAGCGGCTCGATAATGGCCGTGGTACCGGGTTCGATACCGAACGAGCCAAGGCTCAGTTGGGGTCCACGCTGGCCTCGATCCCGACTTTCGAAGCACAAGTCGCCGCGGCCCAGTACCGGATCGGCGTCCTGGTTGGCCGTCCGCCGGCAGTCGTGGCAGCAGAGCTGGATGTGATAGTGGATCTTCCCGAGCTCCCGGACACCGTGCCGCTCGCGGCACCCGACTCACTGATTCGGCGGCGGCCCGATGTTGGCGCGGCAGAACGGCAGTTGGCCGGTCAGCAGGCGCTGGTTGGAGCGGCCAAGGCGGAGTATTTCCCGCGCATCGTCGTCGGGGGTGGCGCCGGCTATACCTCATCCACCTTCGAAGATTTGACCGGATCGAACACGTTCCGCTACGCGGTCGGTCCCGTCATTTCGTTGCCGCTCAACTGGGGCCGGATCAAAGCCAACGTGGACGTGACGAAGGCCCAGGCGGACGAAGCCAAGGCGCAGTACGCCCAAACGGTGCTTCTGGCCCAGCAGGATGTCGAAACCGCCCTGTCCCGATACCGCACCTCGCGGAGCAGGGTTGAACGGCTGCGGGAAGCCGCTGTTGCCAGTGCCGCGGCAGCGGAGCTGGCACGGCTCCGATTCTCCGAGGGAGTCACCGACTTTCTCCAGGTGCTCGATGCCGAGCGCACACAGCTGGGAGCAGAGGATGACCTGGCTCAGGGGCGGACCGATGCCGCAACGTCGTACGCGGCGCTATACAAGGCGCTGGGTGGAAGTTGGCCCTTCGCCGAGGAGACAACCAACCAGTAGTTAGGATCCTGATTTCCCCGGCATGGTCCCCGGCGGCGGGGCGAGCGGAGCGTAGCGGCTCCGAACGTAGTGTGCGGCGCGGTCACTCAGATAGGCACACACCGCCGCCGAGAGGATCGGCAGCCCCAGGACCAGAAGTCGGTATATCTCACCGCTAACCACGTGGGTTCCTCCCCCTCCGATCCCCACGGAGCGCAGTGTCGATTTCCATTGCGAATCGGTATAAGTGTTGGCAACCCACCACCCCGCAGCGAGGCCCGCGAGCGCCGGCAGACGGGGGAAGAGCCGATCGTGCAATTGTCGCTTCAGTGCCCAGCCTAACAACATCCCCTCATCAACAAGTCGGCCTTTCCACGCAACGGGTACTGCCTCGGGCTCTACCGCCGAAGTCCGAGGCTCGGCTGCCACCACCTTCTCCGATCGTTTGCCGGCCGCTGCTCCCAGCTCCTCGTAGAACGGACGCAAGTCCGAGTTACAACGATGGCGCTGGTTTCGGAGAATCGCTCGGCTGCACATCCCGCGTAGGATGACGAGCGGACGCACACTGCGTGAAACAGTGGCGTAGTCCGCTCGGTCGGCCTCGAGCGAGCGCGCGATCGCCTCGTCCAACGCATCTATGCTTCGGCGAAGCCGCCGAACGGTCTCCGGCAGCTGCCCGACCCCACGGTGAGCATCTCGTTCGAGGAATGCGGCGAGCGCCTCGCCCGCGCGGGCAAGCTCGTCCCGTTCTCGTCGCTCTTCGGCGCGGAGCCGGATGCCATTAAGCATGTCGTCTAGGCGGGCGAGGATCACAACCGAGGTCTCCGAAGCGAGTGTCCCCTTAAGGTTTGCAAGAGGCGTGCACGAGCGGGACGGCGGCCTCTCGGAGGTGGGCCGGGGAGGACGTCGCGAGGTGATCTTGCAAACTCAGCCAAACCACTGCACTGTGAAGGTGGGCGGAGATCCACGCCCAACCTCTTCGACCCTCCCCCAGCGAGGGTCTTCGTGAGGCAAAGGGGGGTACACTCCCGGATAGCATCGCCAGACCTTTGCGTCGCCTCGGGGCGCCGCTGCTGGGGGGCATGCGTCTCAGGCCCGACCAAAGGACTGTTCCGATGACGACCAACAAGGATTTCAAACGCCTGGTTCGCGGGCGCATGCAGAAGACGGGCGAGTCCTACACCGCCGCCCGGGCAAACCTCCTGAACCACTCACCCACTCCTACTCCGAAGCAGGCTCCTGCGGCGATCGACTACGCCGGTCTTGCCGGCATGAGCGACGCCACGATCAAGGCCAGGACCGGGTGCACCTGGGAGCGCTGGGTCTGGGCTCTCGACCGGGTCGATGCTCACCTCTGGTCCCACCGGGAGATCGTCCGGTACGTGCAGGAGAAATACAAGGTCCCCGACTGGTGGACCCAGACGGTCACGGTGGGTTACGAGCGGATCAAGGGTCTTCGAGTGAAAGGCCAGCGGCGGGACGGCCACTTCGAGGCGAGCAAGAGCAAGGTCTTTGGAGTCTCAAGGTCCTCGCTCTACCGGGCCTTCCATGACGGGCGAACCCGCGCCCGATGGCTCCCCGACGTCGACCTCAAGATCCGGACGGCCACCCGTGAAAAATCCATGCGAATCACCTGGCCGGACCAGACTCTGGTTGAGCTCAACTTCATGTCCAAGGGAGCCCGGAAGAGCCAAGTGGCGATCCAGCACTCGAGATTGCCGGACAAGGCCGCGGCATCGAATATGAAGGAGTTCTGGGCCACCAAGCTCGCCGCGCTACAGGACGTGCTGGGCGCGGCGCCACTGACTCGATCAAGGCCGGCCTGATGCATTTGCTCTGGTGGATCCTCGGTACCATCGTCTTGCTCTATCTGGTGCAGAGCATCTACCTCGGCGTCGTATTGAAGTGGGAAGACGAACAGACGGGCGGCCTCGGTTACTATGGACTGCCGCCCGCCGAGCGGGAGGGATTCAAGCGCCGGCTCCGGCTGCATGCCGTGCTGCTGGCGCCCATCCTCTGGCTCAACGGCCGTCTCGCCAGAATGGATTTCCGCCGGGCCAGCATGAGCTACAAGGGTGTGGCCGGCCCGGCGGGAAGCTGTACGCCGGAGACCTTCGCGCGGGCCGAGCAGTATCAGCCTGGCCCCGAAGACATCTTCGTCGTCACACAGATGAAGTGCGGGACTACGTGGATGCAGCACGTGGTTTATGAAGTGTTGAGCCGCGGCAATGGAAACCTGGTCGCCAGCGGCACCGAGATCTACGCGATTTCTCCCTGGATCGAGGGGCGCCGTAGCGTTCCGATCGACCAGGCACCGCTCATCGGCACCGAGCGGCCGTCCCGAATCATCAAGACCCATCTCCCCGCTCAGCTCTGTCCCGCGTCGCCCCAGGCCCGCTACATCTACGTCGCGAGGCATCCGGTCTCCTGTTACGCGAGCTGTGTGGACTTCGTGGCGACCAATGTGGGCCGGATGGCGCCGCCCCCCGCGGCGTTCGAGAAGTGGTATTGCTCGCCGGAGCTCATGTGGTGGGGCACCTGGACCGACCACGTCCGGGGCTGGTGGGACCGCAGCCAGAAAGACGGTAATGTGCTGTTCTTATACTTCGAGGACCTGAAGCGTGACCTGCCTGGGATCGTGCGTCAGGTAGCCGGGTTCCTCGGTGTGAAGCCGCTCACCGACCAGGAGCTTCAGCAGGTGGTAGAGAAGTGTGGCTTTGCGTACATGCAGGAGCACAAGGACAATTTCGAGATGCAGCCGCCGCACGTGATGCAGACCAATGCCGACCTGTTCGTGCGCGGCACGGCCGACCGGCACAAGGACGTCGCCCCCGACGTACGAAAGCGGCTTGACGCCTGGGCGGCCCAGCAGCTCGACGGGAGCGCTTTTCCGCTCCGCAAGGCTTATCCCGACGTGATCGGAGAGGCCAGCAGGTAGGGTAAAGCGGCAGCAGCCCCATCACCCAAGGAGGGGACAATGGTGCGGGGCAGAACTCATTCTCTGGAATCCAATGCTGGAAGATCAGGGCAAGCTTGCCGGCGAGTTGCGACAGATCCTGCTCCGGAATCCGTCGCTCTGGCCCCCCACTGACCTCATCGCGGCGACCAGGGGAGTCGCGGCAGCAGTCCAGGTAGATGGCGGCCTCGGACTGTGGGCTTCCGATCCGGCGGAGGCGACCAACAAGCCCTATCGCACCCTCCGCGCTGACAGCAAGCCGGTGTATGAGAGTCCCGACGCGGCCCAGGCGGCAGCGGTCGCGGCCGCCCTCAACGAAGTCACCTGGAATCAGGTGAAGAAGGCCACCAAATTCGACATCGACCACCTGGCGTTCCTGGCCGACCTCACCGATTCACGTTCTCTCGGCTGGCTGCCATCAGGAGCCGCGGCCGACATCCGCCGAATCGCCGACGACGTAGCCCCACAAATCGACAAAATTCTCGAAGGACAGGTCAGCCTTCGCCAGCGGGCGCTGCCTACTAACCTGCGACGGGCAGCAGAACGAATCGAAGCGCGCTAGCGCATCCAAACAGGCAATCCGGACCGGATCCGGATGGATCCGGCCAGGACGCCTCGATCAACGTTGATCAGGTAGTGTAACCCAACTTCTTGTGCAGGTTCTGCGCGGCGGCCAGGTGACCCTGAAACGCCGGTGCTGCTTTTTCAATGAAGGCCTTCAACTCCGGATTCGTGGTGGCCGGCAGCAGCGTCTTGCCTACCATATCGATCACCGCCTGATGGAACTCGATTTCATGCGCTAACCACTGCTTGTCGAAATCGGCCCCTGACTTGGCACCGATGGCCTTCAACACCGAGTCGTGCGCCTGGTCGCCCTTATAGTCGGCAGCAAGCACCGGGTCGATCTTGAGTTTCTTCGCCAAATCTTCCGCCTGCTTCTTCAACTCTTTGTGGGCATCAGCGAACATCTTGCCCATCTCCTTCACTTCCTTGTTGCTGGCCTTATCAGCCGCCAGGTTGCCCGAATCGACGTCCTTCTGGTTGGCTTTGATGAAAATGGCGATCACATTGGCATCATTGAGTTTGGCCTCTTCCTGAGCTGGAAGGCCTGGGGCTGCGAGGACCAGCGCGCCGAGACTGACGGCGAGTGCGAGCTTCAACATGTTCACTCCGGGATGATGGTAAGTGTTCTGGCCATGGCAGGCCGTCGGCGAACCAGCGAACCTTAAGGCTTTCGGAGCAATAAATCAAGTATTATATTGATTTATTGTAATATTCGTCACATAAGTGGGCCCTGAGGAGGAGCCGATGCCGACACGGCACTGGGACCGGAGCTTTCGGGAAAGCAGCCAGGGAAGGATCATCGGCCTGCTTCGGCAGGGTAGCCGCACCATCGAGGAGCTCTCAACCGCGCTCGGCCTGACCGGAAACGCGGTGCGAAGCCACATCACAGCGCTGGAGCGGAACGGCTTCGTAGTGCCGGCCGAGCAACGACGGACCAGCCGCAAGCCGGCCCAGGCGTACGCGATCCGCGCCGAGGCGGAGCAGCGCCTCTCCAAGGCCTACGCCCCGGTACTGGCCGGGCTTCTCCAGATACTCGCTCGCAAGATGGACCCAGCCGATTTGCGAAGCCTAATGCGCGAGGTTGGAGAGCAGCTCGCCGACGGCCACCCGGCCTCGAAAGTCGACCGACTTGCCGGGGCGCGTGCTGCCGCCATGGTGCTGAATGATCTGGGCGGCGCTGTAGAAGTAGAGGATCACGACGGAGAGCTGCGACTCAGAGGCGATGGCTGCCCGCTCGCCGAGGCGGTCCGGGTCAATCCCGATGCCTGTCGGGCTGTAGAAGCTCTGGTGAGCCGGCTGGTCGGGGCTTCGGTTACCGAGCAGTGCGATCATGGCGACCGGCCGCGGTGCAGCTTCAGAATCGTCGATCCCAAATCCGGACCAATCCCTACCGGCCCATAACACCGAGTCTACTCGAGCCAGCCACGCGGAGGTGCACCGGGCTCCGCGAGCAGATCTCTGCAGCCGAAGGGTACTAGCGCTGGCTGTAGCGGATGTGAGAATAGGGACCCGCTGGCAGCGTCCAGCCGGTCCCTAGGCATTTTGGCCAGCCATTGTTAGCGTCGCAACACCTCGTAGGATTTGTGGTGTATTCGCCACGACACCCCCTCCAGCGGCCTACCTCTGGCGAAGCCGAAATCGGCTAAAGCCAAGCAGCGACTCTACTAAGCCGCGGCGCCCTGATCGGCCTCCGACTTGCGAACCTAAGCCAACGTCCTCCCCCTCTCCTCCAACTCATAGGGCCAAAGATGTACCCACTTTCAGCTTCATCCATGCGGCGTCTCGCTGTATTGAGCGTCGCCGGGCTCGTGGCCGCCTGCGGCGAGTCGGGCGTACCGGGAAGCTCCCCGACTACTCCCAATCTCACCACCCTCGCGACACCGGTACCAGCCACGACGCTGGATACCGCACAGGTCAAGGTCTGCAAGTTTGGAAGCGCGGGAACCTTCACCGTCACCATTGACGGTGTGGCCTCCCAGTTAAGCCTGGCGGACGGAGAGTGCGCGGTAGCGGGGATGATTCCCCCTCTGGCGACTGGATCCCATTCGTTCACCGTGGCAGAGAATGCCGATCCCGCGACGGTGTTCGACTCGATTGAGGTATTCAGGACGGTCGATAAGACCACGGTGGTCTACCAGACCAGCGCGTTTACCCCGTCGTTCTCCGGCACCTTCAATGGTGACGTGGGCCGCCTGGTTGAGTTCTTCAATCACCCGGCTCCGCCGCCCCCGCCGCCTGGATGCACGTTCACCCTCGGGTTCTGGAAGAACCACACCAGCGACTGGCCGTCCGGCTTTGCTCCCACCGACCCGTTCTTCCTGAGCGGGAAGACCTGGCTCGGCGCTCTGTCGACGCCGCCGCAGGGCAATGCGTACTACATCTTGTCGCAGCAGTACGTCGCGGCGGTTCTCAATGGCGCCAGCGGCGCCAGCGTGCCGGCCAACGTCCAGACCGCCATTGACGGTGCGACGGCTTTCTTCACAGCCAACGCTCCGACTCCGGCGCCGAGCGGCGCGACCAGGGCTCAGCTCATCGCTTGGGCAGGCACGCTAGACCAGTACAACAACGGCTTGATCGGCCCGGGCCACTGCGGTCCCACCGGCCCGACCTGATCGCACGTCGTAAGCCTAGCAGTTAAGAACGGGGCCCAAGTGGGCCCCGTTCGCTTTTTCGGCCCATGATTCACATCCGCTCGCCGACTAAGCTTCAGGGCGCCTAAGGCTTGGGCTAGAGGCGCCTCGCCCCGATGTCGATTTGGGCCCTCCCCCAACGACTAATTGACGTCCCGAGCCGTTTCACCTCGATTGGGAGGAAGCCATGAAGTACCTGTGCCTGATCTATTCCGATGAGACCCAGTGGCAGAAGCTGCCTAAGGGCGAGACCGACAAGCTGATGGGGGAGTTCTTCAACTTCACCGACAGCATCAAAGCGAGTGGCCACCACCTGGGCAGTAACCGCCTGCAGCCTACCCCTGCCGCCACCACGGTGCGGATCCGCGACGGGAAGCTTTCTACCACCGATGGGCCGTTCGCGGAAACCAGGGAACAACTCGGAGGCTATTATCTGGTCGAGGCCCCGGATCTGAACGATGCCATCCGGATTGCCTCGAAAATCCCCGCAGCGAGGTACGGGAGTATCGAGGTGCGCCCCGTTTGGGAGGTCGTTCGGCCCTAGCCGGAGAGAGCAGGTGGAATGAGCGAGGTAATTGCCGAACCGATTCGCGCCGTGGTAGATACGGTCTATCGTTCCGACTCACGGCGCGTCCTCGCCACTCTGATCCGCCTGCTCGGGGACTTCGATCTTGCGGAAGAAGCGCTCCATGACGCCTTCGCCGCGGCGGTCGAGCGCTGGCCCCATGACGGGGTGCCGGCCAATCCCCGAGCCTGGCTGGTTTCGACCGGGCGGTTCAAAGCGATCGATGGCCTTCGGCGGAGGTCCCGCTTCGACGCGGCACTCGTGGAGCTGGCGGACCGGTTGGGCGCCGTCAGTGAGCCAGACATGATTCCAGACGAAGAGAGCATCGAGGACGATCGGCTCCGGCTGATCTTCACCTGTTGTCACCCCGCTTTGCCTCCCGATTCCCAACTGGCCCTGACGCTACGAGAAGTCTGCGGACTCACCACGGAAGCCATCGCGCGCGCTTTCCTGACCAAGGCGCCGACCATGGCACAACGGATCGTCCGCGCCAAGGCAAAGATCCGGGACGCCGGGATACCATATCAGGTCCCCTCGCGAGCCGATCTTCCTGAACGTCTGGCCCTGGTGCTGCACGTGGTCTACCTCGTCTTCAACGAGGGGTACGCTCCGTCGTCGGGTGAATCGTTGACTCGGCACGACGTCTCCGAAGAGGCGATCAGGCTCGGACGGCTCCTGGTGGAGCTGCTGCCTGAGCCGGAGGTGATGGGATTGTTGGCGCTGATGCTGCTGCATGAATCCCGGCGGGCCGCACGGAGCACAACATCGGGGGATGTGGTCCTGCTCGATGAACAGGATCGCTCGCTGTGGGACCGCGACAGGATAGCAAAGGGAACAGAGCTGGTTGAGCAGGCGCTCTCCTCCAGACGGTTCGGGCCCTACACCCTGCAAGCGGCCATCGCAGCGGTCCACGCCGAAGCAGCCCGCGCAGCCGATACCGATTGGGCGCAGATCATCGGACTCTACGATCTCCTCCTCGAGTCGGAGCGGTCTCCGGTCATCGAACTGAACCGGGCCGCGGCGGTCGCGATGCGAGATGGGCCGGCGGCCGGGCTGGACCTGATCGACGACATCCTGCATCGCGGGGAGCTCAAGGACTATCACCTCGCGCATTCGGCACGAGCCGATCTCTGCCGGCGGCTAGGAAGAAATCAGGAAGCCCGGGACTCGTACCGCCGGGCTCTCGAGCTGGCCCGTCTGGATCCAGAGCGCCGGTTTCTGGAACGGCGCCTGAGCGAGCTATCTCACTAAGGATCGGAGACTGACATGGCTGCCGGCGATCTCGTGGGACGCAGCTTCTTCGTCACCGGCGCCAGCTCGGGTATCGGCCGCTCCATGGCCGAGGCTCTGGCAGCCCGGGGGGCGAGCGTCGTACTCGCTGCCCGGTCGGAGGAGCGCACGCGACCGGTGCTAGAGGGCATCCGTCGCCAGTTCCCCTCCAGCGACGTTCAGTCGTTGCAGGTGGATCTGGCAAACCTGGACTCGGTGCGCCGCGCCGCAGGCGAATACCTCGGATCAGGAAAGCCGATCGATGTCCTGGTGAACAATGCGGGGATCGCCGGGACCAACGGGCGCAGTCCGCAGGGCTTCGATCTCACCTACGCGACGAACCACATCGGTCCCTTCCTCTTGACCAACCTGCTGCTACCGCGAATCCGTGAGGCGTCACAGGGGCGAATCGTCAACGTGGCCAGCTCGGCTCACTTCTCAGCGAAGCAGATGGATTGGAGTATGCTCGACCGCCGAACGACGCCTCGGCGGAGTGGATTCCCCGATTATGCCCTCACCAAGCTGATGAATGTGCTGCACGCGAAGGAGCTGGCGCGGCGGTTGAGTGGAACCGCGGTGACGACCTACGCGGTCCATCCCGGAGCCGTCGCCACCAACATCTGGCGCTCTCTCCCGGGACCGGTGCAGTGGTTCATCAAACTGTTCATGCTCTCCAACGAACAAGGCGCCGTTCCCCTGCTCTACTGCGCCACGGCGCCGGAGCTGGCCAGTCAGACCGGCCGCTATTACGACCGGTCTCGCGAGATCCCTCCCAGCCCGCTGGCCGCCGACGACAACCTGGCCCGGGAGCTGTGGATCAGAACGGAAGCCATCGTCGGATCCTGAGTTCCCCTTGGGGTGGTTCCCCCACTCCCCTTGCACTTCTACAAGAGTTTGCATATTCTCTTGTAGAAGCCATAGGGGAAGCCATGCCTGAAGAACGTCTCGACCTGCCCCAGGGCACGCTCGATCTCCTGATCCTGAAGGCGCTCTCGCTGGGGCCCCAGCACGGCTGGGCCATTTCGGAGCGGTTGCACCAGGTCTCCCGCGCGACGCTCCAGGTGCCCCAGGGATCGCTCTATCCCGCGCTGCACCGGTTGGAGCGGCGAGGATGGATCTCCGCCCGCTGGGACACCTCCGACAACAACCGCAAGGCGAAGTACTACGAGCTCACCAGGAGCGGCCAGCGGCAGCTGGAGGACGAAGCCGAGGATTGGCGTCGCCTGACCGCGGCGGTTGACCTCGTACTCGCGATGCGCTGAACAATGATCCCCGAGCTGCTGAGCGACCTGAAGTACCGGCTCCGCGCCCTGTTCCGGCGCGGTGAGATGGAGCACGAGCTGGACGACGAGATGCGATTCCACATCGAGCGCGAGGCCGAGAAGTACCGGGCCGCCGGAATGTCCCCCGAGGAGGCGCGCCGTCGAGCCCATGTCGCCTTCGGCGGAGTAGACGTGGTAAAGGAGGAGAGTCGGGATGCCCGAGGGCTCTCCTACCTCGAATCGATCATACAGGACCTCCGCTATGCGATCCGGGCCCTGCGTCGGAATCCCGGGTTTACCGTCGGCGTGATGGTGACCCTGGCACTTGGCATCGGTGCCAACACTGCGATGTTCAGCGTGGTAGACCGGCTGCTCTTCCGCTCGCCTCCGCTGCTCCGGGATCCTGACCAGGTCCACCGGATTTATTTCGCATCGATGGACCGGGGTACGGAAGACGCGCGGAGTGGTACCGAGTATACCCGTTACCTCGACATGCGCCGGTGGACCTCGGACTTTTCCGAGCTGGCGGCGTTCAGCGTTCGAGACCTCGCGGTCGGAGCCGGAACCGATACCCGTGAGGGGCGGGTAGCGACCATTTCGGCCTCGTTATTCGACATGTTCGATGCGAAGCCGGTGGTTGGGCGCTTCTTCACGGCAGAGGAAGACACGGTTCCGATTGGCGCGATGGTCGCGGTGCTGGGCTATGGGTACTGGCAGACCAACTACGGCGGCCGGAGTGACGTGCTCGGTCAGCCGATCGAGGTCGGCTCGTCGAAATACACCATCATTGGCGTCGCGCCCCGCAATTTCATCGCGTTCAGCGAGGAGGGCCCGCCGGCGGTCTTCGTCCCGATTACGGCCTACGCGGGAGCGTTCCGGGCCGGTCCGCAACTGAGTAACTACTACACTCGCTACAACTGGAGCTGGCTCGAGATCCTGGCACGCAGAAAGCCTGGCATTACCCTCCCCCAGGCGGAGGCTGATCTTTCAAGGGCGTACCGGCTCAGTTGGGATACTGAGCAGAGCCTCCAGCACACCCTGCCCCCCGTCGAGATCGCCCGTCCCCACGCCATTGCCGCCCCGGTGCAGAGCGAGCGAGGCCCCAATCAGAGCAAGCTTGCCAAAGTGGCGACGTGGGTGAGCTCGGTGGCCGCGATCGTCCTGCTCATCGCCTGCGCCAACGTGGCCAACCTCATGCTGGCCCGTTCCATTCGCCGGCGCCGCGAAATCGCAGTGAGGCTCGCACTCGGCGTGAGCAAGGGTCGCCTGGTTCGACAGCTTCTGACCGAGAGTCTGTTGCTCGCAGCATCCGGAGGCGGGCTGGGCCTGATCGTGGGACATTGGGGCGGTGCTCTCATCAGAGCGCTGGTCCTGCCCGATCACGGTGCCGGTCACACGCTGAGCGATCATCGGACGCTGGGGTTCGCGCTCGCGATCAGCCTCGCCGCGGGGGTCATTACCGGGATGGCGCCGATATTCCAGGTTCGCCGAACCGACCTGTCCGATTCGCTCAAAGCGGGAATGCGAGAGGGAGTCTATCGCCGCTCGCGGGCGCGAACCGGATTGCTCCTCCTCCAGGCAGTTCTCTCGGTCGTGCTGCTGGTGGGAGCCGGACTGTTCGTCCGGAGCCTCCGCAACGTGGAGGCTGTTCGCCTGGGATACGATGTGGATCCGATCCTTTACATCTACCCCAACACCCGCAGCCTCAAGCTGAGCGACGATGCAGCGGCGGCCACCCGGCGGCAGCTGGTCGAAACGGCCCGTTCGTTGCCGGGAGTTGAAAGCGCGGCGTTGGGACTCACGGTCCCCTTCTGGGACACCTGGACCGAGAAGCTCTACGTTACGGGAATCGACTCGGTGGGCCGGCTGGGCAGCTTCACCATCCAGGGGGTTTCTCCCGAATACTTCGCTACGATGGGTACCCGGATTCTCCGGGGCCGTGGGATAACCGCGGAAGACCGAAAAGACACACCGCGGGTCGTGGTGCTGAGCCGGGCCATGGCAACGACTCTGTGGCCGGGACAGGAAGCGTTGGGCCAATGTCTGCGAATGAACTCCGATACCATGCCCTGCATCACCGTTGTCGGGATCGCGGAAGACATTAAGCAGAACAGCATCACCGAGGACCGGGGACTCCATTACTACCTGCCGATCGAACAATTCCACCCCGAGGCCGCGGTGGTGTTTGCCCGGATGAAGGGGGACGCCGCCGGGCAGGCAGAAAGCATCCGTCGCCAGCTCCAGCCCCTGATGCCGGGCGACAGCTATCTGACCGCGACACCGATGCACGAGATCGTGGATCCCAACGTCCGCTCATGGCAACTGGGCGCCACCATGTTTCTGGTCTTCGGAGGCCTGGCCCTGGTCCTCGCCGGCATCGGGCTCTACAGCGTGATCGCTTATGACGTGGCCCAGCGGACCCACGAGCTGGGAGTGCGCATCGCCCTGGGAGCAGGGGTTTCCAACGTGGTGCGCGTGGTGGTGGGCGACGGGCTCCGTTTCATTCTGATCGGCATTCTGCTCGGCAGCGGCCTGGCACTCTGGGCCGGGCGCTTGATAGAACCCCTGCTTTACGCCGTCTCGCCCCGGGACCCGCTGGTCTTCGGCGTGGTTACCGGCGCGCTCCTCCTCGCCGCAGTCCTGGCCTTACTCCTCCCGGCCCTTCGGGCCACTCGAGTAGACCCCACCGTAGCGCTGCGGTCCGAGTAACCTTCCCGCAAGACGTCCCGTCAGTCACACCACGCTGGGCCACGGCTCACGGGGTTGACCGGAATATTTGATTACTATCGGTAGCCTCGCCCCACCGGCGGCGAGCGATCAGACACCACACGCGCTTGAGAGTGCAGGAAGGTTCAGCATCCATGTCGATACGTCCGGTTCAGCGAGTCGCCAAATCCAGGCCCACGATGGAGGGAGCGGGGGTCAAGCTCCGGCGTGCCTTCGGATTCGGCGATACCACCGAGTTCGATCCGTTTCTGTTGTTCGACGATTTCCGCAACGAGCGCCCCGAGGACTATCTCGCGGGCTTTCCCTGGCATCCGCATCGCGGCATCGAGACCATCACCTACGTGCTCAAGGGGACGGTCGCCCATGGCGACAGCCTGGGGAACAAGGGGACTCTCGGCGCGGGTGACGTGCAGTGGATGACGGCGGGGAGCGGGATCCTGCACCAGGAGATGCCCCGAGGCGACGAGGCGGGACGGATGCACGGGTTCCAGCTCTGGGCCAACCTGCCCTCGTCGCTCAAGATGACACCACCTCGCTATCAGGACGTCCATGGCAAGGACGTGCCCGAGGTCATCGACGATGACGGCACCATCGTGCGAGTGGTCGTGGGAGATTTTTGGGGGAAGGCGGGACCGGTGGAAGGGATTGCCGCGGACCCGCGCTACCTCGACGTGTATGTTCCGCCCAACCTCCGCAAGACGCTGCCCGTGCGTCTGGGTCAGCACGCCTTCGCTTACGTCTTCGAAGGAAGCGGCACGTTCCGCGACGCCTCGACGCCGCAGCCGGTGCCGACCGACCGCATCGCGGATCCCAGTCACCCCGCTACCCCCGCGGCCGCGCAGGACGCGGAGAACCGCTCGCTGGTCCTCTTCGGTAGTGGCGATGAGGTGACAGTCCAGGCCGGCGAGACGGGCATCCGGTTCCTGCTGGTCTCGGGCAAACCGCTCGAGGAGCCGGTGGCATGGTACGGCCCCATCGTGATGAACACGGAGAGGGAGCTGGAGCAGGCAGTGAAGGAATTGCGCGAAGGAACTTTCATCAAACCTAGATAATTGCAGATTGCAGATTGCAGATTGAAAAGCAGAGATCTCACCGGTCAACTCAATCTTCAATCTGAAATCGTCAATCTGAAATGATTGGGAGGTTCACATGGCCTACGTCGACGGTTTTGTGATTGCGCTGCCTCGAAGAAAGCTCCCTGTATACCGGCGAATCTCACGACAGGCCGGTAAGGTGTGGAAGCAGCACGGCGCGCTGGAGTACCGGGAGTGCGCCGGCGATGACCTGCAGATAAAGATGGGAATGCCGTTCCCGAGGCTGGCGCGAGTCAAGCCAGGGGAGACGGTGGTGTTTTCCTGGATTCTCTACCGGAACCGGCGTCATCGGGATCGGGTCAACGCCAAGGTCATGAAGGACCCCCGCATGGAGCGCATGATGAAGCTCCCGATGCCATTCGATATGAAACGGATGGCGTACGGCGGATTCAAGGTTATTGTGGATATGTGACGCCCAGGATGGAGCTGGGACGAGGGAGGAAGCCTCGCCGCAGTCTCGGGCGGGGCTTTCTTGTCGATAGCAGCACGGATGTGTCGCGTCCAGACGGAAGGAGGAAGGATGGCTACCTACGCTGAACCTGCCTTCGAGAGACGCAGCTCGATCCGGCGGAGAACCGAAGCTGTCACCGACCGATGGTCGCTCATGCCTCCGCTCGGCCGGGCATTGCTCTCTGCGATTTTCATCATGTATGGCTTCCCCCACTTCACCGCACCCACGATCAGCTACGCTGCTCAACACGGTGTTCCGGCGGCCGGCATTCTGGTGCCCCTCTCCGGCGCCATGGCGATCGTCGGTGGAGTCAGCACTCTGGTCGGCTACCATACCAAGGCGGGCGCCTGGCTGTTGATTGTCTTCCTGCTGGTCGTGACACCGGTGATGCACAATTTCTGGAGCGCCACCGATCCCGGCACCCGAGCCCTGCAACAGGGCATGTTCATGAAGAACCTGGCCATGATGGGTGGTGCCATCCTGGTCGCGTATTTCGGCGCGGGACCCTGGAGCGTGGATTGGAGTGTGAGGAGAACGTAGTGGGAGGGGGATTGAAGATTGAAGATTTCAGATTGAAGATTGAAAAGCCAGCAATACTCAATCGTCAGTCTGATATCTTCAATCTTCGGCCTTGACCAATCTTCAATCTGAAATCTTAAATCTTCAATCACCAGAACTTCAGGTCATACCCGAGCCGCTCGATTGCTCGGCCGGTATGTGGGTCAAGATTGCCTTCACCGCCGTTTTCAGGTTCTCATCGTAGCGTTCCTGATCTTCCGGCACCGCGGCTACCGCGTGGCTCCGCCAGAGCACCGCGTTGCTCTTGGCATCCCGGAGCTCGATGATGACCGCGCCATATTCCCACTCGGCCGGGCTGGCGTCCTCGGCTCCGGGTCCCCAATCACGCCACCACCACGGCCGCCACAGATAGTTGAAATCCCAATCGGTCACATCGTCACGATCCGGCACCGCCAAGTAGAAGGCGACGACCGCGTCTGGATTCGCGTCGGAGACGAGGTAGCCGGCATGTTTCAAGCCTGAGACGAGCTCGCGACGAATGGTCTGGCTTGCTGCGGCGTCGTTCAGCAGCGGATTCACCTCGAATGGTGACAGGCCTCCCAGAAATTCGGCGGACCGTTTAACACTTACCGTCCGCATTACAGTGTGACTCTCCCCGACGCCGGTCATTGTGTGCACCTGGACACTGTGTCCGTGCACCGGGAGGGACAACGCGGCGGCGGTGAGTGCTGCGAGTGCGTGGGTCGACATAAATTCGCCCGTAATGAAGTCAGCCTTGTATCCGGTGAGCCGGTCGTCACGGCTGCGGTGATCGACTGCTGCACAATCGCGACTCGACTCGATCGTGCGCCTAGTAGTACGCTGTCTGGAGAGAGTTCGTTGCAGGGTTTCGGTGAGACAAGCTGTCGCGACCTGCGGAAGGGACATGATCGATGCCGGCACTGTCAGTCGTACAGCGCATTGAACGATACAACGCGGGTCGCGAGCCCGAACGGCTGGCTTTGAAGTACGAGGCGATGCGCAAGGATGCCTTCGCGTTCATGCGCGGAACCTGCCACCTCTTCCACGAGGACTGGCATCGCGAGCCGGTACTCGACCGGACACCACTGGCCTGGATCACCGGCGATCTCCACCTGGAGAACCTCGGGAGTTACAAGGGAGACAATCGTCTCGCCTACTTCGACCTCAATGATTTCGATGAGGCTACCCTGGCGCCGGTGGCCCACGATCTTGCCCGCTTCCTCACGAGCGTCTTCGTCGGAGCGAAGTGTCTGGGTCTCAAGCAGCGCGAGGCACAGGAACTCGCGAGCGACTTTCTCGGTTCCTATACCACCGCGCTGCACGACGGCAAGGCCCGATGGGTCGAGCGGCAGACCGCGAACGGCATGGTGCAGGCTCTGCTGGAAGAGGCAACCATGCTCACTCGCAAGCGCCTTCTCTCGATCCGAACGAGAATGGCGGGACCATCACGTCGTCTTCGTCTCGGCCGACGTGCCCTTCCGGTCTCCGCTTCCGACCGGAAGAAGGTGATCCGAATCATTCGGCAGTTCGCGAAGCACCAGTCCAATCCCCAGTTCTATGACGTGATGGACGTGGCCCGACGAGTCGCCGGCAGCGCCAGTCTCGGGCTCGAGCGCTATGTGCTGCTGGTAGGGGGCCGGGGTCTCCCGGACAAGCTTGCGCTCCTCGATCTCAAACAGGCAATTCCTTCCAGCCTGGTGACGCGGGCCGGTTCCCGAACCGAGTGGTCGAGCGAAGCCACCCGGATCACCTCTATTCAGCGCTGGGCTCAAGCGGTCTCGCCGGCGCTGCTGCATCCGGTGCGATCGGGCGGGCGGTCCTATGTTCTCCGTGAGTTGCAGCCGACCCAGAACCGGCTGAGCCTGGAGTCGTGGAACCGGACTCGCGCCGAACTGGAAGGTCTTATGATTACGCTCGGCCAGGTCGTCGCCTGGAGCCATCTACGAAGCGGCGGCCGAAAGGGCTCGGCCATCGCCGACCAATGGACGGCCTTCGCCGCGGAGAAGAGGTGGCGCCCCGCCCTGCTCGCCTACGCGTCGAGCTACAGCCGCCAGGTCGAGCGGGACTGGAGGGAATTCGTGGAGGCAACGACGCCGTGACCGCCGGAGAGACCGCGTCTCCGGCCCACTCCACCTCGGCCTGGGCACCACTCGCCTTTCGCATCTACCGGCTGATCTGGCTGGCGGTGCTGGCCAGCAACATCGGCACCTGGATGCAGACGGTCGGCGCCCAGTGGCTCCTCGTCAGCCTGCCCAACGCCGCGACACTCGTGGCACTGGTTCAGACCGCGGATACACTACCCGATCTCCTGCTCGCGCTTCCCGGTGGCGCGCTGGCCGACATCTTCGACCGGCGCCGGTTCCTGATCGTCCTCCAGGTCCTTCAGATCATCGCCGGCATCGGGCTCACCTGGCTGACGTTCGCCGACCAGATGACACCGCCGTTGCTCCTCGGCTTCACCTTCCTCCTAGGTGCCGGGTCAGCGCTACAGACGCCAGCCTACGAGGCGCTCATTCCCGAGCTGGTTCCCCGGAGCGAGCTGCATGCGGCGGTGGCACTGGGCAGCGTCAATGTGAACCTCGCGCGCGCCGTCGGCCCCGCATTCGCGGGTTTGCTCATCGCGAGGCTGGGCGTGGGGGCGGTGTTTGCCCTCAATACCCTCACCTTCGTGTTTCTCCCCATCGTGCTGCTCCTGTGGCGCCCGCCCGCAGACGCAACCGCTCCCTCTCCCGAGCGATTCGTCGCCGCCCTCCGGGCAGGAGGCCGCTACGTCCGCTACTCGCCGGTAACTCAGCGGATCCTGCTCCGCTTGGGTCTCTTCGTGTTCCCGGCCACGGTTCTCTGGGCGCTCCTGCCGCTCATCGCGAGCCACCGGCTTGGAATGGGAGCCGATGGCTATGGGCTCCTCCTCGCTGCGCTCGGCGCGGGTGCGGTTGCCGGTGCATTCTTGCTGCCTTGGCTCCGCAGAAGGCTTCCGCCTAATGGGCTGCTCGCAGCCGCATGCGTGGTGTACGCCTGGGCGACGCTGCTCCTGGTCGCGATCCCTCACCCCGTCGTCGCCTTCCTTGTACTGCTCCCTGCGGGAGCCGCCTGGATCGTGGTGCTCGCATGGAGCAACGCCGAGATCCAGCTCTTTCTGCCGGTGTGGGTCAGGGCTCGCGGGCTGGCGACATATCAGATGGTGCTGTTCGGCTCGCAGGCAGTGGGTGCCCTCGCCTGGGGGCTGATGGCCGAACGTATCGGGCTGGTCCCAGCGTTCCTCATCGCAGCGGTCGTGCTGCTCCTCGGCACCGCCACCATCCTGTTCTGGCCGATGTACGATCTCTCCCGCCTCCCCACCGACCCATCAGAGAGGTGGGAGGAGCCGAGTCTGGTGCGGCATTACGAGCACGAGGAGGGACCGATCGTTGTGACCACCGCCTACACTGTGACTCCAGAGAATGAGGAGGCGTTCCTCAAGGCGATGGTTGCGGTGCGCCTCTCCCGGCTCCGCACCGGCGCCATCAGCTGGGAGCTCTACCGGGAGGGAGAGACGGCTCAGCGGTTCATCGAGCTTTTCACCGTGACCACCTGGGGCGAGCACCTGCAACAACATGGCGGACGGCAAACCGCTGCGGACACCGCCATTGACCGGCGGGCCCGCGAGCTGGCGAGTTCCAAACCGGTGACGCGGCACTTCTTCCCGGCGGAGCTGGTGGGGGACGACTGGGGATGGGTGGAGAGGGGACGGAAGACGTAGGGCGGAGTACATCCGAAATCGTTGCCTCACTCTGGAGCTGCTCATGAACCGCTCGCTCATCTGGGCGCCGTGCGTGCCGGCACTCGTCCTCGCCTGTCAGCCGCAGACTGTTCCCGTTCCCCAAACCGATCCGACCCCGCCGACCGCGCTCTGGCTCCAGGCCAATCCGCCCGCGGCACCGCTCGCCAACGTAACCCTCGGCGGGACGCCGCTGACTGCCGAGGTGGGCGATTCTGGCGTGGTGCAGCTGACCGCTAATGGAAGCGATCCCGAGGGCCTCCATGCGATCCGGCTCTGGATGACGGTCAAACGCGCGCGCCCCGGTCAGGTCGAAGGCCCGGGTCTCGCCGGGGCACCGGTTGCGGAACAGAGCACGCCAGCCACTGCCGGAGGCACCGCGACGACCTCGCTATCGGTGTCGTACGGGTTGTCGCCCTCGACCGAGATCGGCGCCTTCGACGACCTGTGGGTTGACCTCTGGGCCGAGGCGGAGAATTTCGGCGGTGGCATCGTGAAGACGGCCGTGCTCACCCTGCATCTCCGGTGGGAAGGGCTTCGCCTCCATGTCATCGCCCTCAGCGACGATGACGGAAGTAATGCGTCCACGGTCAGCGCCACCGATTTCGTGCAGGCGCTCGACAGTCTCAATCGGGTGTATCGGGGGACTCGAATCCGGTTCCGCTACAATCCGGCCACCGACTACCAGATGATGCAGTCTACCGCGCTCAACCAGAACCTGATGTTCGGCGATGCGACCGGGCGCGCGTCCGGCAACGCGATCGCCCTCACGATGCCGACCGCGATTCCGATCTTTCTGCGTATGGCCGGTGGCGGCAACGGCAACGCGGCGCCCCCTCCGGGACTGACCGGGATCCCGCCCGGGATTGACCCCGGGGGAGTGGTACAGAACTATGTGGCGCTTCCAAACCAGCTCGATTGGGTCAATTTCATCGCCGCCCACGAAATCGGTCATTACCTGGGGCTCTATCACACTTTCCCGGGCTGGGGCAGTCCAAGCTGGGCGAATGAGCAGGCCGTGATCGACTGGATGACGACGCACGACGGCAACATCGCCGCCTTCGACGGAGACCTGTTGCCCGATACGCCCCCCGATCCGGAACAGGCACTGTTTGCGCTCAAGGGCGGGCCTACCTACACCGCAGATCATGGTCACGCTTTCTACTGCGACCAGACCACGGTCGATGCGTCGGGAATCGTAGCCGGCGCAGCCCAGACGGTGCACTTCGCGCCCGACATGCTGAACGTCATGAGTTACTACTCCCCATGCCCCGCCGGGACCCCGAACTTCGGCCAACGGCATTTCACCAGGGAGCAGGTGGCCCGGATACATAAGGCGCTGACCGATCCGGCTCGGTCGCAGCTGGTGCAGTAAAGTGGTGGGTGGAGGCTTAGGGCCGACGGCTGTCGCCTCACGGCTAAACGCTAACAGCTAACCGCTAACAGCTCGAGTGAAAATCGCCACCTGGAACGTCAACGGCATCCGGGCTCGCGCTACCCAGCTGCAGGAGTGGCTGGAGCAGGAGCGGCCGGACGTAGTATGCCTGCAGGAGCTCAAAGCTGAGTTGTCGCAGATCCCCGAGGTGTGCCGGCACCCGGACTATCACGCATACTGGCACACACTCAAAGGGTATTCGGGCGTATCACTGCAGGTTCGTAAGGAGTTGTGCCCCACCGATCCGGTCTACAGTCATCCCCCTTTCGACATGGAATCACGGATCGTGCAGGTGGACCACGGCGACCTCGTCATCGCCTCGATTTACGTGCCGAATGGCGGGAAGGACTACGCCTCCAAGCTGAGCTTCCTGACGCAGCTTACCGACTGGACCCGGCGCCTGATGGCCGAGGGACGTGAAGTCTTGTTGTGTGGGGATATGAACATCGCGCGGACCGATCTCGACGTGCACCCGCGGGAGCGGAAGCTCAACGCGGTGGGTCAGCGGCCGGATGAGCGCACTTTGTTCGAGGGACTATTCGGCACTGGCCTGATGGATCTCGGACGCACCTTCGATCCGGAAAATCCTGGTCTCTTCACCTGGTGGGCGCCGTGGCGCAACCTGCGGGCGCGCAATATCGGCTGGCGATTGGATTACCTGCTGGCCTCTCCGACGCTCGCATCACGCACGACGACCTGCGTGGTCAGGGCGGAAGTCGGGACCAGTGATCATGCGCCGGTGGTGATGACAACTAGTTAATAGTACCGAGTACCGGGTGGCTGAGGGGACCAGACGCCCTGCATCAGGCGCCTGGTCCCATGTTGCTCCTGCTAAGTGGTTCCAGCCATCTGCGCCGCCTTGCTGCGAACCAGCGCGTAATTCAGGGCCGGCAGTCCATTCCAGTGAGCCGCCTTGCCGGCGTAGTGCCTTCCCCGTGTCGCCCTTGCCCTGATAGGTCAACGCCAGGCGATAGAGGTTGTAGGGGTCCTGGAGATTCGACTGCTGCAGTTCGGTGATCGCCTGGTCGTATTGCTTCCCCGCGAGGGCGATCCTGCCGGCCAACTCGTGGGTCAGATTCTTCTGAAACTGGTTCCCATTGGCGGCCGAGCCCTTGGCGAAGGCGTCGGACTCGGTCCTGGCGGTCGCTAGATCGCCCTTGGCGATCGCCACGGCGGCGACGTTGGCGTGGTGGAACAGTGTCGTCACCCCTTTGACCGCTGGTGAGAGTGCCGAGCTCTCGGTGATGTGGAGCGCCTTGTCGTACGCGGCCAGGGCCTCATCGTTTTTGCCCATCGCCAGCAAGAGGTTGCCCTTGAAGTTCATGTCTGCGGTCATCGCGCCGGCATCTCCCGCCTTCTCCGCGATTGCAAACTCCCGCTCGGCCTGCTGAATGGCCTGGTCCAGTTTCCCCTGGTCGGTGTAGACCACCGCCTGAACGAAGACCGCCTGGCGACGCTCGCCATCATTGCGGGCGTTGGCATACAGGTCGCCGAGGCGACTGGTCGCCACGTCGGGCTTGCCGAGGTAGAGCGCATTGATGGCGGTACCGATCCGGGCCGAGATGAAATGCGGGTCGAGAGCCAGGGCCTTCTGGTACTGGGTAACCGATTCGTCGAACCGGCCCATCTTCATGAGCAGTTCGGCATATGAATCGTAGGGGTTCGGGTCGTTGGGGATGAGTTCCGCGTACTTCTTGAAAGCCTGCTCGGCATCAGGATAGCTGCCCACGGTCTTGTACGCATAGCCAAGGTTGTTGTAGACCGGAGGGAATGATGGTGCGATGGCGGTCGTGGCCTTGAAGGTCTCGATGGCCTTGGCGTCATCCTGCTGGCCCTGATAGAAGACCCCCAGGGCGAACCGAGCCCGCTCATCGTTTGGGAACAAGGCAACGTTTCGCTCCAGATACTCTTTCGTCTTGGCGGCATTCCCAACCGCGCCGGCCTCGGCTGCCTGGATCGCCAGCCGTTCTCCTTCGGAGGCCTTCTCGGCCAGCGCGATGGCCCGGTCCAGATGGATCCGGAACTCCTTCGCGGTGCCGGAAACATTGGCGCGGGCCAGCTCTGCAGAGGCAAAGTTCGGGTCGAGCTCCAACGCCTTGTCGAAGTGAGCGATGGCGTCGGTACCCTTGAGATTGTCTGCCAGTTCACGACCGGTGAGGAATTCCTTCTTCGCAGCTTCGGAGCTGGTTGTGATTGGGATCTTGTCTCCGCCGGGGTCGGCTCGGGTCGCCGGCTGCGCCAGCAAGACGATCAGCGGGAAAAGCCCTAAGAGCGTTGCTTGTTTCATTGCGCGACCCCTCGGTGGATGATGCAGAATGGAAGGA
>Ga0207712_10000482_pt1 | contig 33330 bp, 33 predicted proteins | sample KBSS44metaG_FD_184402 | JGI IMG/M metagenome (GOLD analysis project Ga0207712, IMG submission 184402) | Switchgrass rhizosphere microbial communities from Kellogg Biological Station, Michigan, USA - KBS S4-4 metaG (SPAdes) (version 2) | ecosystem: Host-associated > Plants > Roots > Rhizosphere...
CTTGCTTTAGGTTTTACTGATGTAGCTGTTTGTTTTGTAGCTTTTGCATCGGCCTTTACTTCATTTTCAGTTTTTGCTTTTACTTTATTAGTAGCTTCTACAGTTGCATCTGTTTTCTTTTCTGCGGCCGCATTAATATTTTCTGCAGCTCTTTCAGTTGTTTCAATTGTATTCTTGCCATTTACATTTACTTCGGTTTTAGCATTAGCAGATGTTGTTGTGTTAGCATCTGCATGAACAACCGAATTAGGCGCGGCATTTTCCTGTGCCTGTGTTGATGCATTAGTGGAAGCCTGCGCATTAGCAGCTGCAGTTGCATTAATATCTGCACTGCTCTTTACATCATTTTTAACTTCATTGGTTGTTGCTACAGTTTTCTTTGTTGTTGCATCAGCTGTTGTTGCTGTTTTTGCTTTTACTGCGGCACCGGTGTTTGTTGTAGTTGATACAGCTGCTTTAGTAGACTGTGCAGCGGTACTTACAACCGGTCTAACTTTAATTGCATTTGTACTTACAGCTGCATTTGTAACTGCTTGTGTTGTCGCTTTTGCTCCCAGGTTCACTTGTGAAAAAGCAAAACCTGAAATAAGAACTGACATTGCTAGGGCGATTGTTTTTTGCATCGTCTTCATAGATGATCGTTTTTTTGATTAATAAAAAATTTCAACTAAGGACTCTGCTACGGGCAATGATTACAAAAAATTGTGCCAATAAACAGAGCATCGTGATAATACGTTTCTTTGATCTGAAAATCAATTTGTTCTTAGAGTGGAGTGCTTACAAGTTGGTGTGCTGGTTATACAGACGGGATATAATAAGGAGGGTTTAATAGATGGGGATAAATCTATTTTTATTTTTTTAAATCCGGATGTAAGATTTTTTCGTATTGATTTTTTTCAAAAGGATTTGACCGTTGGAAGTTTATACCCATTATGATATTTTGCAAACAAGTATTCTTGATTTAATTTTTCGTTTGTCAATTGTTGCTTTGCATTATCCCACGTAATTTTTTCTTTACTTCTGTATGCGATATTCCCTAACTGGCATACTGTGGCAATATGTGCACCGGTGCTGATGGGACAATTAAGATCTTCCTGCTTGCCAGATTTAATAGCAGCAACAAAATTTTCCCAATGCTTCAGTAAAGCATTATCGGTTGGTTTCTTCCTCTCAACCTTAACCTTATCCTTGCTATTATTTTCTTCTATCACTTCCCATCCGCCGCGGTCTAATTCCAATGTTCCATTATTACCGATAAATGCAATGCCATGATCTTTTCCAAATAAACCATTATCAATACCCATTGCATGATCCCATATTAAATTGAATTTATCAAACTCATACAACGCACCCATTGTATCTGGTGTTTCCTGGTAGAGATCGGGATAGGCAAAATATCCGCCTAATGCAGAAACGGTTTTTGGTACATCTGCATTCATTCCAAATATTGCATAATCCATTAAATGAACTCCCCAATCAGTCATCAACCCACCTGCATAATCCCAAAACCAACGAAACTGAAAATGAAACCTGTTTGCATTAAACTTTCTTTTTGGTGCAGGCCCTAACCACATATTATAATCCACTCCTGCTGGCGGATCTGAATCGGGGATCTTTTCTCCGGGCTTACACCATCCCTGGTAACACCAAACTTTTACTGTTCTTATATTTCCTAATTGTCCTGTTCTTATAAAATCAACCGCATCCCTGAAATGTTGCCCGCTTCTTTGCCATTGACCAGCCTGGACAATTTTATTATATCGTTTTTGTGCAGCCACCATTGTTCTGCATTCTTCAATTGAATTACCAACTGGTTTTTCTACATATACATGTTTGCCTGCTTCCACTGCATCTATCATTATCAATGCATGCCAATGATCTGGTGTACCAATGATAACAGCGTCGATATCTTTTTGCTCCAATAATTTCCTGTAATCGCCATAAGTTTTCACTTTTGATGTATCGATATTCCCGTCCGTACCGGCACGGGCGGGCATTTTTGAAAGATCATTCATTCTTTTATCCAAAACATTTTTATCAACATCACAAAGTGCGACAACATTTACTCCGGGAATTTTTACTGCAGCGGATAAATTACTCCATCCCATTCCGTTAATACCAATTGCCCCAATGTTCAATTGATCACCAGGCATTATTTTGTTTTTAAAAATGCTGAATGGCTGTTTGTCGAATGAGGACAGCAATGTGCTCCCGGCAAAAATGGTGGCAGATGTTTGTAGAAAACGACGACGATCAGTCATAAAGAATATTTTGAAGTGTGTAGAATGAAGTTAACATATAATTTTAAATATTATCTTGTCATCTTCAGAATCGAAAGATGTTTTCAATTTCATGGGCCACATATAAGGCAATTTTATACAGCTGGATAATATTAGCTGTAATTGTATTCCTTGTGTTATTAAAGGTTACTGCGCCTTATGGCCGCCACACTACTTCCAAATGGGGACCACTTATTTCTAATAAATGGGGCTGGGTGATAATGGAGTTGCCGGTGCTGATCGTTTTATATCTATTGATCTTTCCGGACATACTATTATTTTCTTTCCCTTATATAATAATGATAGGATTATTCAGTCTTCATTATATCAACCGCATTTTTATTTTTCCATTTCGTTTACATACAAAAGGAAAGAAAATGCCAATAGTGATTATGCTTTCTGCGATCTTCTTCAATATTATGAATGGATTTTCTTTTGGATATTATTTTACTCATTTCGCAGATTATACAAATGCATGGCTTAGCGATCCAAGATTTATTATTGGGATCATTTTATTTTTTGCAGGATTAAGTATAAACTGGAAAGCAGATAATATTTTAATTAACCTGCGTAAGCCGGGAGAAACAAATTATGAAATTCCTGCTGGTTGGTTATTTGGTAAAGTGAGCTGCGCAAATCTATTTGGAGAATTAATTGAATGGTTAGGCTTTGCTATTCTTTGCTGGAATCTTCCTGCTCTTACTTTTTTTATCTGGACGGCAGCCAATCTTATTCCCCGTGCATTGGCACATCATAAATGGTATAAAGAAAAGTTTAGCGAATATCCTGTAAGTCGAAAGGCCATTATCCCATATATTCTTTAAAAAGAATTTAAGCAAAACGTGCCGCTTTTAAAAAATCAATAGGATGATTTGTTTTTCCTTCCATTGCAAGATCAGCAAGAATTTCTCCAACCACAGAAGCGAATTTAAAACCGTGGCCACTAAAGCCACAGGCTATCGAAACATTTTCTTCATAGCCCGGAAGTTTATCAATAATAAAATTTTCATCCGGGGAATTTCCGTATAAACATATTTTGGTGTGAAGAATGGAATCAAATACACCGGGTAAATATTTATTCAAGCAATAATTCAGGTCGGCAATGTCTTCCTTTGTTGTTTGCCTGTTCACATTATCCGGATCGGTTATCTGTGCAGGAAAATGATGCGCCAATTTTAATCCGGCAGGTTGTCCAAACTTTTTTGTGTTCAACAAAGGGAATCCATAATAGCAACCGTGTTTATCATCATCACCGATCATCCAGCAAGGGAAATGATTCAATTCAAATTGTTCATCGTTTTTGGTTTTTATCCATGCAACAAATTGCCTGGTTACTTTGATTTTATTGGAAAAGCCTGGTATCATTTTACCCGACCAGGCACCAGCTGTCATAATAAGTTTATTGCACTGGTAAATATTCTTATCTGTTTTGATCTTTATACTATCGCCTTCTTTTTTCCATTCAAACACTTTTTCGTTTGTGTGAATGGCTGCTCCATACTTTTTAGCTTGTGATGCATAAAGCCTGATACATCTTTCAGGAGGAAGAAAACCTGCTTCAGGCTCAAATAATATTTCAAAACTTTTTGGGAAGTTGAATTGGGAATAACGATCACTTTTCGGGCTCTGTAACTCAATATTATATAATGAAGCAGCAAGTTTTACACCTTTGATTATTTCATTGGCCGGGTTACCCGCATATAATAACCCCGTTTTGAAATACAACTGTTCACCTGTTTCATTCTCTATAACCTTCCAGTTCTCATAAGCTTTTTCCATCAATGGAACATAATCGGGATGTTCAAAATATGCTTTCCGAATGATACGGCTTTGCCCTGCATGTGAACCAAACTCATGAGAAATATCAAATTGCTCAAGCCCCAAAACTTTATAACCTCGCTTTGCTAAATAATAGCAGGTGGCTGATCCCATAGAACCAACGCCAATTACGATCACATCAAAAGAAGTGTTTTTGCCCATTGAAATGAAGATAAAAAGTTACAACTATAGACGGAAAAATAATTATCTTTTGCTGTTATTACCACCGCCCTCTTAAGACTGCCATTATTCCCGGGAATTCTCTTTTTACATTCATGCGAATAAATATTATTTAATGGAAGTACATGCACATGCTCATACAGAAAGAAAAAATTGGAAACATTATTTCTGGGAGTTTCTCATGTTATTCCTTGCCGTGTTTTGTGGCTTTCTTGCTGAAAATTTCAGGGAACATATCGTGGAGCATCAAAGAGAAAAAGTATTGATGAAAAGTATGCTCAAAGATCTCCAGGCAGATACTGTCTCTTTTTCTCAAATGATAAGGGGTATTTCAGACTACAATACTCATATTGATTCGTTAATCGCTATAATAAATAACAATCCGGATTGGAATAAGTCAGCTAAAGAGATCTATCAGCAGCAGGTCTGGATAAATCTTTATTTCAAAGCTGTGTACTCCGACAGAACAATTATGCAGTTGAAAAACTCAGGAAACTTCCGGTTGATCAGGAATACCACTGTTTCAGATGCAATTATCCAGTATGATGGATATGTAAGAAATTTTGTGATCAGTATGCAAGACGAAGGTCTATTAGAACAATGGAAAAAAGTAGACAATTACAGTGCTGACATTTTTAAATCCTCTGTATTCAGAGCATGGATGGAAGCTTGGATAGAAAGTGGGTCGACATATTTCGCTATCCAATTACCCCCGATACCATATTTCCTGTCGACAGACAAGAAACAAATTGATAATTATATTAACCTGCTGGATAAATATGCCGTATTCAATTCCTGGTTTATTCAAAATGTTCAATCAGCAATAAAGCAGGCAAAAGACCTTGATCTATTGATAAAAAAAGAATATCATCTACAATAAAAGATTTATGGAAGTACATGCCCACGGCCACACTGAAAGAAAAAAATGGACACATTATCTCTGGGAGTTTCTCATGTTGTTCCTTGCGGTGTTCTGTGGTTTCCTTGCAGAAAATTATCGGGAGCATGTTGTAGAACATCAACGGGAAAAGGAATATATGCAATCGATGCTGGAAGATCTTGCACAGGATACTCTCGCGATCAACCGCGTTTCATTAGTTAACATTGCAGCGAATGTAAATCTCGATACACTTTTGGAGATTCTTCCGCTTCCTTTGTCCGGAGACAAAGTCACCCGAAAGAAATTATATTATTTTTTGCCGGCATCCATGGGAGCAGAGCTTTGTGTTTTTACACAGCGAACATTGTCACAGTTAAAGAATGCGGGTGGTTTGCGACTGGTTAGAAAAAGAGAAGTAGCTAACCTGATTTCACTGTATGACAGTAAAATTCAGTACCTCTTTGTCATTGCTAAATCCTTAGACGAGATCACTTCTGATGCAACAAGACTTGGTAGTGAGGTTTATGACCTAAACTACTATACAAATCACCATGACGATAATTATGAACTGGTCACCTACGACCCGAAAATTCTTAAAAAACTTTCAAATATTGCCCACTTCGAGCAAAATGCCTTTGCTTATTATGAAAGCCATTTGCAGGAAGAAAAACAAGTAGCGATTCGCTTAATAACATTGATCAAAAAAGAATATCACCTGCAATAAAACATTTATGGAAGTACATGCCCACACACATTCTGAAAGAAAAAAATGGACTCATTACCTCTGGGAGTTTCTGATGTTATTCCTTGCTGTGTTCTGTGGTTTTCTTGCAGAGAATCAGCGGGAGCATATGGTAGAACATCGCCGGGAAAAGGAATATATGGTTTCTCTCGTTGATGACTTGAAAAATGATTCCGCTTTCTTATCATTGAGCATTAACAAACTTATTCCCTATCATTTAGGCTGGCTGGATTCTACTTTGCATTTATTCAGGTCGATCAATCTTCAAGGAAAGGACAGACTTATCTACCAGGCATTCATGCTCGGCACGGCCTGGGGCTACAATTTTCATCCTACAGAACGTACTTTATCTCAATTGCACACTGAAGGCTTTCACCTGATCAGAAATAAGAATGCAACAAACATTATTGGTCAACTGGAATCCCAATACAAATTCTTCAATTCCCAAACGCGGGAATTTTCAGAAAGTATGCAGAATGATCTTGATTTGTCGGCCTGGGTATTTGCCGACCGGGAGGTTACCTCTCAAATCGGCAATACGGCATTTCAAAATTTTTCTGACTCGGCCTCGGTGGAGTTGCAATTGTCGGACGTGCCGCAATCGGCGACCATCAATGTTCAAAATAAGGAGGGTATTAAGTCTTATGTTGATAAGCTTGAGCGATATGGTTTTTATCTTGAATATGCCATCAAGCTCGGTCAGATTGCTTTATTGAGAGAGATCACCATAGCAATTGGTACATTGAAGAAGGAATATCATTTAAAATAAAAGATCAATATGAAACGATTTTTTTTATTCTTATTATTTCCCGCTTCGTTAATAGGGCAAAAGAACTACCCGCAGTTGCTGGAAGAATATATGCAGGCACAAACCAATCTAAAGGGCTTCAGTGGTGCGGTGATAGTGATGAAACAAAATAAAGTGTTGCTCAGAAAAGGATATGGTATGGCGGATAGGGAATGGAATATTCCTATTACGCCGGATGCAAAATTCAGGATCGGTTCCATCACCAAACAATTTACGGCAGCATGCATACTTCAGTTGACAGAAGCAGGAAAATTATCATTGGATGATAAACTAAATAAATTTTTTCCCGGATACCCGAAAGGCGACAGTGTTACCATTCACATGCTGCTCAATCATACATCTGGTATTGCCAACTATACTGACCTTCCTGAATTTGATAATACAGCAAGACTTACGTTATCGAAAGACTCCATGATATCGACTTTTAAAAACAAACCCTACAATTTCTCACCGGGTACAAAATGGGCTTACAGTAATTCAGGATATTTTTTGTTGGGATCTATCATTGAAAAAATAAGCGGGCAATCATATAATGATTATTTACGTCAACACGTATTTGATAAGCTTGGCATGAATAATTCCGGCGTGGATAAAACAGACAGTGTGCTTCCATTAAGAGCTAAAGGATATTCAAGAGTTGGCAAAAAAACGATCAACGCAACTTATATCGATATGGAATGGCCCTTCAGCGCCGGTGTTCTGTATTCCACCGTTGATGATATGTATAAATGGGACCGGGCTCTGTATGGGAGCCTCATTCTTACCGATGCTTCAAAACAAAAAATGTTTACCCCGGGAAAAAGTAATTATGGATACGGCTTTGTTATCGACTCGGTAGAAAAACGCCTGCATATCTGGCATAATGGTGGTATCAATGGGTTTCTTACCAACTTCAGCCGCTATGTTAATGATGATATCTGCATTGTTGTTTTATCAAATAATGAATCCAATGTCGATTTTGTTTCCATTGCATTGGCTGATATTTTATTTGATGTGACTGTTGAAGCCCCTTATGTACATAAAGAAATAAAGGTTGGCCCGGCCATATTAGACAGATATCTTGGAAAGTATGAAAGTCTGGGGTTAACTTTTGCCATAATAAAAAAAGATAATAAACTATACCGCCATCGTGATGGTGTGCCTGATGTAGAGTTGAAACCAGAATCAGAAACGAAACTTTTTTATGCAGATGAAAGTGACCGGATGCTGGAGTTTGAAGTAGATGCTGTGGGAAAAGTTGTAAAAACATGGTTTCATAACAGTGGACAGAAAGGAGAAATAAAAAAGATGCAATAAATAGGTAGCAATATTATTTATGGAAGTACATGCACATACTCATACTGAAAGAAAAAAATGGACACATTATCTCTGGGAGTTTTTAATGCTGTTCCTCGCTATTTCACTTGGCTTCTATGCCGAGAACCTCAGGGAAGGAATCAAACACAAAGAAGAAGTGAAGACACACATGCGGTCTCTTTTATCCGATCTTCAATCTGATGTTCTTCTTTTTGATTCTGTTATTGAGCGAAATGGATATAGCGCTGAAATGGCAGACTCCCTGATCAATTTGCTACATTCTGATATTTCAAACACCCCTGCTATTTATTATACAGCAAGAAGTGTTACTGCTAATATTGGCTATTATTATTCCAACTCAAAATCATTTGACCAGATGAAGAGCTCGGGTTTGCTCAGGTTTATTAATCCCAAAACGTTACTTGATAGTATTGGATCGTACTATGTTTCATTTCAATGGCTGGCTAATCAAACGGACCTGATGCGTCTTAAGCTTGATGAGGTTCATAAGGGCAATACCGCATTGTTTGACAGTTATGTTTTTTACCAGATGATGAATGTTGGGTTGAATACTTATAACGGCCGTCATCTTATTATAAACATGCCGGCCGGTCACCCGGCTTTACTTTCTGTAAATTTCAAAGACATCAATGCAGTGTCTTTGAATTACCATTATTACTCATCGACAACAAAATTTTATAATCGTACCGCTTTGGCGCAAAAGCAACGAGCTGAGAGGCTTATTGAATTAATTAAAAAAGAATATTCTTTTGATTAAAGAAACATTTATGGAAGTACATGCACACTCACATTCACATGGAAAGAAAAACTGGGGAACTTATTTCTGGGAATTCCTGATGCTCTTCCTTGCGGTATTCGCAGGTTTTTTAGCGGAGAACCAGCGGGAGCATATCATTGAAAAGAAAAGAGCTCGCCAATTTATGCAAAGCATGTTGCTGGATGTAAGGACAAATATCAAAAACCTCGATTCTTTAATCGTGCAGGACGAGCTATATATAAAAAATTACGACACATTAACGAATTGGCTGCTGCAGGATAGTGCAACGATAGACCGTGCCGCTTTTGCCCGGAAAATGGGTGCAGTATGGGTTAGGAATTTCCTGGTACGTAAAGAAACCTATGAGCAAATGAAATCATCAGGTTCATTGCGCTATGTAGGAGACATAGAGTTCCTGAAAAAGATGATGGATTATGAACGCATCACCAATTTTGCTCAATACCGCAACCAGGAATTTGAAAAAAAATATTATACCGACCTATTTATACCTGCCCTTTACAAAGTCTATGACCTTACATGCCAGCTCAACCTTGATACCAGTAATCATTCTGATGCTTTCAAGATGGAAAAAATAGCCAGGCACCAGGATGTGATAGCCGGGAATGACGCTATTCAGTTTCGTAACAACATGGGTGCCGCCCTTACACTGCGATTAGAAAGAATAAAACGAAGCTTGGATGCATTCAGAGATGCAAGAGCCGCATGCGTTGAAATGGAAGACCTGATAGAAAAACAATTAGGTCAGCATTAATTTTTTTTATGGAAGTACATGCCCACTCACACACTGAAAGAAAAAAATGGACACATTATTTCTGGGAATTTCTCATGTTATTCCTTGCTGTGTTCGCTGGCTTTCTCGCAGAAAATCAAAGAGAGCACATTGTGGAGCATCAGCGGGAAAAAAAATTTGCGAGTCGACTGCTGTCCGATCTTCGGCAGGATTCGCTATTCTTTGAAACCAGGATCCAGCTGCTTGAAAAACGACAACAAGCCCATGAGCAGTTTTTGAAAATTATGACTAATCCGGCAAGGGCTACAGACTCGGCAGTAAACAGGGGATTTGTGCGAATTCTTTTGCTGACGAAAACCAGTAATGACTTCACCACAGCGACGTACAGCCAGATGAAAACTTCAGGGAGCTTACGTTATATAGACAATGACAGTCTTACAACATCATTGCAGCAATATTATGACGTTCTTTTGGCAAGAGCTTCCCGCGATGCTGAAGGGGCTGATAAATTCTTTACGGACTATATTATTTCCTATATGACAAAACACTTTCGGTTCCAGGACTTCAAGCCAGGCGATGGCTCGCCGCAGCATATAAAACTCCTCAACCGGTCGGCAGAGTCAGATCAGGAATTAATCAATATTATGGGTGTATGGGCCTCCAACTGTGATACACAGCTCGATTTGCAAAGGCCAGCCCAGAAACAAATGTTAGAGTTAATTAAGCTGATCAAAAAAGAATATCATCTCAATTAGAAAAATTTATGGAAGTACATCATCACTCAAAACACGACAAAAAGAAATGGACGGAATATTTCTGGGAGTTTCTTATGTTATTTCTTGCCGTCACACTTGGATTCTTCGTGGAAAATCAAAGAGAACATTATATCGAACATCAGCGGGAAATTAAATTTATTAAATCATTAGCCAGCGATTTGCAGGTAGATATAGCAAGGCTAAATAATATCGTTCAACAACGTGAAAACCGTGCTCAGCTGATGGACTCATTTATGCTGGTGCTTAACAGGCCGGATGCCTCATCTTTTGGAAGCGATCTGTATTACTACAACTCATTTGCTACCCGTGGAGCCGCTTTTCATTTTTTCCCCGTAGATGGTACCATGCAGCAACTGAAAAATGCAGGTAACCTGCGACTGATCCGGAAATCGAATGTGAGTGATAGTATACTGGCCTATGATGTAGCCTCCCGATCCTATTTATGGCTCAACCAGGAAGAAGAAGAAATAATAGGCACCTATCGAAGCATTGCTGAAGGCATATTTGATGGCCGTGTGCTGAATGCTATGCGGGATACTGACAATAATGTATCCAGGGTGGATGGCAATCCTCCATTAAAACAGGATGCAGATGCGCTGTTCCGGTTGAATTACAGGATTCATATGCTTACAGTATATAATAGAACACTTAGACGTGATACAAGAAACCTGTTGAGGAGAGCAACATCATTACTTGAATTGTTACAAAAAGAATATCGCCTGAAATAAATTATTTATGGAAGTACATGCTCACACTCATACTGCAAGAAAAAAATGGACACATTATCTCTGGGAATTTTTAATGTTATTCCTTGCTGTGTTCTGCGGGTTTTTAGCAGAGAATCAAAGAGAACATCTTATTGAAAAACGAAGGGCAAAAGAGTATGCAAAAGCATTGTTATCTGACCTGGAAGCAGATACTTTAATACTTGGCAAAAACTTAAAAGATATTGCCGAGCGATTAAATGATATTGATTCCTTTATGGTTTATTTAGAAAAGGATAGGAAAGAGAGTATGGCTATAGGAGGGTTGTACTATTACAGCTTTAAAATAGGAGGTGGTATCGAGTTCAGTGTTAAGACTGCTACCCTGGAGCAACTGAAAAATTCCGGTTCGCTGCGGTATTTCAAAAACTTCAGGCTTGTGCAACTGATCAATGAGTATGATGAGGCTGTCTGGACACAAATAAGAAGAAAGGAGAATGATTTAATCACAAGAGAAAAAGCAAAAGAATCTTTCGAAACTGTATTTGATTTCTATCATGCGAAGGAAATAAATTCATTGCGTGTGCAGGGGGCTCCTAAAGATTCGCTTATTCAGTTGAACAGTCCTCTGTTAAATAAGAGTCCCGAAAATATAAACAAATTGGCCAATGCAGTGTGGTGGCGGCGTGCTACTTTAGTTAATTGGGAAAATACATTTTATAAAAGGCCTTATGATCTGGCCATTATGCTTATTAAAGAATTGCAGGCAGAATATCACCTTAAATAAATATTTATGGAAGTACATGCCCACTCTCACACCGAAAGAAAAAAATGGACACATTATCTCTGGGAGTTTTTAATGTTATTTCTCGCGGTGTTCTGCGGTTTTTTGGCAGAAAATTTCCGGGAGCATCAGGTTGAAAAAAACAGGGCAAAACAATATATAAGATCATTTTATGAGGATTTGAAAAGCGATACTGCCCGTTTAAATACTTTAATTACATATGATGATGAAAAGATCGCGGCTTTAAAAACAATGTATAACTGTTATGATACAGTGTCACAAAATTTGATGGCGACAGGTTGCATGGGGATCTTGATAAAACATTCACGGAGTAATAGAGGATTTGTATTAACAGATCGTACGCTGAAACAGCTGGCCAATGCAGGCGGTTATCGTTTGCTGAATAAGGCAGAGGCAGATAGTATTATTATTTATGAAAACATGTATAAAGGATATCTCGATTTTCAAGCTACGGTATTCCAGCAATCCCAGGATAATGTGCGGAACACACTAAATGAAATGGCAGCTTTTAAAATAATTGCTCCTGTACAACTGACCACTGCTGTAATGGGTAAGGATACAACAAGTGAACAATTAAATGGCCCGTTATTGTTTACTAATAATAAGATTCTACTCAATAAATGGTTTAATGAACTGGCCATGTACCTGAGAACTACCAATGGACAACGCAATTCTGTTACAAACATAAAAGACAAAGCGATCAGCCTTATTCGATATTATAAAGACAAGTATCAGTTTGAATAAATTAATTATATGGAAGTACATTCACATTCCCATACTGCAAGAAAAAAATGGACACATTATTTCTGGGAGTTTCTCATGTTGTTCCTCGCTGTGTTCTGCGGATTTTTAGCAGAAAACCAAAGAGAACATATGATAGAACACCAACGGGAGAAACAATATATAGGATCATTTTATGAAGATTTAACTGCAGATGAAAATGATTTGCAAAGAATCATAAATAACCTTGATAGACAAGTACAGATTGCAGACTCGTTAACTTTTTTATTAAATAAGATCCGTACTGACCAACCCGCCAACGCCATTTATTTATATATAAGAGGAATAACCCGAAGCGGAAGTGTTCGTTTAAATGTGAATGACAGAACTATCATTCAACTTAGAAATGCCGGAGGAATGAGGCTTATTCGGAATGGAGATGTCTCTGACAGTATAGTTGCTTATTATAAAGAAGTAGATAATCTCCAGTTTCTCTTTGATGAATCTCTTATAATAAAAAGATCACTGCGGGAAAATTTTCAACCTTTGTTGAATGCTGGTGATTTTGCCAAGGTGATTGACGACAATAATAATATTGTAAATCCGCCCGATATACTTCATTTGCAGATGGCTGATCAAGGTACTATAAATATTTGCCTCTTGGATATAAATAATATTCGGGGATTAAGCATCGGTACCGAAAAAAGAATTCAGGCATTAAAAGCACGGGCAACGAGTCTGAAAAATTTTATTTATGAAGAATATAAACTGAAGAAAAGAAATTAAAACAATGGTTTAATAATGGAAGTACACCATCATACCCACACTGAAAGAAAAAAATGGACCCATTATTTCTGGGAATTTTTAATGTTGTTCCTTGCCGTGTTCTGTGGATTTCTTGCAGAAAACTTTAGGGAACACCAGGTAGAGCATAAACGGGAGAAACAATACATGGCCAGCATGCTGGAAGACCTGAAAGCTGATACTGCTACTTATTCAAACTATGCAAAAACAAATGCAGAGATTTATACATTCATTGATTCATTAATTCCGCTTATAAAAAGCAATGAAAGAAAAATACACGTGAATAGAATTTATTTCCTGGCACGAATGATAACAATAAAATTATTATTACATTTTCCCACTATACGTACTTACGATCAAATGAAAAATTCTGGTCAACTTCGTATAATACGCAATACCGGCGTAGCTGATAGTATTGGTTCTTATTACAATTCATTAGCAGTATTGGCGGCATTTAATGATCTTATCCTCGCCAAGAATTATGATTATCAACGGGCAGTAGCAAAAATTTTCGATGCTGATGTTTTACTTACCATCCTTAAAGAAAGAAAAGAACCCTCCTCTACATCTATTAAATTATTAACCGAAGATCCATTAATAATAAATGAATTGTTAACCAATGCCCAATACCTTTATGGATCCCTTCTTATCGGACAAAACATATGTACGCAGAGGCAACATACAGCCGAAAACCTCATTACTTTAATTACTGATAAATATCATCTGAAATAAACCTGTAACCAATAACAAGCAACCAAAATGGAAGTACATGCCCACACTCATACCTCAAGAAAAAAATGGACACATTATTTCTGGGAATTTCTCATGTTGTTTCTCGCTGTGTTTAGTGGTTTTTTAGCAGAGAATCAAAGAGAGCATTATGTAGAGCATCAACGGGAAAAACAATATGCCCAGGAATTGTATGCTGAATTTTATACGGACTCCATTGCCGTTGCTGATAAAATAAAATTGAGGCTGGAAAAAGAAAAAGACATGGATTATCTGCGCAGTTATTTTAGGGATAGCTCGTTAACCTCGCTGCCAAGAGAATTTTACCCGGCCTATACGACTGTAATGTACCTGGTAAACACCTATTCTTTTGAGCCGAAAGATGGCATTCTCAGTCAGCTTAAAAGTTCGGGCTCACTCCGGTATTTCAATAACATTACGCTTCAAAAATTATTTGGTGATATCAGCGTAAGTATCAACAATGTTCGTTACAGGAACGAGCAGGAGTACCAGTTCTTTGCCAATCCCATAAAACCATTTATGCTGAAACACTATGATTTTAACTGGATGAATGAAGTAAGGAAACAGGATGAAAACGCAACGGCCATCAACCTTATTAACCGCTACCGGAAAAGCAATGCTATCATTAATGCAAGTATATTAAATCTTGCTTCCTTTGACAAGGGTGAAGCCTCCAATATGATATCGTTTTATAAACAGATGCTCGTATCAACGCGAACTCTGCAGATGAATGATTACATAACGACCAATCGCAAACTATTACAAGAGCTCAGACGAAATTATAAATTGAAATAAGTATAAGCGATCATGCAACAACTAATAAACCGTGATCAAAAAAGAATTGAATCCATCGACCTGCTTCGTGGATTAATAATGATCATCATGGCGCTGGACCATTCCCGTGATTTTTTTCATAAAGCTGCCTTGACCGGTAATCCCCTCGATCCTGCAACCACTACACCCATCTTATACTTCACCCGCTGGATCACTCATTTTTGTGCACCCGCTTTTGTTTTTTTATCAGGTCTTTCTGCTTGTTTGCAAGGCCGACGCAAAACAAAAAAAGAACTGGGCCGGTTTTTAATAACCCGTGGTCTTTGGTTAATATTCATTGACCTTACTATAATGTCATTGGGATTAACAGGTGATATTTATTATGGTCTTTTTGTTTTAGAGACGCTTTGGTCCATTGGGGCAAGCATGGTTATTCTTGGATTGATGATCCGACTCCCTTTTCATATAATTCTTGCAACAGGTCTTATAATTTTCTTTGGACATAATTTATTGGACTTTGCTGAAAGCTCCCGCGGCGGGGTTGTTCCGTTTTGGTGGAGTTTATTACATCGACCGGCCATTATTCCTTTATGGGATAATCATAGCTTGTTTATCTTCTATCCTTTTCTTTCATGGACAGGGTTGATGTTACTCGGTTATTGTATGGGGAAATTGTTTACTGACATGGATGCCGTTCGCAGAAAAAAAATATTGCTATGGATTGGTACAGGGGTAATATTATTTTTCGTGGCATTACGTGCAGCAAATTTTTATGGCGACCCTGTTCCATGGAGTCCGCAAAAAAATGCGATGGCAACTTTTTTTTCTTTTATGAACGTTCAGAAATATCCACCCTCACTACTTTTTCTTTGTGCTACTATCGGGCCCATATTGATCTTTCTTGCATTAGTAAAAAATACAGGAAGCGGGTTTGTAAAGATCGTCAGTGTGTATGGCAGGGTACCATTTTTTTATTTTATCGTTCACTTTTATATACTGCATATTGCTACTATCATTGCTTACCTGTCAAGGGGCCATAGCCTGGCCGAGGGCATGAAAGGTGTGGCTGGTATTCCATTCAAGTTTGCTAATCCCGGCGAGGGGGTTAGTTTACGCATTGTCTATTTGATCTGGATAACTATCGTAATTGTCATGTATTCCTTATGCAAGTGGTATGATCGTTATAAAACTAATCATAAAGAAAAATGGTGGCTGAGTTATTTATAAAATATTTCTTTTTCATTTTTTAAATCCTGGAAATAATGGCCTACAATTTTTTTAAAGCAAGATCCTTCATGCTTGCAACGACACTTTGCATTTATATAACAGCAGCAGCACAAACAACGGTTGAATATGATATCGTATTGACCGGTGGCCGTGTCATTGATCCTGAAACAAAACTCGATGCAATAAAAAATGTTGGGATCATTAACAACCGTATTGCACAGATCTCTTCAGAATCATTGAAAGGAAAAGAAACGATAAATGTAAGCGGATTGGTTGTTGCCCCGGGGTTTATTGATATGCATGTACACGGCAGAAGCAATACAGAACAGGAGTATCAAATGCATGATGGAGTGACAACGGCGCTGGAACTTGAATGGGGAATTGAGAATTTGGATAAATGGTATGCATCACGCAAGGGAAAAGCAATGATCAACTACGGCGCCAGTGTTTGCTGGCCTTTTGAGCGGTTTCGTGCAATTGGTGATTTTAAAAAAGAAGAAAATGAATTGAACCAGGCGATGTTAAACGGTCAATCCGGGCTTGAAAACTTACTTAATAAATTAAAACCTGCAAACAATACTGGTTTGTCGCAATCCCAGGTTGATAAAACACTCGATAATATAAAACAATCGTTGGCCATCGGTGGTATTGGTATCGGCATGCCGTTGGGGTATGTTCCCGGATCAAAACCAGAAGAGGTCTTTCGTGTGTTTCAAATGGCTGCATCCATGCAGGCACTTATATACACACATGTACGGGAAGGCGGATTGATGGCGGTTGAGGAGGTAATGACCTATGCAATACTTACAGGTGCACCCTTGCATATTGTACATATTAACAGTGCCACGCTTGGTAATATTTATACAGGTCTCGAAATGGTACAGCTTGCTCAACAGAAAGGATATAATATAACGACAGAGCTCTATCCGTATCCCGCGGCATCTACTGCTTTGCAAAGTGCTGTGTTCGATGAAGGCTGGCAAAAAAGATTGGGCATCAATTATGAGGATTTGCAATGGGTGTTGACAGGCGAACGCCTTACCAAAGAAACTTTTGAAAGCTATAGGAAAACCGGAGGTGTTGTTATTATTTATAGTATGAAACCGGAATGGATACAAGCCGGCATTGCTTCTAAAGGAACTATCATTGCATCCGATGGAATGCCTTATGCAAAACTGGCACATCCAAGAACGGCCGGAACTTTTTCAAGAGTATTGGGTAAATATGTAAGAGAAGAAAAACTGATTGACCTTTCAACGGCCATTGAAAAAATGACATTGCTGCCTGCAAAAAGATTGGAGGGCATTGCCCCAATGATGCATTTCAAAGGAAGGATACAGGTGGGTGCAGATGCAGATATCACCATCTTTAATCCAAATACCGTTATAGATAAAGCAACATTTGAAAAAGGGTTGGAGTTTTCTGCAGGCATTGAGTATGTAATGGTAAATGGAAGTTTTGTTGTGAAGAATGGCAAAACGGTGAATAATGTTTTTCCGGGTCAGGCTGTCTATGGGAAATTTAAAAAATAAAATAAACAGGTAAGTCTTGCTTCAGCGAAGAAAACAATTGAAAAGCTGGAGAAAAATAATTCATAATTTAAGCGTATGGAAGTACATGCCCACTCTCACACTGAAAGAAAAAAATGGACACATTATCTCTGGGAGTTTTTAATGTTGTTCCTTGCTGTGTTTGCCGGATTCATTGCAGAAAATCTGCGTGAGAATTTTGTCGAAAGAAAAAGAGAAAAACAGTATGTAGTATCGCTGGTTGATGATCTGAAAAAAGATAGTCTGGTATTAGGCCGCATAGCCAGGGCCAATATAAAAATGGCACATGGCCAGGACTCATTGATCGATTTGATGAATGATCTGAAAGACACAGGGAACATTGAACGCAAGTGTTACCGGTATTATTTTCTATACACCACGAACTTTCTCCAGGCAGAGTTTTCGGAACGTACCATAAGTCAATTACTGAACGCCGGGAATATGCGCCTGGTAGAAAAACCGGGGATGTCCGACAGCATCATGGATTATAATTTCATTGTGAAGTACGTACAGGAGCAGGGGAAAGCTTATGAAGAATATTTTAAAAAGACACTGGATCTATCATCATCGATCTTTGATTTCACTTATGCCCGTGCTGATATGCATGAGGATTATACCATGGTTCCCAAAATACCGAAAGCCGATCCCAAGCTTTTAACAACTGATCCGGCTATTCTGAAAAAATATGCCATCCAGCTTGCCTTGTCAAAAGGAATATTACAGGGATATGTCCTCAGCTTGAAGCAGGCAAAAGACAAAGCCGCCTCATTGATCGCTTTGTTGAAAAAGAAATATCATCTTGAATAAAATCAGTTTTATGGAAGTACATGCCCACAGCCATACTGAAAGAAAAAAATGGACACATTATCTCTGGGAGTTTTTGATGTTATTCCTTGCTGTCTTCTGTGGTTTTTTGGCAGAAAATCAAAGAGAACATATGGTAGAGCATCAGCGGGAGAAAACATATATGTCCAGCTTTATTGAAGACCTGAAACTCGATACTGCACAATTAAACAGCCTGATAGAACTACGCCGGCAAAGTGTACGGGTGCTGGATACTTTGTTCGAACTGATAAACAGTGATCAATATATTCATGAAGGACATACATTGTACCGGCTATACTCTACGCCTTATTGGGACATTCTCAGTTTTTATCCCAACGACCGGACAATGCAGCAACTAAAAAATGCAGGAGGATTGCGTCTTATCAGGAATCAAAAAGTTTCAAATGAAATTATGAATTATGATGTGCTGGTACGGAACAGAAAAGAATATGAGCCACTGCAGGTTGATATTGCTAACCAGATCAACCAGGATATTGAAAACTTACTGGATCCTGTGACCCAATACCAGATCAATCATTTAGCAGATAGTATTGCTCAGCTTTCAACATTAGTTGAAAGAGACCGGGTGAATGTTTATATTGATATCCCCGAAAAAATGGATATCCCACCACTTCAAAAAGACATTAAGCGAAAACTTTTAAAAAACTTCTATACAACCAAAAGCCTTTTTATTGCATATATGCGTGCCAATATGCAGGAAAAGCAATTGGCAACTGAAGTATTGGAATTGATAAAGAAAGAATATCACTTGAAATAATTTTATGGAAGTACATGCGCACACCCATACTGAAAGAAAAAAATGGACACATTATCTCTGGGAGTTTTTAATGTTGTTCCTTGCTGTGTTCTGTGGGTTCCTGGCAGAGAACCAGCGGGAACATTATATCGAACATAAACGGGCTAAAAGCCTGGCCGCTTCGTTATTGAATGATCTGCAAAAAGATACTATGCAGCTAAATATGTTACAGGCCTGGAGAGAAAAAAGAAAACTTCTATTAGATAGTTTTTATTTATTGCTTGCGTCTCCACCCAGCAAAATGGATCGCCGTATATTTTACGGGTTTTTAACCCAGGCGTCCGGAGGCTTGACTTTCAGTCAATCAACCGGCACCATCAACCAGTTAAAGAATGCTGGATATCTGCGTTATTTTAACGACAACAAATTATTGAATGATATAGCGGATTATGAATTCTGGATACAGGATTTCAAATCAGATGAAGCCATTGACTACAAATGGGTAACTGAAAAACTTGGAGATTTTGTTGCGTTCAACCTTGATAATTCAATCAATGAGAAGATAATCGTAGAAAATATATACCCGGAAGGCATCGGTATCCAATTTTATACACCGGATGGCTTACACAACCTGAAAGCTATCATTAATGAATTAAGAATGGGTAATTATGTTATGTTGAAAGATCAGGTTCCTCATTTGAAAAGAAAAGTTGAAGGGTTAATGAAATATCTGCATGATGAATATGGACCGAAGTGAGTGTGAGGTGGTCATAAAGCCCCTGTTAATTTAAAAGATGCGGCTAATCTTTAAACCATCTTTTTAATCATTCCTGTCGTCGAAAAAAATAATTATCTTTTCCCATTAGCAGAATGCAAGCCATTCATTAACTGCTATCTATCTGTCTCGGAAAATTCCCTGTTGAATAGAAAAATATAAAGCCACCAAAATGGAAGTACATGCCCACACCCATACTGAAAGAAAAAAATGGACACATTATCTCTGGGAATTTTTAATGTTGTTCCTTGCCGTGTTCTGCGGTTTTTTGGCTGAGTATCAACTGGAACATACAATAGAGCATCAACGGGAGAAGCAGTATGCAAAACAGCTACTGACCGATCTGCGTGCCGACTCGGTATTCTTTGAAAAGAGAATCAAAGCTATGGATGGGATTATGGAAAAACATAAAAGATTTTATCAATTAATGACCTCGCTGGTAAAACCTACCGATAAAGAAATACTCAACGCCTGCCTTCCTCTTCTTTATGCATTTGATATACCGGTTACAACTGCTACCTATAACCAGATGAAGACATCCGGCGGTTTGCGTTACATACAAAATGAAATACTGACAAATGTTTTACAGCAATATTACGAAGTCTTACTGCCAAGGGTTTCCAATTCCTCGAATATGGAAATTAGTTACTATTATGAAATTATTAATCCTTTTGTTCTAAAACATTTCCGGGTGCAGGATTTTGATTATATCTCTGATACAGTTAAAACAAGTACTCCTGTTATCCTGAATCGTACTGACCAGGTTGACCAGGAACTACTGAATATTATTGAAACTTATGCAGGTTCACATAGAATTATTCAGGAACGCCTGACATCTCCGGCTATAGAAAAACTCAATGAACTGATCGGGTTACTAAAAAAAGAATATCACCTGAAATAAACTATTATGGAAGTACATGCCCACACCCATACAGAAAGAAAAAAATGGACCCATTATTTCTGGGAGTTTTTGATGTTGTTCCTTGCTGTGTTCTGCGGATTTCTGGCCGAGTATCAATTGGAGCATATGATAGAAAAACAAAAAGCCAGGCAATACATTTCTTCATTTTTGCAGGACCTTGAAATCGATAATGCCCAGTTTGATCAACTAATTCCTGCTTTCATTCAAAAAGATCAATTACTGGACACCCTGCTTCAGAAAATCCGGGGAATCAATCCTTCAACAGGAGCAAATGGTATATATAAATATTACAGGCAACCTTTTACCTACCCCGATTTCATTTACACCGATAGAACTATCCAGCAATTAAAGAATTCTGGCGGCATGCGGCTGATCGCTGATAAAGCGACCAGCGACAGTATTACTGCTTATGACGCCTCGATAAGATTATTGAATATCGGTATTACTGAAGGGGTAAAAGACCTGCGTGTACCGATGATGTTATTTACCTTTAAGTTATTTGATCTTTCCTGTTGCCCTAAACTAGGAACGGCCCAGGCAGCCAGCAACTCTTTTGTTCCCGCGGATTTTAATTTCCCCGACAATGGTATTCTGTTGACATATGACAAAAAGGTTTTAACAGAATACTTCAATTCCGTACAGGAAATGAAAAGGCAGTTTGCAATTTACCTCGAAACACTTATTGCGGTTAAAAAACATAATGCCCGGGTGAGGGATTTTTTGCAACGGAAGTATCACCTAAAATAAAATAAAAATGGAAGTACATGCTCACACACATACATCAAGGAAAAAATGGACCCATTACCTCTGGGAGTTTCTAATGTTATTCCTTGCCGTGTTCTGTGGTTTCCTGGCCGAATACCAACTTGAACATACGATCGAACACCAGCGGGAAAAGCAATATATAAGATCCCTCATAGCCGATTTGAAAAGCGACCAACAAACTTTGTCTCAACATATTTTGCATGTAAAAACAGGCCTTTTACGGATGGACAGTGTGATCAATATTTTAAATACTCCGCTGTTGATTAATAATAACACCGGCAACTTATATTACCTGGCAAGGATTGGCCCACGGCTAAATCCATTATCAACCAGCAACAGAACTTTTGAGCAACTAAAAAATTCAGGCAATTTCCGACTTATCAGGGACATAAATACTTCCAATAAAATTATGACCTATTATGAAAAGTTTCCATTGATACGTCTATTGGAATCAGTAAATGAAACTGAATTCAATGAATACAAAAAAATAGCTGCAAAAATTTTCGACCCTGCTGTATTTTTAAAAATGGAAGGGAGTAATTCAGAAATAAAAAGGTCAACTGAAAATCCCTCATTGCGTACGACTGATAATGAATTATTGCAAGAGCTTTCTGTTTTTTCGGTTTATATGCATGGCACAAAAAAAGGAATACTTGGAGTCGCTGAAGAATTAAAAATTGCAGGAGCTGAATTAATAGAATATTTGCAAAAAGAATATCACCTGGAATAAAAATAATTATGAAAAAGATACTACTATTACTTTTTGTCCCTGTATTTGTCACAGCACAAAAAGATCATGCACAATTGCTGCAGGAATATATGACCGGGCAAAACAAATATTTCCAGTTCAATGGAACTATTCTTGTTGCCGAAAAAGGCAAACCCATTTACCAGCAGGCATTGGGATATGCTGATTACAATAGCAGGCGTATGCTGAATGATAGTTCTGTTTTTGAACTGGCATCGGTTTCAAAACAATTCACAGCAATGGGAATTATGATCCTGAGAGATCGAAAATTGTTGAGCTATGAGAATAATATCAAAAAATACTTTCCGCAATTACCGTATGATAATATCACGATAAGAAATTTATTAACACATACATCAGGAATTCCATCTTATGAGGACCAGTTTGAAAAAAATTGGGACAGGAAAAAGATCGCTTTTAATAAGGATATCATTGACATGCTGGTTCAGCGACATGATACCTTATTTTTTAAACCCGGAACAAAATGGCAATACAGTAATACAGGCTATGCATTGCTTGCTTCCATTATTGAAAAAGTATCGGGCATGCGTTATAATGATTTTATGGCGATAAATATTTTTCAACCCTTAGGCATGTCGCATACATTTATATATAATACAAGACGCAGCGCAAACAAGATCCCGGGCAATTATGCGCTGGGTTATGTGTATGCAGATAGTTTGAAACGATATATTCTGCCAGATAGCCTGTCAAAATTTGACATGGTATATTACCTGGATGGTATTGTAGGTGATGGATGTGTGAACTCTACAATTGGTGATCTGTTTAAATGGGACAGGGCATTGTATTCAAATAAACTGGTAAGCAAAGCATCTCTTGAAGAAATGCTTTCTCCTTTGATTCGGACTTCTCCAACTGATTCAAGTTCTTATTATGGTTTTGGTGTTAGTGTGCTACCGAAATCAGATAAAGGAAAAGTTATTTCGCACACAGGAGGCTGGCCGGGATACAGAACTATGATCGTACGCCGGACTGATATTGACGAAACAATTATCATACTTTCAAACAATGAATCCAATCTTCCTTTTTTCCGTGCAGCAGTTGAATCCATTCTTAACGATGAAACCCTGGCCATGCCTTATGAACATAAGGAAATAAAGATCGACACAGCAATATTGACCAATTATGTTGGAAAGTATAATGCTGGCCTTACCATGCAGTTCGTGAAAAAAGATGGTAAGCTCTATCGTCGTCGTACTGGTACGCCTGATATTGAATTGAAGCCTGAATCAGCTACAAAATTCTTTTATGGCGATGGCACTGACAGGCAAATAGAATTTGAGATTGATAATAGTGGGAAAGTAATTAAAGCATGGTTTTTAAATATGGGACAAAAAGGTGAATTGAAAAAAACAGAATAAGTTTATCAAGCGGGATAAATAATCATAATAAGCAATCATAATAGAAGCCCGGCACCATCGGAAAAAATAATTATCTTTTCCCATTAGCTGCAAAGCAGCACCACCCATTGCCTGCTATCCATCCGTCTCAGAAAACTTCCAGCTGATAAAAAATTATAACGCCACCAATATGGAAATACATGCACATGCTCACACCGAAAGAAAGAAATGGACGCATTATTTCTGGGAGTTTTTAATGTTGTTCCTTGCTGTGTTCTGTGGGTTCCTTGCCGAAAATATAAGGGAACATAAAATCGAAAAGAGCCGGGAGAAACAATTTATGAGATCATTTATTGAAGATCTGAAAGCTGACACAGCTTCTATAGTCAACCTTAATAAGCTTCGGAATGCTCGGCACAAAATGTATGATTCTTTGAGCGAAGTTATTATTGATAAAAAATATGCAATGAACGGAGCCGCGGTTTATTACTGGGGGCGAAGCATTTCCAGGCGATCTTTTTTCTTTTCAGCGGACGGAACAATGCAACAATTAAAAAATTCAGGCGGACTCCGCCTGATAAGTAACAAACCCATTACTGACAAAATAATTGCTTATGATGTTTTATATCGAAGTATTCTTAGGCAGCAGGAGTTGGAAGAAATGCAGATGAATGATTACCGGGCAATAGCCGCTAAAGTATTCGATGCGGCGATATTCAAAAAGATCACGAATTTGAAAGATATTATTGTGATAGAAAGACCGGATGGCAATCCTCAATTAAAAGATGACTCTCCTGCTTTATTAAATGAATTAACCAACCAGCTGAACTATTGGGCCACCGGTTCTACGTTCCTTCGTCAAATGTTAGAACAGCTGGAAGAAAAAGCTGCAGTTTTAATTGAGTTAATTAAAAAAGAATATCAACTGTAATGATGTCATTGAGGGATTAAAAATTATTTATGGAAGTACATGCACATATCTATACCGAAAGAAAAAAATGGACACAAAAATTGAATATCACCTGAAATAAAATTGTATATGAAAAAAACTATTCTTGCTTTTTTACTGCTGCCGTCATTTGTTTTTGCGCAGCAATATGATGTTGTTATCGCTAATGGAAAAATAATTGATGGCACTGGCAATAGTTGGTATTATGGCGATATAGGGATAAAAGATGGAAAAATTGTCGTTATTGGAAAGTTGAATAATGTCACTGCGACAAACGTTATAAATGCAAAAGGATTGATAGTGGCTCCCGGTTTTATTGATGTGCATGCACATATTGAAAGCGGCATTTTTGAAAATCCCACTGCTGATAATTATATATATGATGGAGTGACTACTGTGATCACGGGCAATTGCGGTGGCTCTGCGGATGATCTCAAAAAGTTTTTCTGGCGGCTTGATAGTATGAAAACTTCCATCAATATTGCGTCACTTGTTGGACATAATACAGTAAGAAGACAAGCGATGGGTTTGGACAACCGGCTTGCAACAGTTGATGAACAAAAGAAAATGGAAGAGCTGGTGGCACAGGCAATGAAGGATGGAGCAGTTGGTTTATCGACCGGTCTTATTTATTTACCGGGAATGTACAGTAATACCGAAGAAGTGATCGGTCTTGCAAAATCAGCAGCATCTTATAATGGGGTTTATGCATCGCATATACGCAATGAAGAGAATGGGGTAGTCAATGCAATTAATGAAGCTATCAATATTGGGAAAGCGGCAAATATACCTGTTGAGATATCACATTTTAAAGTAAGCGGCCCCGCTAATTGGGGAAGAAGCAAAGAAACACTTCCATTGATCGAAGCAGCAAGAAAAGAAGGATATGATGTAACGATCGATCAATATCCTTATGCCGCGAGCAGCACTAATCTTGGTATTCGTTTACCTGATTGGGCAATGGCGGGTGGACAAGATTCTTTGAAAAAAAGAATTAATGATGGGGCCATGCATAAACAAATAATTAGTGAAATGCTGGACATGCAGAAAAAATATAAGTATAAAAGCTACAGTTACGCTTATGTTGCTTTTCATAGCGCCGATACAACACTCAATGGAAAAAATATTTCGGAGATCAATAAACTGAAGGGCCGAAAAGCAAAAATGAATAATGAAGCCGAAACAATTTTAGATATGATGCTTGCCGGCGGCGCACAAATGGTTTATCACAGCATGAATGAAGATGATGTTCGTTATTTTATAAAGTATCCCTTTGATATGATTGGCGCCGATGGCGGCGTAGTTGTTTATGGAAGAGGTATGCCACATCCAAGAGCTTATGGCACCAACGCAAGAGTGCTGGCAAAATATGTAAGAGATGAAAAATTAGTTTCGATTGAAGAAATGATAAGAAGGATGACTTCATTAGCGGCGCAAAAATTCCAATTAAAAGACCGTGGGTTACTAAAAGAAGGAATGGCTGCTGATATTGTGGTATTTGATATAAATGAAGTGACAGATAAAGCTACTTTTGAACAACCACATCAATTCTCCCAGGGCTTTCATTTTGTTTTAGTAAATGGACAACTGGTAATTGAGAATGGAAAACACACTGGGGTTAAAAGCGGAACAACCTTAAAAGGGCCGGGTTTTACTAAATAAAAATTTATTTCTTTCATTAAATTACAGGTAAATCGATTTATATGAGTCCCGAAAACAAAGGCAGAATGATCCGAATGATCATTTATATAATTGTGGGTTTTGCAGCTGCATTTCTTTACAGTTATTTTAAAAAAGATTAGATCATGGAAGTCCATCACCACTCACACTCTTCTGGAAAAAAATGGACACATTATCTCTGGGAGTTTTTAATGTTGTTCCTTGCTGTGTTCTCCGGCTTTTTAGCAGAAAATCTCCGGGAGCACGTTGTGGAACTCAATAGAGAAAAGCAGTTCATCCATTCTATTTGCGAAGACTTAAAGTCTGACACGGCTCAATTGGGAGCTGAGTTAAATTTTCGGAAGATGATGATTAGAAATATTGATTCAGTTCTTTATTATTTAAACATGCCTGACCCTGACAAATATGGAAAGTTTGTTTATCACTATGTTCGCCCTATTTCGAATAGCTCTTATTTTATCAGTAACGATCGCACTATACAGCAATTGAAAAATGCAGGAAATCTCAGGTTGATTCGCAACCAGCAAGCATCTGATTTAATTATGCGTTATGATTTGGAAGTCAGGCGAAATGAAGTCCGAATAGAGCGGGAAGAAAAATTTAAAATGGACAATATAGAAGCGATGAACCGTGTTTTTAATGGCAATGAATTTAATGGAATGCTAAACAAGATTCTAATCGATAAAAAATCAGGCTTCCCTCAAAAGTTTCAGAGTTGGCCCTGGCCTGAAAGCAATCCGCCGTTGATCCATAAAGACAAAGAAAACATCCAAAGATTAATCAACAGTCTTGTTTTTACCAAAACAATTAATGCTTTTTACCTGGAATGGAATAATGGCATGATAAATCGTGCCTCAATGCTTTTGGAATTCTTAAAGAAAGAATATCATATCAAATAAGAATATTATTATGGAAGTCCACCATCATAGTCATACTGAAAGAAAAAAATGGACCCATTATTTATTTGAATTTTTAATGTTGTTTCTGGCCGTGTTTGCCGGTTTTCTTGCCGAGAATCAGCGGGAGCATTATGTAGAGCACAAAAGGGAACGAATGTATATTCGTTCGATCACAGAAGATCTTCGACAAGATATAGATCAACTGGATAGTATTGTTCGTACAAGAAAAAGACTGGATAACATAATGGATTCCCTTCTTTATTTAATGAACTATGCAGATACTAAGCAATATGGTAATGAAATTTATTATTATACGAGACAAATACCCCGCACATTTCGTTTTTATACGATCGATAGGACTCTTTCACAATTAAAAAACGCCGGCAACTGGCGGCTTATTAGCAATCAAAAAGTTTCTGATGATTTGGCAAATTATGATAATCTTGTTCATAGTCTTACTCTTTATATAGAACAAAGAGAAGAATCGTTGGTGCTGATACTGTATCAATCCATCGATAAAATGTTTGACAATCGTGTATTTGAAAAAATGATCGATGGATTAAATTTTATAAAACCAATAAATAATCCGCAATTATTGAGTTACGATAAAAGCGATATCAATGAATTCTGTAACCGGGTTCATTTTCGAAAGAATTCAAATTTATATTTTATAGTGGTTGCCGAAAAATTATTGAATGAAGCTAAAAAAACACTTACCCTGATCGAAGAGGAATATCATTTAAATTAAATCAATAGTATGAAGAAGCTACTTTTTGTTTTTATTCTTTTAGTAAATAAAAGTTTCGGACAAACAATTGAGAACTATCTATCCGCTCCTTTTCCAACCGAGCTTACATCTTCTATAGATGGTAGAGCAATTGCCTGGGTTTTTAATGATAAAGGATCCCGGAATATTTATGTGGCCGAAGCGCCGGCTTTCAATGCAAAAAAAATAACTGCTTACAGTGGCGATGACGGAATGGATATCAATAGTCTTGAATTTACACCAGACGGTAACCAACTGGTTTTTGTAAGAGGAAATCCCAACAATAACAATGGCGAACCTGCTAACCCGGCATTTTTACAAATATCTACTGCCAGAAATGTTTGGATCATGAATAAGGATGGAAGCGGGTTAAGAAAAATTATTGCAGGATCAAATTTTAAAATTTCTCCCGATAGCAAAAAACTGGCGTATAGTTCAGCAGGCCAAATATGGGTCACCTCATTAACTGATACTTCAATTAAGCCGGAAAAACTTTTTCAATCAAGAGGTGGACAATCACAAATTCGGTGGTCACCAGATGGAACAATGATTGCTTTCACAAGTGATCGGGGCAATCATTCTTTTATTGGCATTTACAAAGTGAATGCAAAAACTGTAAGCTTTGTTGAAACCAGTATGGATAATGATACTTACCCGACGTGGTCGCCTGATAGCAAGCAACTGGCTTATATACGTATTCCCAACATGAATAATATAATTCCTTTTGTTCCGGTACAGGAGGGTAACCCATGGAATATCCGAACTTTCGATATTCAATCGGGCAAAACAAAAGAGTTGTGGAAAGCATCTGAAGGAAAAGGAAGTGTATTCTTAAATGATATTCCTGTTGAAGAGAATTTACTTTGGTGGTGTACAGGAGATCAACTTGTTTTTCCCTATGAAAAAGATGGATGGCAGCATTTATACTCATTGAATATAAATACAGGAGCTACAAAGCTGCTTACTTCCGGTGATGGTGAAATAGAAAATGTAACCCTCTCCAATGACCGCCAAACAATTTATTACACAACAAATATCTCTGACATCAATCGTCGGCACATTTGGAAATTATCGATCGCTGATGGTAAAACCGAACAATTAACAAAAGGAAATGAAATAGAATGGAGCCCGGTAATAATTAATGATGGCATTGCTATTCTTCATTCATCTGCAACAAAGCCTGCCTGGCCTGCCATTGTAAAAAATAATTCGGTAAATGATATCGCCAAAGAATTTTTCCCCAATGATTTTCCTTCCACATTTGTACCGCCACAATTCGTGACAATAAAAGCAACTGACGGGATGAATGCCTATGGCGATTTGTTTTTACCGCCCAATCATAAACCGGGTGATAAACATCCTGCCATCATTTTTATACATGGCGGCTCAAGAAGACAAATGCTTTTAGGTTTTCATTACAGCCAGTATTATTCCAATGCCTATGCGCTAAATGAATATTTCGCCAGTAAGGGTTATGTTGTGTTATCATTAAATTATCGCAGTGGGATTGGTTATGGTCTTGAATTCAGGGAAGCATTGAACTATGGAGCATCAGGCGCCAGTGAAGTAAAAGACCTGGTTGGGGCTGGTCAGTATTTAAAGAGTCGTCCTGATGTTGATGCAAACAAGATCGCATTATGGGGCGGCTCTTATGGCGGTTATCTTACAGCGCATGGATTAGCACAAGCTTCCAACCTTTTTGCCTGCGGTGTAGATATCCATGGAGTGCATAACTGGAATACTGAGATCCCCACATTTGCACAATGGTACGACTATGCAAAATTCCCTGCTATTGCAAAAAAAGCATATGAATCATCACCGGAATATTTTGTAAAAGGCTGGAAGAACCCGGTGCTGATGATCCACGGCGACGACGACCGCAATGTACCTTTCAGCGAATCAGTGAACATGGCAGAGCTGCTACGTAAACAAGGGGTTCATGTTGAGCAATTAGTATTACCCGACGAAGTGCATAGTTTTTTACTTTACGGTAATTGGGTAAAAGCCTACACAGCAACTTTTGAATTTGTGGAAAGACAATTCAATAAAAAATAATTATGGAAGTACATGCACATTCTCATACGGAACGAAAAAAATGGACACATTATTTCTGGGAATTCTTCATGCTGTTCCTTGCTGTCACTCTTGGCTTTATTGTAGAAAACTGGCGGGAACATATCATAGAAAATAAACGGGAAAAAAAGTTTATAGCAAGCCTGGTTGAAGATTTAAAGAAAGATACTCTTACTTTTCAAAGGACATGGTTCGTGAATGATAAAGCCATGCTAATGATGGACTCATTGATTTCGTTGCTGCATTCCCATGATGACGCTGCGTGGAAAGCCCCACAGATGTATTATCTCGCAAGGGCTGCTCTCGGCATAAACAATCCGTATATACCGACAGACCGTACTTTCAATCAAATGAAAAGTTCCGGTAATCTTCGACTGATAGAAAACCATGAAATTGCAGACAGCATTGCTAATTACTATTATAAGATAGAGCAATTAAAAGCATTAACTGATACATGGAAAAATGCGCAGGATGAATGTTCAAAAAATATCGTTTTGGTTTTTGATGCTTCGGTATTTCAACAAATGTATAAGGATATGTGGGAAAAGGGACAAGACTATTTGCAATTCCCTACTGGCCGGATTTTAAAGATGCCCTTACCTTCAGAACATGATCATTTACCCATCAATCAAGATCCTGAAGCGATCAAAGCTTTGATCGGCAATCTTCATTTTCTTTATACACGCAATCATGGCATGCAACGCTATGGCGTAAGCGCAAGAACATCGGCCATTCATCTTATCAGCATGCTTCAAAAACACTATCATTTAGAAAACGAATAAAAATGGAAGTACATCATCATGCACATACGGAAAGAAAGAAATGGACACATTATTTCTGGGAATTCTTAATGTTATTTCTTGCGGTAACCCTTGGATTTTTTGTAGAGAATCAGCGGGAACATTATGTAGAAAATCAGCGGGAAAGACAATTTATGCGTTCGCTTCTGCATGACCTGGAAGCCGATACTTCAAATTTTACCTATACAATTGAAACGCATACAGAGTCTAATAAAATGATTGATACATTAATTGATCTGTTAAAAAGCCCCGATAGAAATAGATTAACTGGCAAAATATATTTCTTTGCGAAATCTGTTCCTCTTGCCGATTTTGGGCTTCATACGGTAAATAAAACCTATGAACAAATGAAAAGCTCAGGCAATCTTCGCCTGGTACACAATATCTCGTTACTCGACAGCCTCGGCTATTATTACTTTTATTTTAATGATATTTATGGAATAGGTCCACCACAGATGCAATTTGAAAACCGACATGACCTATTCGTGTCCTATAATAAGTTATTTGATGCTGCTGTTTTTCAGAAAATGATACAATCCTCCGCAGAATTCGTTACTATGCCGGATGGCAATCCCCCTTTGTTAACTAATGATCCTGATATTATTAATGAGATCTGCATGAGATACAATAATATGTATTTTACAAGAAAAGTGATCAATGGATGGGCAGAAGCCGAGAAAAGTTTTGCTACTCTACTGATCAAGAAAATTGAAAAAGAATATCACCTGGAATAAAAGCTATCATGAAAAATATTTTATTTTTTCTTCTGCTTATTAACTACAATCTCTTTTCACAACAAGAAAAACTTGATTCATTATTTGCAGCACAAAAGGATTTTAGCGGTGTTGTTTTAATTGCAGAAAGCGGCAAACCGATTTATCACAAAGCATTTGGTTATCGTGAATTTGAAAATCAAATACCATTACAAACTTCTGACATCTTCGAACTGGCATCTGTTTCAAAACAATTCACAGCAATGATCATCATGATGCTGGAAGAAAAAGGACTCTTAAGCTATGATGATTCAGTCAGCAAGTATCTTGAAATACCTTATAAAGGAATTACGATCCGCAATTTGCTTACACACACAAGCGGGTTGCCCGATTACCAGGACATCATGGATAAATACTGGGATAAAACCAAAGTGGCAGGTAACCCTGATTGCATTGAGTATTTAAATAAGTATGCACCACCAAAACATTTTGAGCCGGGAGAAAAGTATGAATACAGCAATACCGGTTATATGCTGCTTGCAAGCATTGCAGAAAAAGCAAGCGGTAAAGATTTTATAGAAATGTGCCGCAGCTGGATCTTTAGAAAACTAAAGATGAAAAGCACGGATATAAGAACATTGGAAGAAAAGAAAGCAACAAAAAATTTTGCGATCGGGCATATTTATGTTGAAGAAAGAAATAAATGGGTTCGTGCCGATTCATTCCCATCATCTAATTATACAATCTGGTTAGGCAATCGCAAAGGCCCGGGACGTATCAGTTCAACCGCGACAGATCTGCTGAAATGGGATAAAGCATTATACACAGAGAAATTAATAAAGCAATCAACATTGCAGGATGCATTTACTCCGATGAAATTAAATAACGGCAATTTTTCAAATTATGGTTTTGGATGGGAGTTAAGAAATGATCCTTCTTTTGGAAAAATTGTACAGCATAACGGAGATAACCCGGGATATAAAACACAGATCATCCGTTATATTGATAAGCAAAAAACAATTATTCTTTTGAATAATAATGCTCATGCAAATTTTGGTGCTATTTTAAAACAACTGGAAGAAGCAATTAAATAAACGAGCTATTCCTTCACACGTATTACCATGGTGATAGGTGGTTGTAAAAAGCCATATGTATCACCTACCTGGAACAAATAATCACCAGCTTCTTCAGGTGTAAAACCGAAATCAAGTGTCTGTCCTACGGAAATAGGTTGGCTTAATGCAGGCTTTATTTTTTGTTGATAGGATGGAAGATCTGCTCCGTCTTTTGCAAGGGACTTCCAGTTCACCGTCGAACCATTATGCGTGATTGAAGTTTCCAGATCAGCCCATCCTGCAGTAATATTAATTATCCGAAACTGGTAGCTCATTCCTTTTCTCATATACAAGGTATCAGGTTGTTTTTTTCCATTTACAAATACTGCACCCACATTATTTTCTCCCAGTATTATCACTTTGTTTTTTTCTCTGTCATAATTCTCTTCCGGATCTTTTACAATCAATGCACCATACATGCCTGCAAACAATTGTGCATTGTGCATGTGAGTATGATAAATAAAAGTACCTGAACGTGGGGGTCGCATATGCACGACGAAGGAATCGCCGGGTTGAATGATCGGCGCCAGCATTTTTTTA
>Ga0207712_10000491_pt1 | contig 32766 bp, 35 predicted proteins | sample KBSS44metaG_FD_184402 | JGI IMG/M metagenome (GOLD analysis project Ga0207712, IMG submission 184402) | Switchgrass rhizosphere microbial communities from Kellogg Biological Station, Michigan, USA - KBS S4-4 metaG (SPAdes) (version 2) | ecosystem: Host-associated > Plants > Roots > Rhizosphere...
GCGAACGCCGGAGCGGCCGCGGAGACCGTCCCCAGACCGACGGTCAGGGCGACGAACGCGGTGCCGAGACGTGCCCGGCAGGTGTTGTTGCGAGTCTTCATTTTAGCGAGCTCCCACCGGAACGACGGTGATGGTATTGCCGCGTGCAACACGGACCACGGGGCCCACGGGCATTGCGGCGCCTGAGGCGACTCCACCCGGCGCACCCGAAGGCGCCGCCGCCGGAGTCCGGGCAGGGACGGTGCGGCGCTGGAAGCGCGACACGTCGCCACCGGTCGAATAGGTCGTGTTGCTGTCCATCGGCCGATTGGCGACCGCGAGCAGCATCTGGCGCTCCTGCAGCGGGTTTGTGCCCGCCGGAACCTTGACATCGCCAGCCGCGACCGCGCGCTCAAGCTCGGCCGTATTGTCCGCAATCGAACGAAGCGACAGCGACAGCGTGCCCAGGCTCTGCGCGACCGAGATCTTCTCGGCAATGCGCGGAGTGACCTCTAGCGTGACGTTGGAGAAGGTCTTGACCTCGGTCTTGCCGTCGTCGCCCTTGCTGTCGATCCGCTGGTCGGTCGCGAGGACTCGAAGGTTGCGGACGATGGTCTCGGACACTTTCAGCGGCGGACCGTCGCCGCCACCCTGGACGGTTTGGGTCAGAACCATGTCGACATGGTCACCTGGGAAAACGAAGCCGGCGACTCCGGTCGACGAATTCACCGGAACAGTGACCGCACGCATGCCAGGCCCGAGTGCCGCTGCAAGGAAGCCGCGGTCCTTCGGTCCGACGAGCGAGCCGCGAGTGACCGGCTGGCCGGCAGTAACCTGATAGCGAACGACCGTGCCGAGCAGCTTCTGAGCGTCGGCGTCGGGCTGCCCTTCCGTATAATAGGCGCTCTGCATGAGCTCCTTCGGCCAGGGCTGCCAGCCGAGTGACTCGGCGTCGATGATCGTTCCAACCGGAAGCGCCTTCTTGGCGACCATCACCTTCGGGCCGACCGGCACGGCAGGTGCCGCTGCGGCCTGCTGGGCCCCGGCTCCGGCGAACATGTTCTTGGCCATGACGGCGGTGACCACCGCAATGACCAAAGCTCCGATGAGCAGTGCGAGCTTCTTGACATCCATGGCGTGATCGCCTCCCCTTGAGGGCTCCCCGTTACGCCCTCACAAATCAGGCAAATTGGTTAAGAAACCGTTGGGTGAGAATTACGAGGCCGCCAAATGCGATGGCGACCCCGTACGGGATTTCGGGACGGCCCTCCCGCCGCTTGGCGCGGTGCCAGGCGAGAACGCCCAGAGTCAGCACTCCGCCGGCAAGCGAGGTCAGGACCAGAAACTTGATTGTTGATTGAGGTGAAAACCACAGCGCAAGCGCGGCGGCGAGCTTCACGTCTCCGCCGCCCATCATTCCTGCGTAGAACGCGCCTGCGAGAAGCACGAACACCCCGGCGCCTACCGCGAGATGCACTCCAACGTCCGGCCACAGCGGAAGTGCGACGGACAGCCAGTAGAGCGGTGCGAGAAGCGCGACGGCGAGATTCAGCTTGTTGGAAATGGTGAAGGTGCGCACGTCGACCGCCGCCGCGAAAACCAGGATCGCAGCGAGGCCCACCAGGAGCAATATTTCGGTAAACGCACCATTGAACATGAGCGCACCACTAGACGGCGCGGCTTTCCAATTCGTAACCGAGGCCGGAAATGGCTGAGTTCGACATCGTCATCGTCGGCGGCGGAATCGCCGGCGCCAGCCTCGGGGCGGAGATCGCGGGCAAGCGGCGATCGCTGATCGTCGAAGCCGAGCAGCAGTGCGGCTATCATTCGACGGGGCGCTCGGCCGCCTTTTGGCTGGAGAGCTACGGAGGACCCAATGTGGCGCTCCTGACCAGCGCTTCCCGATCGTTTCTCGACAATCCCCCGATCGAATTCGCCGAATCCGGATTCCTGCATGCGCGCGGTGCTGTTCACTTGTCCGACGGCGATTGGCCGGAAGTGCCGGATGGAGTGACCGCGAAGCGCCTGAGTCGCAACGATCTGGAACGGCTGATCCCCGGGATCCGTCCTCGCTGGTCGAAAGCGCTGCTAGAGCCGGGCTGCGCGGACATCGAGGTGGCTGCGCTGCACTCGGCCTATCTCCGTCGATTTCGGCGCGAGGGCGGGACGATTGCGGCATCCTCGCGACTCATCAGCGCCGAACGGCGAGGTGACGGGTGGGCCATTGCGCTCGAGGACGGCTCAGCGATGACCGCTTCGATCATCGTGAATGCAGCGGGCGCCTGGGGCGACCCGGTTGCGAAAGCGTGCGGAGTCGAGCCGCTGGGAATCGCCCCGAAGCGGCGGACGATGGTCCAATTGCGGGTCGGCCGATCGGGTCTCAAGGAGCTGCCGCTGGTCGATGATGCAGCGGGCTCATTCTACTTCAAGGGCGAAAGCGACGGGTCGATCTGGCTCAGCCCGCACGACGAGATCGATACGGACCCGTGCGACGCGGCTCCCGAAGAAATCGACATCGCGACCGCAATCGACCGCTTCGAAGGCGCGGTCGACTGGCCCGTTGAGCGAGTCGAACGCAGCTGGGCAGGGCTGAGGTCGTTCGCGCCCGACCGGCTGCCAGTCTACGGGTTCGATTCGCGCGCGCGGGGATTCTTCTGGTGCTGCGGGCAGGGCGGCTTCGGGATCCAGACCGCACCGGCGGCGGCGAAGCTGGCGGCATCGGTGATGCTTGGTGAAGCGCCCGACGCGATGGTCAGGCACATCGATCCGGCGAGTTTCTCCCCGAATCGATTCGGCTGAGTCAGAGCCGGTGGTGCGTGCGCTGGCTGTCCGCTTCGGCGCAGGCCAGCGAGTCGACTCGATCGTTTTCGGGATGGCCGCTGTGACCCTTGACCCAGTGCCATTCGATTCGATGCGTTTCTGACGCGTCGATCAGTTCCTGCCACAAATCGGCATTCTTGACCGACTTCTTGTCCGAAGTGCGCCAGCCGTTCTGCCGCCACTTGTGGATCCACCGCGTAATCCCGTCGCGGACGTAGGTGCTATCGGTGTGCAGTTGCACCCGGCACGGGCGTTTCAGCGCCTCGAGTCCGCGAATCGCAGCGAGCAATTCCATGCGGTTGTTGGTGGTCAGCGGTTCGCCGCCGGAAAGCTCCTTTTCCGTCTTGCCCATTCGCAGCAAAGCGGCCCATCCGCCCGGGCCGGGATTTCCGCGGCATGCTCCGTCGGTGAAAATTTCCACGAGCGGAAGCTCGGTCATCCTCCCCTCGATTTCGAGGGGAGGTGGCCCCTGCGAAAGCGGGGGACGGAGGGGCCCCTCCACCGCACTACGTGCGGTCCCCCTCCCCTGCAAATGCAGGGGAGGATGTTAGCTCGCGCGGCAATTTGAACACCATGCGCTCGGGGCTGTGGTCGGTCTCTTCCTCGGTCACCTCGAATCGCTCACGCAAAGCATCGACCACCTCGCGCACCAGAAGTTCAGGCGCGGATGCGCCAGCGGTGAGGCCCAAGGTCGAGGGCTCGCCCAGCCAATCCCAGTCGATATCGGCGGCGCGCTCGATCAGCCGCGCCGGTGCCCCCATTCGTTCGGCAACCTCCGCTAGGCGCAGCGAATTGCTGCTGTTGGGCGCGCCGATCACCAGCATCCGATCGCATTCCGGAGCGATCGCCTTGACCGCCGCCTGGCGATTCGAGGTGGCGTAGCAAATGTCTTCGCTGCGGGGCGCGCGGATGTCGGGGAATCGCGCCTTCAGCGCATCGACGATCGCCGCAGTGTCATCGACCGAGAGCGTCGTTTGGGTAAGGAATGCGAGACTGGCCGAATCGGGAACTTTGAGATCGGCCACGTCCTCGACCGTTTCGACCAGGGTAATCGAACCGGCGGGCACCTGGCCGAAGGTGCCGATGACCTCGGGGTGGCCGGCGTGGCCAATGAACAGGATATGCCGGCCCTCGGCGATCAGCCGTTCCGCCTGGCGGTGGACTTTGGACACCAACGGGCAAGTCGCATCGACGTAGGTCAATTCGCGGTCTTGCGCGGCCGCGGGGACGGACTTCGGAACGCCGTGCGCCGAGAAGACCACCGGCCGGTCGTCGGGAACCTCGTCGAGCTCGTCCACGAAGACCGCGCCTAGCCCCCGCAACCGGTCGACGACAAAGCGGTTGTGGACGATTTCATGGCGGACATAGACGGGCGCTCCGAATCGCTGGAGCGCGAGCTCGACGATCTGGATCGCGCGGTCGACGCCGGCGCAGAAACCGCGCGGCGCCGCAATCAGCACGCGGAGAGGAGGGAGTTCAGCCACGGTGCAGGCCATGTAAGGCATCGCTTGCAGCCATAGAAGGGGCTTGCCATAGAACCGCCCAGACCTTTCCGCCTTCGTAAGGACCGCCCGTGAAGCTTCGATTCGCTGCTCTCGTTACCCTCACATTGCTCGCCGGCTGCCGCCATTCGGGCGACGTTACCGCGGAAAACGGCGGAGGGATCTGGGCGGTGCGCAGCGCTTGCCCGCTGGTTGGAATTCCGGCGGGGACCGGCGACGTCACCTTGTTCGACCCGGCAGGCAGCACCGATGCCCGGGCGATCGACGTCACGGCCACCATCACCGACGTCCGGGCGAGTTGCCAGGACGCTGGCAGCGACGTCGTCTCGACCGCGACCTTCACGGTCGTCGGCCTTCGCCGTGATGCAGGCCAGGCAAGGCAGGTGATCCTGCCCTATTTCGACGTCGCGCTGCGCGGCGGAAGCGAAGTGGCTGCCAAGCAGGTCGGGCAGCTCGCGCTCAATTTCCCTGCGGGCGGAATCCATGCATGGACCCGGGTACAGGCGACGGTGCGGGTCAACCGGGGCGCGGCGACCCTGCCCGCCGATGTGCGACGGACCTTGACCCAGCCGCGTAAGTCCGGCCAGGCCGAAGCCGCGATCGATCCGCTCGCGGACCCGACAATCCGCGCCGCCGTCGCCAATGCGACGTTCGAGCATCTGGTCGGCTTCCAGATGAGCCGGGACCAGCTCAAGTATAACGCGACGCGCTAGAAGCTCAGGACCGCTTCCTGGCCTTGGGCAATGGCCGCATCGCTTTCGTTAGCGCCATTCGCGCGATCTTGCGGCCCATCTCCTCTGCTGCTTCGTTCGAGAAGCGGTAATGAACGCCCCCGAGCGTCCGCGAGAAACTGACTTGCCGCGCCCATTCATCCCAGCTGGGCAGGACCTGCACGGCCGAATTGGGGATTGAGCGGGAGGCGACCCGAACGCCCCACGATGGCGCATTTCCGACCTCGGCCTTCATGAATTCAGCCGTCGCCGCGGCGAAGATGCAGTGACCGCACGGATATTCCGGATGGTTGGGCGTGGGGATGAGCGGCTCCCACGCGGGATCTGGCGCGGTCGCGTCGTTGCCGTCCTCGTCACCATTGCGGATCGCAGTGATTGGCCGCCAGAAATTATAGTGGAGCTTGGCATCCGCGATTGCGACGGTCGCGTCGTCATTGATCATTCCGAGCATCGCGAACATGCGCGCATTCTGCACTGGCGATCGGCCCGGCATGTCAGCCGCAATGCGGTAAGACGGCATCATGTTCGGAGTGATCCGATAGCGGGCCATCAGCGTCTGGTGCGGCGTTCGAACTTTGCTGTCCTTGGCGCCGAGCTCCTTCACTTCGGCATAATCTCGCGCCCAGACCTCGCTTCCCAGCGACGGCGGCGGACCGGGACGGACGCTGTCCGCCCTATCCATGATCCATGGTTTGAACGCGACCGAAGAGGGGTCGAAGACCGGTAGCTGCGTCGGCACCCAGACACCGGCTTGGGCGGCGGGCAGGTAAGGGACCTGTTGAATCGATGGATCGACCAAACCGGCCTTGAGCGCAGCCTCCGCCGCAGTCTTGCCGATCCGCGCGCCCGATTCGCGGGCGCGGACATCGGCAATCTCATCGATGGTGATGGCATAGCTTTCGTCGAGCGCGGCTTTCTGCGTCGGATAGTGCGCCAGAAGCACGTAATAAGCGGCCGTCGCTGCGGCGGCATCCTGCGATGCCTTGGGATCGCCGGCGGGCAAGCCCAGGTAGGAATCGTAACGGCGGTCGATCACATCGAGCGCCTCGAACATCGCCAGCGCCACCTGGGTTTGCGCGTGAGCATGATCGGTCGGTTTAACGGCGCCCTGCTGCGGTCCAATCGCCGCGACCTCAATCGCCTGGGCGAAATCGATCCATTCGCAGACCGTGTCCGCTGACGTCGGAGCCGCGACGAACAAAGACGCCGTGGCGAGCAACTTTAGTCGAAGGTCCATGTTTTCTGCCCCCCGCTGACGACCGCTCATGCCAGAATTCGCCGGGGATTTCAGCCGCCCTTTGGGCGTTGACTCCCGCGCGCGGGGCCGCCAAGGCCCGCGCGTCGCCGTAAGCGCAAGCTTTCGGAAGGCCGCGCGGGAGAGTGTGGCGAAAGTCACCGCCGAAGGAGCAACCGCCCCCGGAATCTCTCAGGCATAAGGGACCGCGCGCGCCTGACAGTCTGGAAAGTGTCCGCCAACGCTTTGGCCGAGGCGGGCCGCCGAAGGGGCAAAGCTCTCAGGCGCAGCGACAGAAGGGGGCGATGGCCGGGGCCGCTGTGGCGCAGCCGTCGCTTTGTCGCGGAGAGCTTGATGGGTCAGGACGATCTAAGTTCGGAAACGCTCGAGACGCTGCCGCTCGACGGCTGGCACCGCTCGAAAGGCGCGCGGATGGTGCCGTTCGCGGGTTACGAGATGCCGGTCCAGTACGAGGGCATCATCGCCGAACATCTTTGGACGCGCGAGAATGCCGGCCTGTTCGACGTCAGCCACATGGGCCAGCTGCTGGTTCACGGGCGCGGCGTCGACACGGCGCTCGAGCGATTGCTTCCGGGCGACCTCCAGGGCCTGCCCGACATGAAGCTAAAATATTCGCTGCTTCTCGACGATGACGCGGGGATCATCGACGATCTGATGGCGACCCGCCGCGGCGACGATTTTTACATCGTCGTGAACGGTGCGACCAAGCATGGCGACATCCACGAGTTCGAAACGCGCCTGCCCCACAGCGTCGTCGTCGATTACATGAAGGAGCAAGCGCTGCTCGCGCTCCAGGGGCCGCGCGCCGCCGAAGCGCTGGGACGGCTCATCCCAGGGGTCGGCGAGCTCGGATTCATGCAAGGCGGGCCATTTCAATTCGCCGGGCGACCGGTGTGGATCAGCCGCTCCGGTTATACCGGTGAGGACGGGTTCGAGATCTCGATCCCCGCCCCTCAGGTCGAGGAGCTGGCCGACGCTTTGACGAGCGACCCGCTGGTGAAACCCATTGGCCTTGGCGCGCGTGATTCGCTGCGGCTTGAGGCGGGGCTACCGCTCTACGGCCATGACCTCGATCACCGCACAACGCCGGTGATGGCGGGCCTAAATTTCGCGATCAACAAGCGCCGCCGCGGCGAGGGTGGCTTTGCCGGAGCAATGCGAATCCTCGCCGAGCTCGAGAACGGGCCTCCGCAAAAGCGCGTCGGCTTCGACGTCGACGGACGCCAGCCGGTGCGCGAGGGCGCGCTGGTGCTCGACGGCGAGGGCAATGAAGTCGGCAAGGTCACCAGCGGAGGCTTCTCGCCTACGCTGCAGCGTCCTATCGCCATGGGCTATGTCGGAACGCCTTTCGCCGACGTCGGCACGCCGCTGAAGCTCGAGCAGCGCGGCAAATTATTCGACGCCAGGGTCGCCGCAATGCCCTTCGTTCCTCATCGTTACCATCGCAAGGGAGCCGCCTGATGAGCCTCTACTTCACCAAGGAGCACGAATGGATCCGGGTCGATGGCGACCAGGCGACGGTCGGCATTTCCAACCACGCGCAGGAACAGCTCGGCGATATCGTCTTCGCCGAAGTCCCGGAGGCGGGGCGCCAGCTCAACAAGGGGCAGGAGGCCGCGGTCGTCGAATCGGTGAAGGCCGCCTCGGACGTCTACGCGCCGGTCTCGGGCGAAGTGACCGAGGGGAACCAGGCGGTCGCCGACGACCCCGCGCTGGTGAACACCGATCCCGAAGGGGCGGGGTGGTTCTTCAAGCTTAAGCTCAGCGATCCGGGCGAGCTTAGCGGCCTGATGGATGAAGCCGCCTACCGCGACTGGCTGAAGACGCTTTGAGTCACGCACCCGTCTCGACCAGCAAATGGGACGCGGCCGATTACGCCAAGGTCGGTGCGTTCGTCGCCGAACTGGGAGAAGCGGCGCTCGACCTGCTCGACCCGCAGCCGGGCGAGCGAATCCTCGACGTTGGCTGCGGCGAGGGGACGCTGACCAGGAAGATCGTCGAGCGCGGCGCGACCGTGCTCGGAATCGACAATTCACCCGAAATGATCGCGGCGGCGCGGACAGCGGGCATCGACGCCTTGCTGCTCGACGCCGCGGACATGCAATTCTTCGGCGAGTTCGACGCGGCCTTCTCCAACGCGACCCTGCACTGGGTGCTGGAGAAGGAACAGGCGGCGCGCGCGATCTTCCGTGCCCTGAAGTCCGGCGGCCGGTTCGCCGGCGAGATGGGCGGTGAGGGCAACCTCTCGAAACTGCGCGAGGCACTCGATACCGAGCTGGTGATTCGCGGGTACGAGCCGCCGGTCGAGGCGTCGAACTGGTACGCATCGCCCGAGGGGTTCGCGGCCGTTTATGAAAGCGCCGGCTTCCGCGAAATCGACGCTCGGCTGATCGAGCGGCCGACCCCGATCGAGCATGGCGTCGCCGCCTGGGTGACGACGTTCCGCAAAGGCTGGCTCGACCGCGCCAAGGTTCCCGAGGACGAGCGCGCCGAGATAGGCGCCGCCGTCGCCGACCGGGTCGGCTCGAACGTCGCCGATTATGTCCGCCTTCGCTTCATCATGAGGAAGCCTGCCTGATGCGTTATTTGCCGTTGAGCGACGCCGATCGCAGCGAAATGCTGCGGGTGGTCGGCGCTGCTTCCATCGACGATTTATTCCGCGACGTTCCCGAGGAGCTCCGGCTGAAGGGCCCGATCGAGGGCCTTCCGCCGCACGCCTCCGAGCTCGCGGTTGAGCGCCACATGACCGCTCTGTCGCGCAAGAACATGGTTGCGGGCGACGTGCCCTTCTTCCTCGGGTGCGGCGCGTATAGGCACCACATTCCGGCGAGCGTCGACCACATCATCCAGCGCGGCGAATTCCTGACCAGCTACACGCCGTACCAGCCAGAGATCGCGCAGGGCACCTTGCAGATGATGTTCGAGTTCCAGTCGCAGGTCGCGCGGCTGTTCGGCTGCGAAGTCGCCAACGCGTCGATGTACGACGGGTCGACCGCGATGTGGGAAGCGATCTCGATGGCGCACCGCATCACGCGACGGAAGAAAAGCGTGATCTCGTCGGGCGTGCACCCGCACTACGTCCGAGTCGCCGAGACGATGGCGAAGTTCACCGAGGATGCGCTGGCGACGACGCTGCCGGAGCTCACGGCCGAACCCGATACCGAGCGGTTGATCGGCAAGATCGACGCCGAGACCAGTGCCGTGGTTGTGCAATATCCCGACATCCTCGGGCGGATCACCGACCTCACTCCGATCGCGGAAGCGGCGCACGCGGCAGGGGCTTTGCTGATCGCCGTCGTGACCGAGCCGGTCGCGCTGGGGCTGATCAAGTCGCCGGGCGAAATGGGCGCGGATATCGTCGTCGGCGAGGGTCAGTCGATCGGCGTCGGGCTGCAGTTTGGTGGGCCCTATGTCGGCCTGTTCGCCTGCCGCGAGAAGCATGTCCGGCAGATGCCGGGTCGGCTCGCCGGAGAGACGGTCGATGCGACAGGCAAACGCGGCTTCGTCCTCACTCTTTCAACCCGCGAGCAGCACATTCGCCGCGAAAAAGCGACATCGAATATCTGCACGAGTTCAGTGCTTTGCGCGCTGGCATTCACAACGCATCTGACATTACTGGGTGAGAAAGGCCTGCGCCAACTCGCGGCCCTGAATCATGCCCGGGCATGCAACGCGGCGGATCGGCTGGCGGCGATTCCCGGGGTCGAGCTCGTCAACGACAGCTTCTTCAACGAATTCACGCTTAAGCTGCCGATCGAGGCGCGGCCCGCGGTCCATAAGATGGTGGAAAAGGGCGTTCTGGGCGGAGTTTCGCTCGGGCGTCTCTATCCGGGCGCCGACTCGCTTCAGAACGGCCTCGTCGTGGCCGTTACCGAAACGGCGACGGACGAGGACATCAATGCCTTCGAAACCGCGCTGAAGGAGGTGGTCCAATGACCGCCAATCCTTCGGGCTGGCGCCCGTCTGCCCCGGCGAACGAGTCGAGCGAAGCGAGTACGGTGACGGGGAACCGCGCTTTGATGCTCGAGGAGCCGCTGATCTTCGAAATCGGCTCGATCGAGCAGACCGGCGTGGATTTCGCCGATTTGCCCCGGCACGCGTCGAAGCTGGGCGGTTTGGAGCGTATCCGCCCGATCGGCCTCCCGGGCCTCTCGGAACCCGAGGCCGTCCGCCACTACACCCGGCTGTCGCGACAGAATTACGCGATCGATCTCGGGCTCTTCCCGCTGGGCTCGTGCACGATGAAGCACAATCCGCGCTTGAACGAGAAGGTCGCGCGGTTGCCGGGCTTCGCCGACGTCCACCCGCTGCAACCGCAGGAGACGGTCCAGGGCGCGCTCCAGGTGATCAACGAGCTCGCCTTTTGGCTGCTCGACCTCACCGGAATGTACGGCGTAGCGATGAGCCCCAAGGCAGGCGCGCACGGCGAGCTCTGCGGCCTGCTCTGCATCCGGGCGGCGCTGGAGGCGCGGGGCGACAAGCGCGAAGTCGTGCTGGTCCCCGAAAGTGCCCACGGCACGAATCCGGCAACTGCGGCTTTCGCCGGCTACCGGGTCGAGAGCATCCCGGCGAACGCTGCGGGCCGCGTCGATCTCGACGCTCTGAAGGCGAGGTTGGGGTCCGACGTCGCGGCGGTGATGATCACCAACCCCAACACCTGCGGCCTGTTCGAGCCGGACATGATCGCAATTTCCGACGCCGTTCATGCGGCGGGCGCGTTCGTTTATTGCGACGGCGCCAACTTCAACGCGATCGTCGGGAAGGTGCGTCCGGGTGACCTCGGCATCGACGCGATGCACATCAATCTACACAAGACCTTCTCGACGCCGCACGGCGGGGGCGGGCCGGGATCGGGGCCGGTGGTTCTGTCGGAGGCGCTCGCGCCCTACGGACCGCTCCCGTTCGCCGCGAAATATCCGGATGGCACCTACAAAATCGTCGAGGAAGAGAGTGCCGCCGAGGAACATCCCAATGCCTTTGGCCGGATGGTCGCCTTCCACGGCCAGACGGGGATGTTCACCCGTGCTCTCGCCTACATTCTCAGCCATGGCGCGGACGGCCTGAAGCAGGTCGCCGAGGATAGCGTGCTGAATGCCAATTATATCCTCAGGAGCCTCGAACACGTGCTCGACGCTCCGTTCGGCAAGAGCGGGCCGTGCATGCACGAGGCGATATTCTCCGACAAAGGCTTCGCGGGCGGGCTCAGCACGATCGATCTCGCCAAGGCGCTGATCGACGAGGGCTTCCATCCGATGACCATGTACTTCCCGCTGGTCGTCCATGGCGCAATGCTGGTGGAGCCGACGGAAACGGAATCGAAGGCGAGCCTCGACCAGTTCATCGCCGCGCTCCGCTCGATCGCCGAGCGTGCGAAATCCGGCGACCTGAGCCTCAAGGCCGCTCCGGTCCATGCTCCGCGACGGCGGCTCGACGAGACCTTGGCCGCAAGGAAACCAGTCCTTACCTATCGGACCCCGGAGGAAGCAGAAGCCGCCGAGTAGGGGAGGGCAGAGTGCAACATCAGAGTAATTGGCTCACGACGTTAATCCCGTTCGCCGTCCTTGCGGTCGTGCTTGCGTTGCGCTTCCGCTCGATGAGCCGCGAACGGCCGCTGAAACTCGAGACCTTGTGGATCATCCCGGTCGTTTATTCCCTAATCGCCGGGTCGATGCTGTTCGCTCTGCCGCCCCCGCCGATCGGCTGGGGCCTGGTCGCTCTCGGCCTCGCCGCCGGCCTGACGCTCGGCTGGTATCGCGGAAAGATGATCAGGATCGAGCGAGACTCCGAGACCGGCGAGCTCCGCCAACGCGCATCGCCGCTGGCGATGATGCTGTTGCTCGCCCTGATCGCGATCAAGCTCGGCGCGCGTTCGATTTTCGGCGAAAGCGCTGCGGCCCACCCGGGAAGCGGGGCCATGATGCTAACCGACGCCTTCATCGGTTTTGCCCTCGGGCTGCTCTCGGCCACCCGGCTCGAACTCTATCTTCGCGGCCGGCGGTTGCTCGAGGCGGCATGATGTGACCGACGAGCGGCGCTTCTATGAAGCACCCGCATCGGGCGCCCAGCGGTCCGCGCCCGCCGCCCTGCGCAATCGCGAGCCGATCGCGGAGGTTCTCGCCGAATGGCTGCCGGCGAGCGGGCTCGTGCTCGAAGTCGCGAGCGGGACTGGCGAGCACGCCGTCTATTTCGCGGAGCGCTTTCCCGAGCTGGACTGGCAGCCGACCGACCTTCACCGTGAAGCGTTGTCGTCCATCGGCGCCTGGCGCAAAGCCGCTGGCCTCCCGAATGTGCGCGAACCGCTGCTCCTCGATGCAGCGGCCGATGTGTGGCCGATCGAGCGCGCCGATGCTGTGCTCAGCATCAATATGGTTCACATCAGCCCTTGGAATTCGGCACTGGGCCTGATCGCCGGCGCGGCGCGCGTGCTTCCGCCTGGCGCGCCGCTGATTCTCTACGGCCCCTGGCTCAAAGCCGACATCCCGACTGCCTCGAGCAACCTTGCGTTCGATGCCGACTTGCGAGCGCGCGATTCCGAGTGGGGTTTGCGGCGGGTTGAGGATTTCGCCGAGGCCGCTCGCTCATCCTTCGACCTGGCGGATATCCGCCAGATGCCGGCGAACAATCTAATGCTGTTGCTAAGGCGAATTTGAACATCGTGTTAAATGAAGTTTTACCGAGCCGGTTATAAGCTCGGCCCGATGGACCAGAGCAGCACTAGCCAGAATCGTCGCTCACGCCGTTCGCCAGTCTTCCTTGCGGCAACGGTCGAGGTCGCGGGCGTCCCGCAACCCGTGAAGCTGCGCAACCTCTCTGAAGAAGGCGCTTTGATCGAAGGCGAACGCTTGCCGCTCGAAGGTACGACGACCTTCTTTCAGCGCAACGAATTGCGCCTCAAGAGCCGCGTCGTGTGGGTACTCGGGACCTATGCCGGAGTGGCTTTTGCGAGGCCGCTGCGGTCGGACGAAGTGTTGCGCAACGTCCCGCAGCCCCGACAGCGCCAGGATGCGGACTTCCGCCGGCCAGGGCTGGCCTGCCGTCCCCTAACGGACTACGAGCGGCGGATGGTAGAAAAATGGATGGTATCTTCGCCGATGGGCTCTCCGGGCGATTGATCGGTCCGTTGGCGCGTCTTTGGCGCCCGCCATTCTCTATTTCCGGCCAAACGTCAGGTCAGTGCGGGCGAACGTCTTTGCCCTGCGGCTGAGTTGCAGCTAATGTCGGCTTAAGGTGCTCTGTCAGGAGGCCATTTCTGTGTCACGTACACGTATCTGTGTCGCCTTGGCTGCTCTTCTGGCTGCATCCGGACTTTCAGCACAGACCCGCACCACGACCCTCGAGGCCGTTTCGGGCATTCCCGACGTCGACAAGACTACCCAGACCGAGGACGTCAAGTTCAAGTCCGACATCGCGCAGCGGATGACGGTCCCCGTCCTTCTGGGCGGCCACGGCCCGTATCGCTTCCTGGTCGACACCGGTGCCGATCGGACAGCGATTTCGCGTGAGGTCGCCAATCGGCTGAAATTCGTCGCGGGTGACGATGCATCGCTGCATAGCGTCGCCGGCGTATCGACTGTGTCGACAGCGACGGTCCCCTCGCTGCAGCTGACCCGCAAGGAAATACACAACATCAACGCGCCGTTGCTCGAGAGCGCGAACATGGGCGCCGACGGTATCCTCGGGACCGATTCGCTCCGGTCGCAGCGAGTGATGTTCGATTTCGTGGCGCAGACGTTGTCAATCGTTCCGTCCGCGGCTCCGGATTTCAAGGCCGAACCTGGCACGATCGTCATCGAGGGAACGCGGCGCAACGGCAGGCTGGTCGTGACCGAGGCGACCGCAAACGATCGGCCCTTGACGGTGGTGATCGACACGGGCTCGCAGGTCAGCATCGGTAATGAGGCACTCCGCAGGTCGCTTCTCGGCGCTAAAGCCCTCCACGGGTCTGAACATGTCATGCTAGAGTCGGTGACCGGCGAGAAAATCCCGGGCGATTACATGTTCGTCCGCGATCTCGAGATTGGCGGCGTGGGTCTCAAGGACCTCGCCATAGTCTTTGCCAATGCGCACACGTTCAAGCGGCTGGGCTTGGAGAACAAGCCCGCACTACTCCTCGGAATGAATGCGATGAGGGCCTTCAAGAAAGTCTCGATCGATTTCGCGAGCCGCAAGTTGCGTGTGGTTGTCCCCGAGCACAGCTCGCTCGACCTCAGGATGGCGTCGTCGCGGCTTCGCTGACCCCAGTTTCGGAACAAGAAAAGCCCTAACGGAGTCCTGTGGACGCCGGCTGGCACGGCACCTACAGGCAACACAGCTGACCGCGGGGCTCCCTTCTGAGCGAGGCCATAGTTGCTCGTTTACTGGCTGTTGTTCCTCTATTTTGCTGTCGGAGCCCTACGCGAGGAGCCCCGGCCTGCCGCGGCCGCGCGGCCCGACATCCTGTTCCGGCTCGGCTGTGTCCTCATGGCGCTGCTCATCGGACTGCGTTTTCATGTGGGGGCAGATTGGATCCCCTACGAATATATCTTCAGTGAGGCGAAGCACGAGACGATGGGGTCGCTTCCCGCGATTGCGGACCCCGGCTATTATTTGATCAACATCGTCGTCCAGTGGTTCGGTGGCGAGCTCTGGACCGTCAACCTTATCTGCGGCCTGCTGTTCGCCTGGGGACTGATGCGCCTTTGCGAGGCGCAGGAGCGGCCGTGGCTGGCGGCCGTCGTGGCCGTTCCGTACCTCGTGATCGTGGTGGCGATGGGGTACACGCGCCAGGCTGTCGCGATCGCCTTCATCATGGCCGGCCTCGCGTCTTATTTCCGCAATGGCTCGGTCCTGCGTTTCGCGGTCTATGCGCTGGCAGCCGCGATGTTTCACAAGACCGCGGTCGTCGCTCTTCCGCTGATCGCCATCGCCAACGAGCGAGGCCGAATCATCAACTTCCTGGTGGTGTGCGCTCTGACCTATGTGACGTACCATTTGTTCTTGTCCACGTCGGTCGGCCGGCTTGTCACCAACTACATCGACGCGCGCTACGCCGCCGAAGGAGCGGGGATCAGGATTGCGATGAACCTGGTCCCGGCTGGCCTCTTCCTGATCCGATCGCGGCAGTTGGGCTTTCCCGAACGCGAGAGGCGCGTGTGGCGCAATCTCGCTCTGGTCGCGTGCGCGTTATTGCCGATGTTGTACTTGTTGCCGTCGACCGCCGCCGTCGACCGCCTCGCCCTTTATATCATCCCGCTGCAGCTCGCGGTGCTCTCGCGGCCGCGCATCGCAATGGTCAGCGAGCGTCTCGGGACCGTTCTGATCGTCTTCTATGCTGCGACGGTGCAGTTCACTTGGCTCACTTATGCTCACCACGCGCGCTTCTGGGTGCCCTATCATTTCTGGCCATTCATAGGATGAGGTGCCGCTGACTGCTGGCACCCGTCTCGGGCCGGGGCTATGCTTGAATAGCCATGGATGCCCGGACCAAGAAGCACGCCCGCGTCGAGGATGACGCCGCCGATGAGGCGCGGATGCTGGCGGAGACCATCTCCGTCAAGCGCGACCGGCTGCTCGCGTCGCTGACTCTCATCGCTGGAGTGGGGCTGGTCGTCGCGCTTCCCTTCGTCCTTCGTTCAGGCGCAGAATTCTTCATGCCGGTAACCGCGGCGCTGGTGGTCGCCATCGCGCTCGTTCCGTTGCTGGAATGGTTCGAGCGGCGCGGGGTCCCCTCGCGGCTCGCGGCAGCGATGTGCGTCGTCGTCTTCCTCGCGATCGCGATCTTCGCCATTGCCTCGATCGTCATCCCCGCGACCGACTGGGTCGCGCAGGTTCCGCACCGGATCCCAAAGGTGCGCGCGGCGCTCGAACCCGTGTTCGACCTCTACAAGAATCTCGACCGGTTCATCGACCGCATCGTGTCGCAGATCGCGGTAACCCAGGAGCGAACCCGTGCCGTGCGCATCGAGGAGCCCAACTCGATGCTCGGACTCCTGACGAGTTCGGCGCCACACTTGCTGATCCAGCTGTTCTTCTCGCTGCTGGTGATCTTCTTCTTCCTCGCCGGTTGGACGGCGATGCGGAAGCGGACGATCGTCAGCCGGGGCAGTTTCGAGGGCGCGCTCACCACGGCGCGAGTGATTCAGCAGGTGGTCGATGCGACGTCGACCTATCTCGGAACGATCACGCTCATCAATGTCGGCCTCGGCGCGCTCACCGCGGCAATCCTGTGGAAGCTCGGAATGCCGTCACCGGTGATGTGGGGGGGAATTGTCGCCGTGTTGAACTACATCCCGTATTTGGGACCGATCGCGTCCGCTCTGTTCCTGTTCCTGGGCGGATTGATGATCTATCCCGATATATGGGGCGCGCTGCTGCCGCCGGCGGCATTTGTCAGCCTTCATCTGATCGAGGCGAATTTCTTCACTCCGATGATCGTTGGAAAGCGGCTGACCATCAGCCCTCTCGCGATCCTCGTATCCCTGTCATTCTGGTCGTGGGTGTGGGGGACGACCGGCGCCCTTCTGGCGGTGCCGCTACTGATCATCATCAAGACGATCTTTTCAGCGGCGGGCACGCCAGACATCGCCGGATTCCTGTTCGAACATGGTACTTTGACCCATGTCGGCGAGCCCGATGAGGAAGAGGTCGAGGAGAGGCAAGAAATGGAGCCCGCCATGGTTGACACTCCCAAGCCCCGACCCTAGGTCGCCGCCCACGCCAAAAACGCGGGTGTAGCTCAGTTGGTTAGAGCGCCGGCCTGTCACGCCGGAGGTCGCGGGTTCAAGTCCCGTCACTCGCGCCATTCTTCACAATTGTCTCGCGAGCCGTCGCGCCTAGCGCTGCGAAGCCTCGCCCGCGCCTGTTTCGCCAGATTGTGCCTTCCCGAGCGGCTTCTCGTCGGTCGCGACCGTGTCGTTCGACAGCGACCATTTCAAATTGTCCGACGCTTCGAACTTCTTCGAATAATCTTCGTGCGGCGCCTCGATCGCCGCCTTGCGCGCGGCTTCTAGGTTCAGGCGTACCGCAACCCGCCCGGGGGGTGCATTCTTGAGCTCGGCGCCCGGAATTGCCGCGAGCAGCTCGGCGTCTTCGGCACTCGGCTGGTTGGCGGTCGCAGCCTCGGCCGCAAGCGCTGCGTTGCGAAGCGCGATCGCGTTGGGTTCACGGCCCGAATAGCTCTTCAAGAACGCGCCGGGACGTCCCCAGCCGCCGGCCCAGCGGTAGAAGATATGGGCGCCGACGATCGCATTCTTCGACAGGGTCTGGGCCCAGACAGGTACGACATAATTGGCGTGATAGTGCGTGGCGTAGCCGACCGACGAGTAAACCGAACCGCTCAGCGCCTGCTGTGCAATGGCATAAGCGCGGCGCCATCCCGCCAGGTCCGGCTGACGATAGAGCGAGCCGTCGCAGGTGAAGGTGAACTGGCAACCGGTCGGACGGGTCGAGCCCTCGTAAACGACCCCGCAGATGCTTGTCGGGAAGGCCGGGTGGCGTACCCGGTTGAGCACAACCTGAGCGACGGCGCGCTCGCCGTCATCGCCCTGGCTGCCCGCTTCATAGTAGATCGCGCTCGCGAGGCATTGGAGCGCCTGCTTGCGCGAAGCTTCGTTGCCCTTGAACTGAAACGGCGAAGCGGCCGGATTGGGCCCGCTCGCGAGCGGGATCGCCTGGTTGATCTGGAGCGCCTGATCGGGGGCGAGCTGCCGGATGAGGAGTGGCGGCGGAGCCGGCGGCGCAGCCTCGGGAGACTTGGCGCCGGGTAGCTCCGGGGTCGAATTGGCTGCACCGCCAATCGCGGCTGCCGTCACAATCGCAAACAGCGCAAAGCCGACCGTTTCGCGCGGATACGCGCGCCACAGTCTGGCAAGGCCGCCCAGCGGCCTGGAGAGAGTCAAAGCCTGCGCCATAGTCACTGATATAGATTACTAATACAGTATCTTCAACCGCCCGGCGGCTGTCGCATACTCCATCGTCCCGTTTCGATCCACCTTATCAAAGGTTTCAGCGGGGCGATCCAAGCTATTCCCATTACCAGATAAAATGGAGCCTGAACGAGAATGGGCCAGCGTCCGACGAGCGGAGCAAGGCTTGCGACGAGCATTGCCCAAAGCGCGATCAGCAGCAGGATCAGGGCAATCCCGGCGAGCTTCCGTGACGACGGTTCGGCCGGATTCACCATTGGCCAGGCTTAACCGATGCCGAAGAGGCCGCGGCGCGGCCGCCCGGGCTGAATCCGGTCCTTGCCGTAGAAATCGTCGAAATAGACAATCGACGTGCCGCTCGGCACCGCGGTCAGATAGGTGAGGTAGACCGGGACCGGCGCAGGGAGATTGACCTTCTGCTCGGGTCGGGCACCTTTGGGGCTCGGCGGGCGGCCGCTGAACAGCCAGCGGGCGAGGCGCGGTGCAGCCTCCAGGCGGACGCAGCCGTTGCTCTGCAATCTCGCGGCGTCTTCGATCTTCTCCCTCTCCGGCGTGTCGTGGAGCCAGATTCCCTGCTCGTTGGGGAACATGAACTTCATCTTGCCCATCGAATTGGCGGGCCCGGGCCTCTGCCGCAGCCGGGCCTTGATCTGGCCGGCGGCAACCGCATGCCAGTCGATCGACATGGGGTCGATGACCCGCGCGGTGTCAGACCAGTCCGACAAGAGTTCGTAGCCCCTGTTCTTGAAATAGGCGCGCCCTTCCTTGAGGATGGTCGGCACGAGTTTCTTCGCGGTGATGTCCGCCGGCGAATTCCAATAAGGATTGAGCGCAACGTAGCGGATGAAGGCGGCCATCATCGGGGTTTGCGCGACCGGATCGGGCCGGCCGGCGACGACGCGCATCGAGTCCACAACTTGTCCATTTTCATACATGTAGAGCCGCGCGGCCGGAGCGTTGACGAGGACATAGCGCCCATTTCCCGAGGGGAGGACGCGAGCGCGCTCAAGGTTGAGCGAAAGCAGATGGCGTTGCTGGGGGTTGAGATAGAGCCGGCTCGCGAGCGCCAGGCGCAAATTGGCGTAGATCGGGTTCATCCAGCCCATCTTCTGGACGTAATCGGAAAGGGAGGGCGCCGCGGCCGCCTGGCCGAGGATCGTCGCGGCGGAAGGAGGCGTCGGCTTCAGTTCGGAATCGACGTAGATAACCCCCATTCCGGGGTCGTGCTTGAGGTCACGGACGTAGGTGACGAACGCCGTGCTCAGCATCGCCTCGGCCTGCTGGACGGCGATCGGGTTACCGCTCGCAGCGGCCTGAACGGCCCGGGCGAGGTTCCGGACATTGTAACGGCGCGGATCGAGATTGTCGGCAGACGCCGAGCCGAGAAGCTGGACGAGCTGCTGGGCAGCCGAACCGGAGCGCGGCGAGAACCACAGGGGCGCTCCGCCGCGATTGCGATAAAAGGACGCTACGCTTGAACTTTGGTCGGCGGCGACCAGTACAGCCGCGCTCGATTGAGCCGGACGCGGGGCCACTCCCAAGGCAGCGGCCCCGACCGCCAATGCCGCGGCCACAGTCAATGAGGTCCGGATGAGTGTCACAGTCGCTCCTGTTCGATGATGCTTCGTCCGCGCCTAAACGCTGGATTGCCCAAGTTGGCGCCACGACGCCAAGACTCAATGATAAATTCTATAAAAGCATAAGCTTAGTGTCGCTCAGCTGAACCATTCGAGACCGTCCTGGCTGGCGAACCCGTCCAGCGGCACATCCCAATCATCCGCTGGAATGGTGACTCCAAGCCGCTGCAGCGACCAGCCGACGCCAACGAGGCGCGCCCCGATCTTCTTCAGGTGAATGAGCGCGCGGTCGTAATGACCCTTCCCGCGGCCGAGCCGGGTACCGTGGCTGTCGATCGCGATCAACGGGACGAGCACGAGGTCCGGCTCGACGACGGGATGGCGCTTGGCGGGTTGCATGATCCCGAACGGACCAGGCTCGAGCGGGTCGCCGGCGATGAAGCGGAACGGCTTTGCCGGATTGAGGAAGCAGGGATAAGCGGCGATCGCGCCGACTGACCGCGCCTCTTCCATGGCCGGAAGCGGATTGATCTCGCTGCCAAGCGGGCAATAGCCCCCAACGACCGACATTCCTGCGAACAGGGACGTCAGATGCTCGGCGAGGCTCCGTTCCAAGAGTGCCCGGTCGGCGTCGGACAAGGTCGCGACGAACGCCTTGCGCGCGTCGAGCGCGGCACGACGCAGAGCTTCCTTCGACAGCGGCTCCATTTCAGGCCGCGGTTCCGGCGAATCGGGTGGAGGTGACGGGACCACCATGGCCGTTTGCCCTAAAATCCTCTGACGCCACAAACGTCAGGTGGGCGCCGTGTGATCCGGACCCCACAGAAACCCATGTGGTCCGGGCAGGGACAGCTCCCTATTGGATTCTAAGCCTCAGGGATTTTCCGAAGGCTCGCACCGGGTAGTGCCCGTCCATTCTTACTTAAGGGGCGGACGTTTCGTTCTCAAGCGTCGCAGCGAGCGTTTCGAGGCGGCGGGCGAGCGTTTCGGCGCGCTGCACCGTTTCCGGATCGGGTCCTGCGGGTTCCGCCGGCGGCGGAGGCGGGACCGAGTCGGGCCGATTCTCGATCAGCTGGTCGGCGAGGAGGAGTGACGCGAACAGGAACTGCCGGGCTTCGGACAAAGTGCCGAGACCGGCGAGCGCCTCGCGGCTCTTCCCGTCGACGAGTCGGGCGGCGGCGCGGAGATTGTCCTCCTCACCCTCGCGGCAGGCGACTTGGTAGGTGCGGCCCGCGATCGAGATATCGATCAAGGCGGACATCAGGCGGCGGCCTCGCGGATCAGCTCATCGAGCTCTTCGACCACTTCTCGCACCTTGGCGCGAAGCTCCTCGTCGCGGCCAGCCGGCGGCTCACGACCGGCGAGCGAGCGTTCGATCCGCTGGAGTGCCAACTCCGCCCGCTGAAGTGCCGCCGACAAACCACCATCATCCATGGAGTCTCAGCTACGCAACTTCCCGATTCCGGGCAAGCATTGACGCTGCACGGCTCACCTTCCAAAGGGCCCCAATCAATGGCCCCGGAGTCCAGGGCCTGGCAACCCCGCCTTGGAGACCCATGCAGCCGACCCAACGCCGCCTCGCCAACGCCATTCGTGCACTCGCGATGGATGCGGTGGAGGCCGCCAACAGCGGCCACCCGGGAATGCCCATGGGCATGGCCGACGCCGCGACGGCGCTCTTCACGAAACATCTGAAGTTCGATGTGGCGGACCCGCACTGGCCGGATCGCGACCGCTTCGTGCTTTCAGCGGGCCACGGATCGATGCTGCTCTACGCGCTGCTGTACCTGACGGGTTACGACCGGCCGACGATCGAGGACATCAAGCGCTTTCGCCAGCTCGGCAGCCCATGCGCGGGCCATCCCGAGAATTTTGAGCTTCCGGGGGTGGAGGTCACGACCGGACCGCTCGGCCAAGGACTCGCCATGGCCGTCGGAATGGCGGTCGCCGAGCGGCATTTGAACGCGGTTTACGGTGACGAGCTGGTCGACCACCGCACCTTTGTCGTCGCCGGCGACGGTTGCCTGATGGAGGGGGTGAACCACGAGGCCGCAGGCCTCGCCGGGCATTTGAAGCTCGGGCGGCTCATCGTCCTTTGGGACGACAACAGCATCACCATCGACGGTTCGACCGAACTGTCTCGAAATGAGGATGTGGTCGCGCGCTTCAGGGCGGCGCAGTGGCACACCGTCGAGTGCGATGGGCTAGACGCCGGAAAGGTCAGCAAAGCCATCACCCAGGCCGTCGCCGACCCGCGACCGAGCCTCATCCGCTGCAAGACGATCATCGGCTACGGCGCGCCGAACAAACAGGGCACCGCGGCGACTCACGGTGCGGCGCTGGGCGCGGACGAAGTCGCGGCAGCGCGTGTGGAACTGGGCTGGACGGAACCGCCGTTTGTGATTCCGAACGACCTTCTGTCGGCGTGGCGCAATTTTGGGTCCCGCGGGGCATCGGCGCACGCCGACTGGCAGAAGCGGCTCGAGGCGAGCGGAAAGAAGGACGAGTTCCTCGATCGCCTTTCCGGCAAGATCGACGATTCCTGGCTGAAGCCCTACCTCGACCAGTTGCTCGCCGACCTGAAGCCCGTCGCGACCCGCAAGGCTTCGGAGATGGCGCTCGAAGCCATCAACGCGGCGATCCCTGCGACGATCGGCGGCTCGGCCGATCTGACGGGCTCGAACAACACCAAGACAAAGTGGCTCGAGCCGCTAACCGCGGACAATTACAGCGGCCGCTACATTTATTACGGCATCCGCGAGTTCGGCATGTCCGCGGCGATGAACGGCATGGCCTTGCACGGCGGAGTGATCCCCTATGGCGGGACCTTCCTGGTGTTCACCGACTATGCGCGGCCCGCGATCCGCCTCAGTGCACTCCAAAGGGCCAGGGTCATCTATGTCATGACCCACGATTCGATCGGGCTCGGCGAGGATGGGCCGACCCACCAGCCGATCGAGCATCTCCAATCGCTTCGAGCGATGCCGCAGATCGAGGTCTTCCGCCCGGCCGACGCGGTCGAGACCGCGGAATGCTGGGCACTGGCTCTTGCAAGCGACGAGCCGTCGATCCTCGCGCTGACCCGGCAGAATCTGACCCCGCTCAGGACCGAGGCTTCGTCCGAGAACCTTTGCGCACGGGGAGGTTACCGCCTCAAGGCCGCAGAAAACAGCCGCAAGGTGATCATCATCGCCACCGGTTCCGAGGTCGAAATCGCGATGGACGCGGCGGAGCGCCTTGAACAGCAGGGGATCGGCGCCGACGTGGTTTCCATGCCTTGCACCGAGCGCTTCGACGCCCAGGGAGCGGATTATCGCGAGGACGTGCTTCCGGACGTCTCCAATCGCGAGATCCTGCGCGTCTCGGTCGAGGCGGGGACGACTTTCGGCTGGGAGCGCTACACTGGTCTCCATGGCCTCCGCATCGGCATCGACCGCTTCGGCGTCTCGGCACCCGCCAAGGACGCCTACGACTATTTCGGCCTCACCTCCGACAAGGTCGCGGAGCGCGTCACTGACTTCATGAAGACAAGAGGAATCCAATGACGAAAGTTGCAATCAACGGCTTCGGCCGCATCGGCCGGCTGGTCGCGAGGGCGATCCTTGAGCGGCCCGACTGCGGGCTCGAGCTGGTCAGCGTCAATGACCTTGCCGACGCCAAGGCCAATGCCTGGCTGTTCAAGCACGATAGCGTGCACGGCAAGTTTCCCGGTGAGGTCACGACCGACGGCAACGACATCATCGTCGACGGCAAGCGCATCCAGGTGACGGCCGAGAAAGACCCAGCGAACCTCCCGCACCAGGCAAACGGAGTCGAGCTGGCGCTCGAATGCACCGGTTTCTTCACGGACCGGGCGGGCGGAGAGAAGCACATCGAGGCGGGTGCCAAACGGGTGTTGATTTCGGCCCCGGCCAAGGGCGCCGACCTGACCGTCGTTTACGGAGTGAATGACGACAAGCTTACCGCAGATCATCGGATCGTCTCGAACGCGTCGTGCACGACCAACTGTCTCGCGCCGGTCGCCAAAGTGCTGAACGACGCGCTCGGAATCGAGCGGGGACTGATGACCACCGTCCACGCCTACACCAACGACCAGAAGATCCTGGACCAGATCCATTCCGATCTCCGGCGAGCGCGCGCTGCAGCCATGAGCATGATCCCGACGACGACGGGTGCCGCCCGAGCGGTGGGAGAGGTGCTTCCGGAGCTCAAGGGCAAGCTCGATGGCTCGGCCATCCGGGTTCCGGTCCCCGACGTCAGCCTGATCGACCTGACGTTCACACCGGGCCGCGACACCAGCCGCGACGAGGTCAATGCGATCCTCAAGGCCGCGTCGGAAACGCAGCGGCTGAAAGGCATCCTCGATTACACCGACGATCCGGTGGTTTCGATCGACCTCATGCACACGAGCGCCAGCTCGACCATCGACAGCCTCGAGACCGCGGTGATCGAGGGCAAGCTGGTGAGGGTCGTCAGCTGGTACGACAATGAATGGGGCTTCTCGAACCGCATGGTCGACACCGCCGCGGCGATGGCGGCCCTGGGATAAGGATGTCTGGGTTCAAGACCCTCGACGATTTGCCGGAGGACTTGACCGGCAAGAAGGTGCTGGTGCGCGTCGATCTCAACGTTCCGATGGACGGGGCGAAAGTCACAGATGACACGCGCCTGCGCGCAATGCTTCCGACAGTGCTTGAACTCTCGGACCATGGCGCGATGGTCCTCCTGCTGTCGCATTTCGGGCGGCCGAAGGGCGAGATACGGCCCGACATGTCGACCGCGCAGCTGGTGCTGCCGGTTCACCGGCTCGCGGGACGGTCCGTGCGTTTTATCGAGGATTGCCAGGGGCCGGAGGCAGAGCGAGCGCTGACCACGATGCTCCCGGGCAATATCGGCATCCTCGAAAATACGCGCTTCCACCTCGGCGAGGAAAAGAACGACCCAGAGCTCGCCAAGGCGATGGCCGAGCTCGGCGATTATTATGTCGACGACAGTTTCTCGACCGCACATCGGGCCCATGCCTCAACCGAAGGGATTACCCATTTCCTGCCGAGTTTCGCAGGTCGGGCGATGGAAGCGGAGCTGAACGCGCTCGAGCGGGCGCTCGGCTCGCCCGAACGTCCGGTCGCGGCGGTGGTCGGCGGCGCCAAGGTTTCGACCAAGCTCGGCGTGCTCTCTCACCTCGTGAGCAAGGTCGATCATCTGATCATCGGCGGCGGGATGGCGAATACCTTCCTCGCAGCGCGCGGAGTGAACGTGGGCAAAAGCCTCTGCGAGCACGACCTGACCGGCGAAGCTAACGCCATCTTCGACCGCGCCGAGGAGGCCGGCTGCACGATCCATCTGCCCTATGAAGTGGTCGTCGCGAAGGAATTCGCGCCGAACCCGCCGGGCCTTCGGACGGTCAACGTCCACGAAGTCGCGGCGGATGAGATGATCCTCGACATCGGCCCGGCCGCGGTCGAAGCGCTCGCTGACGTGCTCAAGACGTGCCGCACTTTGGTGTGGAACGGACCGCTCGGGGCGTTCGAGATGCCGCCGTTCGACGAGGCCACCGTCGCGTTGGCGAAAACCGCGGCGGCGCTGACCAAGGAAGGCTCGCTCGTCTCGGTCGCGGGCGGGGGCGATACGGTTGCCGCGCTGAACCACGCTGGGGTCGCTGGGGATTTTACCTTCGTCTCCACTGCCGGTGGAGCGTTTCTCGAATGGATGGAAGGGCGTACGCTGCCGGGCGTCGCCGCTTTGGAACAACAGGGATGACCATGAACCAGTCTGAAATGATAGCGAAGATGGAGCGGGGCGACGGATTCATCGCCGCGCTCGACCAATCGGGTGGGTCCACGCCCAAGGCTCTCGCGGGCTACGGGATCGAGGAGGGCGCTTGGTCCACGGACGAGGAGATGTACGACCTCATTCACCAGATGCGCTCACGCATCATCAGCGCGCCCAGCTTCGGCAGCGGAAAGGTGATTGGAGCGATCCTGTTCGAACGAACGATGGACGGTGAGGTTGGCGGAAAGCCCACCTCGCAAGCGCTGATCGACCGGGGTGTCGTCCCCTTCATCAAGATCGACAAGGGGCTCGAGGCCGAAGAGAACGGCGTCCAGATGATGAAGCCGATGCCCGGCCTGGATGCGCTTTTGGAGCGTGCCAAGTCGCTGGGTGTTTTCGGGACCAAGGAACGGTCGGTCATCAATTCCGCCAACCTCGGCGGAATCGCGGTGCTCGTCGCGCAGCAATTCCAGGTCGCCAAGCAAGTGCTCGCGCACGGAATGATGCCGATCGTCGAGCCCGAGGTGAACATCAAGAGCGCCGATCGCGCCGAAAGCGACCGGCTGCTGCTTTCCGCGATAACCGAAGAGCTTGACGGAATTCCTGAAGGCCAGCGCGTGATGCTGAAGCTGTCGATCCCCGCGGAACCCGGCCTTTTCGACCCGCTGATCGACCATCCGAAGGTCTTGCGCGTCGTGGCGCTTTCCGGCGGCTTCAGCCGCCAGGAAGCTTGCCGCGAGTTGGCGAAGAACCCGGGCATGATCGCGAGCTTCAGCCGCGCTCTACTGTCGGATCTTCGCGCCCAACAGAGCGATGAGGAATTCAACCGTACGCTCGGTCAGGCGATCGACGAAATCTACGAGGCGTCGGTCGCGAGGATTCCAGCCTGACCTTGGACGAAGCCGAATTCGAGCCGATCGACTTCCCGCCGCCCAAGCGGACGGCGCCGGCGAAGCTGTACCTGATCAGCCCGCAAGAGGTCAGTGGTGCCTTTCCGGACCGCCTGAAGGCCGCGCTGGCACCCGAAATTGCAACGGCATTCCAGCTGCGGGTGAAGGATGTGGACGAGCATCAGCTCGCTCGGCTGGCCGAGCCGCTTCAGCGCATCTGCGCCGACGCCGAAGTCGCATTCATCGTCAACGACAGCATGTCTCTCGCCAAGCGTATCGGCGCGGATGGGGTGCACCTGGGGCAGAGCGACGGCGACGTGCGAGAAGCGCGGGCGTTGCTCGGGCCTGGCGCGCAGATCGGCAAGACCTGTCACGACAACCGTCATTTCGCGATGGAAGCGGGTGAGGCGGGGGCCGACTATGTCGCCTTCGGCGCTTTCTATCCGACCATGACCAAGCCCTCCAATTACCGTCCGGAACCGTCGATCCTGACGTGGTGGTCGACCCTGTTCGAAATCCCCTGCGTCGCGATCGGCGGGATTACGCCGGACAACGCGAAGCCGCTGGTGGAAGCCGGAGCGGACTTCATCGCGGTGTGCCAGGCAGTATGGGGGAAGGACGATCCGGCAGCAGCGGTCGCGGCTTTCGAATCGGTGCTGAAGGGCTAGCCGCCGGAAACAGTTGTTTCCTCCATCGTTCCTGCATCATGGGGAAGGTTGCTGCCACGGCTTTGTTCACGTCCGTGTTCACCGCGGTGGTCGTCAGCGCCTTCTGGATCTGGTTCTATAATTTCGTCCCTTCGAGCGAGGCGAGTGTTCTGCGCAGCGGCAACGTCGTGGCGGTGGAAGCTCCGCATGCCGCGCCGATCGTCCTGTCGCAGCAAGTGGTGGTCGGCCCGGCGGGGCTGGCGCTTCCCGTGGTCGGGATCAAGCCGGATCAGCTCACGGACACTTTCACCCAGGCGCGCGGGGAAGGCCGCTCGCATGACGCGATCGACATCATGGCGTCAGAAGGAACTCCCGTGATCGCAGCCAGCGACGGTACGGTGGAGAAATTGTTCAACAGCGTGCGCGGCGGAATCACGATCTATGAGCGCTCGCCCGACCAGAAATGGGTCTATTATTACGCACACCTGTCGGCTTATGCGCCGGGGTTGCACGAAGGGCAGCAGCTGAAGCGCGGACAGGTGATCGCCCAGGTTGGACACACCGGTGACGCTAGCGCCGCCGGCCCGCACCTCCATTTCGCGGTCAACTCCATGGCACCGGGCGAGCCCTGGTGGCACGGAACTCCGATCAACCCATACCCGCTGCTTGCCGGAAACAGGGGCGCCCGCTAGGGGCTGCGGCGGCTCTTTCCCATCACTTTCTCCGAGAGAAGACATGAAGATCAGCGGCGTGGACATCCGTCCCGGCAACATCATCGAATATGAAAGCGGCATCTGGCGCGCGGTGAAAATCCAGCACACCCAGCCCGGCAAGGGCGGCGCCTATATGCAGGTCGAGATGAAGAACCTCATCGACGGCCGCAAGACCAACGTCCGCTTCCGCTCGGCCGAGACCGTGGAGCGCGTGCGGCTCGACACCAAGGACTATCAGTACCTCTATCATGACGGCGACATGCTCGTGTTCATGGACAAGGACTCGTACGAGCAGGTGTCATTGCCCGAGGACCTGCTCGGCGACGCGGGAGACTTCCTTCAGGACGGGATGGATGTGGTGATGGAACTCTACAACGAGCGGCCGATCAGCGTTCAGCTCCCCGACCAGGTCGAAGCGACGATCGTCGAGGCCGACGCGGTGGTGAAGGGTCAGACCGCGAGCTCCAGCTACAAGCCGGCCAAGCTCGATAACGGCGTGCGGGTGATGGTCCCGCCGCACATTGCCGCCGGAACGCGGATCGTCGTCGATGTCTACAACCGGGAATATGTGAGGCGAGCGGATTGAGCGTCCCCTCTCCTTTAGGGGAGGGGCAGGGGTGGGGAACCACCTCGGCGCTTGCCCGGTCTTGGGTGATGAAGGCTCGACTGTCGCACCCCACCCCAACCCCTCCCCTGAAGGAGAGGGGATAAGATGGTTGCCCATTCCGGCCTGATCACCGTCATGCAGCGCGCCGCGCGCAAGGCGGCGCCGCGCCTTCGCCGCGACTTCGGGGAAGTCGAGCAGCTGCAGGTCAGCCGCAAGGGCCCAGCCGACTTCGTGTCGATGGCGGACAAGCGCGCCGAGCAGACGATCGTCGACGAGCTTCGCAACGCGCGGCCCGACTGGGGCATGCTTCTCGAGGAAGGCGGCGCTATCGAAGGCAATCCCGACAAGCCGCGCTGGATCGTCGATCCGCTCGATGGGACGACCAACTTCCTCCACGGCGTGCCGCATTTCGCAATCTCGATCGCGGTCGAGGAACGCAAAGCCGGCGGCGGGAGCGAAATCACCCAGGGGCTGGTCTACCAGCCGCTGACCGACGACAGCTATTGGGCGGAAAAGGGCAGGGGCGCGTGGCTCCAGGACGCGCGGCTTCGGGTCTCGGCGCGCCGCGATCTCAACGAAAGCCTGATCGGCACTGGAATCCCGCATTGCGGGCGTGGCGATCCGGAGGGCTGGGCCAAGATCTACGCGGCGGTAGGCCCGCAGGTCTCGGGCATTCGCCGCTTCGGCTCGGCCGCGCTCGATCTGGCCTGGGTGGCCGCGGGTCGAATGGACGGCTTCTGGGAGGACGACCTTGACGTATGGGACACGGCCGCGGGCGTTCTGCTGGTGAAGGAGGCGGGAGGCTTCGTGACCGATTATCGGGGCGGCGACCGTTCGTTTGAGCGCCGCGAATATGTCGCTTGCTCGGCCGCCATCCATAGCAAGCTGCAGAAGCTGGTCGCCGGAGCGCTTCGGTGATCGCCCTGGCGATCGCGGCGGCTGCCGCAGTCGCCCAGCCGCAAGCTGTCGTCACCGTCCCACCGCAGCATCGGCTCGTCGAGGGTGTCGCGACTGACGGCTCGGCCATTTACGTGTCCAGCGTCCTCGACCGGCAGATTCTGGCCTGCGAGAAGACCTGCCGAACCATCGCGACCTTGCCCGAGGGCCTTTATCCGCTGGGAATCGCCTTCGACTGGGGCCGGAAGCTGCTGTGGATCGCGGCGGACTGCCCGGAGGTGGCCGGAATCGCGAAATGCGAACAGGGCGCGCTTGTGGCGATCAATCGTCTCGGCAGGATTCGGGGACGGTGGGCTCCAGCAAAGATGCCGTTCCATCCGGGGGACGTCACGGCCACCCAAAGCGGCATTTTCGTCAGCGACAGCCAAAACGGCCTGGTCTGGGCGCTGATGCCCCGCCGATCCGGGCTTCGAGCGGTCAATCGCCCGGGCGACGGCAAGAGCGCGCAGGGAACGGCACTCGCTCCTTCGGGGACGGACCTCATCGTTGCCGATTACGAGCGAGGAATCGGCCGCATCGACCTCAAGACGACCGCCACGACCTGGCTTCCGCGGCAGGACGGCAAGCCGTCCGTTGGAATCGATGGGCTGGTCCGGTGCGGGGAGACCTATCTCGGAGTCTATAATGGCGGTGCCGCGCCGGCCCGGATCTGGGTGATCCGGATGCGGCCCGGCGGCATCGATCGGACCGAGTTGGTGGACGGTTTGACTCTCAACGATCCAACGCAAATCGCATTCGACGGCAAGAGGTTGTTGATCATCTCTGACTCCGGATGGGAACGCGTCGGAAGAGGCGAGACGGAGCGCCGGACGGGCGCGCAAATCCTCGGCATCTCAATGTCGCGGAACTGCATGCCCTTGTAGGGCCCGGACCGGTTGCGATGCACCACGCCCTGCCGTAAAGCCCGCCCCGAGTTTTCAAGCCCCGGAGTTTCCCCTTGGCAAGCGTCGCCGCAGGCTACCTGCCGATCCTGCTGTTCCTAATTATCGCCCTCGGGCTATCCGCGGGCTTCGTCGTGCTGCCCATGGTGGTTTCGCGGCTGACGGGAACGAACAAGCCCGACCCTGCGAAGCTTAGCGAATATGAGTGCGGTTTCCCGGCGTTCGAGGACGCCCGCGCCGAGTTCGACGTCCGCTTCTACCTGGTCGCGATCCTGTTCATCGTGTTCGACCTCGAAGCGGCCTTCCTGTTTCCCTGGGCGGTTAGCCTCGATTTCACGCGCTGGACCGGCTGGGTCGCCATGATGGGCTTCCTCGTCGAACTCGGTCTCGGCCTCGCTTACGCGTGGAAGAAAGGGGCGCTCGAATGGGAGTGATGCTCCGCCCCGACGAAGACCCGATGCCGAGCGAGGAGGAGCTGGCGCGCCTTGCCGGCCTGGTTCCAGGGGACGTTGACAGGAAGAAGCTCGAGGAGCTTCGTCGGAACCTCGACGAAAAGGGGTTCATGGTGACGACCGCCGAGGATTTGTTCACCTGGGCGCGGACCGGCTCATTGTGGTGGATGACCTTCGGTCTCGCCTGCTGCGCGGTCGAGATGATTCATGTGAACATGCCGCGCTACGACCTTGAAAGATTTGGCGCCGCGCCGCGCGCGAGCCCGCGCCAGTCGGACGTGATGATCGTCGCGGGCACGCTCTGCAACAAGATGGCCCCGGCGCTTCGGCGGGTCTACGACCAGATGAGCGAACCCCGGTACGTCATCTCCATGGGGAGCTGCGCCAACGGCGGCGGCTACTACCACTACAGTTACTCCGTCGTGCGCGGTTGCGACCGGATCGTACCCGTGGACATTTACGTGCCCGGCTGCCCGCCGACCGCGGAGGCGCTGCTCTACGGGATCCTCCAGCTACAGCGGAAGATCCGCCGCGAGGGGACGATCGAGCGGTGAGTGTCGCAACGCACGTTCCCAGGACCGCCTCCGACGAGGGGGTGATCGACGCCGCGAAGAAGGCGCTCGGCGACGCGATCGTCGAGGTGAAAAGCCACGTGGGCGAGATCACATTGACGGTGAAGAGCGAGGAAATCACGAATGTTCTCAACAAATTGCGCGATACTCCTGGCTTGGAATATCAGCAATTGATGGAGATCGCGGGGGTCGATTATCCCGATCGCGCCGAGCGATTCGAGGTCGTCTATCAGTTGCTCTCGCTCACGAAGAACCGGCGGCTCAGGGTCAAGGTGTCGACCGACGAGAATACGCCCGTGCCGAGCGTTACGGCGCTATGGCCGGTCGCGGGGTGGCTCGAGCGCGAGGTATTCGACATGTATGGGGTCGGCTTCGCGGGAAACCCTGATTTGAGGCGAATCCTCACGGATTACGGCTTCGAGGGCTATCCGCAGCGCAAGGACTTCCCGCTGACCGGCCATGTCGAGCTGCGCTACTCCGAAGCGGAAAAGCGCGTGATCTACGAACCGGTCCAGCTGCCGCAGGACTTCCGGACCTTCGACTTCCTGATGCCGTGGGAAGGGCCGGAATATGTCCTCCCGGGCGACGAGAAGGCCGTGCCGGAAGAGCCGGGCGCGCCGTCGCCGGCGCCCGCCGCGAGTGGTCCGCCGCCGGTCAAGCCGGAGGCACCGAAGAAGAAGGCTGCGCGCAAGCCGCGGGCGAAGAAATTGTGACCGACACCCGCACCGAAGAGCGCAGCCGCAAGCGCAAGGTCGAAGTCGCGGTCGGTTCGGGCGGCCGTGGCCCTGATCTCGGCCATCCGCGCGATCCCGGTGATGAGACAATCAACAACTACACGATCAACTTCGGACCGCAGCACCCGGCAGCGCACGGGGTTCTCCGGCTGATCATGGAATTGGACGGGGAGATCGTCGAGCGGGTCGACCCGCATATCGGGCTGCTTCACCGCGGGACCGAAAAGCTGATCGAATACAAGACCTACGCCCAGGCGCTGCCGTACTTCGACCGGCTCGATTACTGCTCGCCGATGTGCATGGAGCACAGCTTCGTGCTCGCCATCGAGAAACTGATGGGTCTCGAGGTGCCGCCGCGGGCGCAATACATCCGCACCCTGATGGCGGAATTGACCCGCATCTCCAACCACATGCTGAATCTCGGCAGCCACATCATGGACGTTGGCGCCATGACCCCGAACCTGTGGTTGTTCGAAGTACGCGAGGACACGCTGCAATTTTATGAGCGGGCGTCGGGCGCTCGCATGCACGCCAATTACTTTCGCGCCGGCGGGGTGCGCTACGACCTACCTGAGAAGATGCTCGCCGACATGGGCGATTGGCTCGATAACCGGCTGCAATTGTTCGAGGACGCGATCAGCCTCGTTGCCGACAACCGCATCTTCAAGCAGCGCAACGTCGATATCGGCACGGTTTCGAAGGAGGATTCGATCGCCTGGGGCTTCTCCGGCCCGATGATCCGTGCCGCCGGAATCCCCTGGGACATCCGCCGCT
>Ga0207712_10000493_pt1 | contig 32657 bp, 30 predicted proteins | sample KBSS44metaG_FD_184402 | JGI IMG/M metagenome (GOLD analysis project Ga0207712, IMG submission 184402) | Switchgrass rhizosphere microbial communities from Kellogg Biological Station, Michigan, USA - KBS S4-4 metaG (SPAdes) (version 2) | ecosystem: Host-associated > Plants > Roots > Rhizosphere...
GTAGATGCGGAAGGCGCGGACCTCGCGGAAGATCTGTTCGACCACGGTCTTGTCGGTCACGCCCGTCCCGCCCATCACTTGCACGCAATTGTCGGCGATCTTCATCAGCGCCTCGGAGACCGAGACTTTGGCCATCGAGCTTTCGACCGTGCCCAGCGAGCCGGCATCGAGCACGCTCGCGCACCAGTCGATCATCAGTTCGCACTGCTGGATCAGGATGCGGTTTTCGGCGAGCATGAAGCCGACGCCCTCGTGATCGATTAGCGCCTTGCCGAAGGCCATGCGGCGGCAGGCATAGTCGGTCGCGATCTCGTGCGCGCGGATGCACGAGCCGAGCCACCGCATGCAGTGCGACAGCCGCGCAGGCGAGAGGCGCACTTGCGCGTACTGAAAACCCTCGCCCGGTTGGCCCAGCATCTGATCGGCGGGAATGCGCAGTTCATCGAGGCGGATCGTCGCATGCCCGCCGGGCATCGAGTTGTCGATGGTATTGGGCACATGCTCGATCACGATCGCCGGATCGGGCAGATCGACGAGGAACATACAGGCGCCACCCCGCGTCTCGGCTTCCTCCGAGACGGCCATGACGATGCCGACGCTCGCCCCCTGCGCACCGGTGATGAAGCTCTTGCGTCCGTTGACTATCCAGTGGTTGCCGTCCTTGCGGCAGGTGGTCTTCATCATCGAGGGGTCCGAACCCGCCCCGTCCCATTCGGCCGGCTCGGTCAAGAAGAAGGCCGAGCGGCCCCTGCCCTCGATCAGCGGCCCCAAAAAGCGCTGTTTGAGTTCGGGCGAGCCGACATGGCCGATGAGGTACATATAGCCTTCGTCTGGCGCCATCGTGATGCAGGCCAGCGGCCCCAGAGGCGACAAGCCCGAGCGGATCAGCACCACGGCCGTCTCGCGCTGGCTCAGATGCGCGCCATCGGCCCTGATATGCGGCGTGAGCACCCCGGCCGCGCGCGCCCGCCCCCGCAACTCCCTTACCAGCGCGTCGGTCGGCGCCCCGTGATGATCCCGGCGCGGATCGCTCTCATAAGGAACGACCACCTGCCGCACAAACGCTTCAGCCCGATCCGCCAAGGCGCGCACTTCTGCCGGTATTCCGCCCATTACACTATTGTCCCCCATGAAATCAGGCCTACCCGGTCAAAGTCCGAGTACGGATTTCGCGATGATCGTACGCTGGATCTCGTTCGTTCCACCGAAGATCGTCCAGGCCCGGCTGTTGAGATAACGGGCGGCGGCAAGTTGAGCGCCTGCCGAATGGACGGGTTCGGGAGCACTATCGCCATAAAAAGGCCGCTCGAGCGGCAGATGCAAACCAGCCGGGCCACACAGGTCCACTGCCAGCAGATCGATCTCCTGCCGCAAATTCGATGCCAACAGCTTGGTCAGCGATGTCTGGGGTCCGGGAGCCTTGCCCCTGGCGATATCCGATATGATCTTCAGCTCGATCATTTCCAGCGCATCGACGCCGAGGCGAAGGCGCGCGACTCTGCGAGACCAGTCCGCCTCCTGCGCGGCCCCAGTCTCCCGCGCGGCGACGCTGATCTCATTGAGATCATAGCTCAGCTTCGGCGCATGGCAGGAGCCGCCCCGCTCGTTCTCGAGCAGGAATTTCGCGATTGTCCATCCCTGCCCCGGCTCTCCGACGAGGTTTTCGGCAGGCACCGTCACATCCTCGAGGAAAACCTGGTTGACCTCATGATCGCCGGCGAAATTGACGATCGGCCGCACCGACACACCCGGCGAGCTGAGGTCGATGAGCAAGAACGAAATGCCCGCCTGATTCTTGACGCCGGGATCAGTCCGCACCAGCGTGAACATGCGGTTCGCGTGATGGGCGTGCGTCGTCCAGATCTTCGAGCCGTTGACGAGATAGCTATCGCCCTGCCGCACCGCGCGAGTCTTGAGGCTCGCCAGGTCGGAGCCGGATCCCGGCTCCGAAAAGCCCTGGCACCAATAGTCTTCGCCCGCGAGAATGCGCGGCAGATAATTGGCCTTCTGCGCGTCCCTGCCAAAAGTCCACAACACCGGCGCCAGCAGCTTGAGACTGAGCACGGTGAGATTGGGAGCGCCGGCGAGCGCGCATTCCTTTTCGAACAGATAACGCTGAACCGGCGTCCAGCCCGTGCCGCCATGCTGCACAGGCCACTGATAGCCGAGCCAGCCCTTTTCGCGCAATATGGCGTTCCATGCCTGCCCGAGTTCGGGCTCCACGAAGACAGTTGGCGTGAGCGCCGCGCCTCGCCTGATGTGGGGCGGCAGATTGTCCGACAGGAACGCGCGGACCTCGTTTCGGAAAGCCTCATCTTCAGGCGTCAGGTCAATGTCCATGCATCATCCGAGAAAAGGGCGCATCAAGAGACATGTCGATGCGCGGCTCGATATCGACATCCGATGCCGCCCGTGATGTGTCCATCGAGAATGCCGCTGATCGCGTTACGTTGGCAGTACCGGTAGTCTTGAGCGCAATATTCCACGACTCTCCAAAACGCTAGCTTTGAGGAACTAACGCGATTTCCGCCGTGTCGCGTCGACAGCGCATCGTCGCCCACGCCGAGGCTTGAACCGTCAGAAAGCGATGAACCCCAGTTGCGCTGCTTTGAAGAGAGTCTGGCCGCGGTTTACCGCGTTCAGCTTGGCAGCCGCATTCCGAAGATGAAAGCGAACCGTGGCATGGCTGACACCCATTATCACACTGATCTCGAAGTCAGTTTTGCCGATGGCCGCCCACCTGAGACATTCGACCTCTCTTTTCGACAATCGCGACTGCGGTAATGGGCCAAAATCAGAACCCATTATTTGGACATAGGTCGAGATAAAGAGCCGCGACAAGAATCCCAATCCATCCCGGTAAAGGAAAAACTCCTCGGCAAGATCGGTTCTTTCTTGATCCAGCAAGTTGAAGCTTACCGCTCCGATCTGGCCAAACGGCAGATGGACCGGCACCACGATCGCCGCCGAGGTCAAGGCGAGCTTTTCGAAATTCTCCAAGCTGATTCCGTCGAGATAAGGATTGGGGGCAAAGGTATGGAAACCTTGCGCGTTCACCCAAAAAGGCTCGCTTCCAAACCGACATGCAGCGGTAAGAGGCGAGGCGAGCGCCAGCCTCTTGTTGCGCCACCAGGCTCGCTCATCGGCGCCCCACTCAAAGACCTCTGCAGCCAGGATCCTGCCCTCCGCGTCGACAGGAGTCTCTTTACCGGCGATGCTGTGAGCGGGCGCGGCACGCATTCCGCAGGCCAACGCAATGCGATGCAAGGCCACGGCAGCGGGACGTACACTGTCACGGGAAGTGATTCGGACCGAGTCGATATTATCCTGGGACAAAAGGTTCATGCGGCGCGTCGTTCCTGCATCAGTATAGGTCTGGCCAGCCGCACCAGCAACCAGGAGCCAGAAACGGACGACGACGCCTTCCGTCCGTTCCGTGTTAGCCGATTCCGAAGTGTCGTTCTACACTGGGCACGACCGCAATGGCGCATTCCGCCCTAACCAAGGATACGGGCCGGTTCCGTGCCGTCCCATGTACACGCCGCATCTCGCATCATCGCGAACAGCTCCCCGCTGTCTGACATCGGTCGCAGGAATTCGACCACATGGCCCGGTCCCGGCCCAGGATCGACATAGATCACCTCGCCATCGTTGCCCACTTTCCCTTCCATCAGCACTTCAGCGCCCGCCTTGGCGCAGGCGGCCCGTGCGGCGGTCATGTCGTCCACGAATACGCAGACGTGGTGCAGGCTGTCGCGCACGGCATATTCGCCGCGATGGAGCGAGGGCGCATCGCTTTCGCACCGGATCAGCTCGATCTGCATGTCTCCCCAATGACCCGGCGCCATGGAAAACACGGCATCGGTGGGCTTCCCCCGATAGTGCATGTCTTCGAGCCGCACGTCGTTGAGGAGGAAGAAGGGCCCGCATAGGGAGGGCTCTTGGGCCGATAGCGCTGCACGGTCCAAGACCAGAGCTTCCCGGTCCCTCCGAGGGCCACGGGCTCGCTGTCGTCGCGAAGGGGACGGGAAAACAGGATCCGGCCTGTCACAGGATCGCGTCCGCCGATCAGCCGGGGCGAGCGATCATCGGTGAATAATCCCTCGGCAATCAACTGCACAGCACTGCCCTTGCACCCTGATTCAAGGTGTTCCAAGTGTAGGTGAGCACGGAGGCCCTGAAGACGGCTCAAAGCGTCAGGGTAGACGGCCGCGCGACGATGCGTCCGAGCCTCCTTCCCGGTCGATGGCGCTTAGCGTTCCTTTTTCTTGGCTTCGCAGGCGGCGAGGAAAGGCGCGGGATCGAAATAATAGGGCTTGATCTCGCTGCATTTGCCGTTGCGGAACCGGAACCACTCGCACAACTCGGCAGGCTTGAGCGCGGGGTCGGCGAAGCGCATCGTCAGCTTAACGATCGCACAATCATCTCCCACCGTCAGCGCCTCGCGCTCGAGGGCAGAGACATCGACCATACCCATCACCAGAAGGAACAGGTTCTTCAAACCATTCTTGCCGCGGAAATCGCCCGCCATCGGCAACCCGGCCGCCTCGCTGGCGACGAAATCGTCGGTCATCATCTCGGCAACCGCCTCCCACTCGCCCGCACCCGCGCGTGCATAAAGAGTATCGACCAAGGCCGCGATTTCGTCCGGCTTAAGGCTCATGGCTATCGAATCTCCTCTTCGATGGACCGGATAGTAGCAGCGCGCGACGCCAACGGAACCTGCCCATATTGATAAGCGCAGTTCTCCTCACATCGCCGTGATGCCGCCATCGACGACGAATTCCGCGCCCGTGATATAGTCTGCTTCGTCGCTGGCGAGGAACAACGCCATGTTCGCGATGTCCAGCGGCGAGCCCAGCCGGCCGAGCGGAACCCCGGCGGCCATGAGCTTGAGCGCTTCGCCATTATCCGTCCGGGCGACGTCGAGCATCGCAGTATCCATCAAGCCCGGGTGGATCGAGTTGCACCTTATGCCATCGGCCGCGCACTCCAGCGCCACCACCTTGGAAAAGATCCTGACCCCACCCTTCGCAGCATTATAGGCGGCGCCGGCCGGCACACCGATCAAGCCCGCGATCGAGGAGATATTGACGATGGAGCCTCCTTCGCCGACTTTGCGCATGAGCGCCACCGCGCGCTGGGTGCCGTAGAACACGCTGTCCAGATTGACGCTCGTCTGCCGCCGCCAATCGTCCCCCGTCAGCTGATCCAGCATTTTTAGAACCGCGATGCCGGCGTTGTTCACGAGGACATCGAGCCGACCATGACTATTCTCGATCGAGGCGATCACCTCGTCCCAGCCGGCTTCGCTGGTCACGTCCTGGCCATGAACCTCCGCCCTGCCGCCCGCCGCACGGATGTGCTGCGCGATCGCCTCGACGCCCCGCTGGTCAAGGTCCGACACATGAACAATCGCGCCTTCCTGGGCAAAGCGCCGCGCGGTCGCCGCGCCCAGCCCCCTCGCATTGCCGACTCCCGTGACCAACGCGATCTTGCCTTCAAGACGTCCCATCCCTTTCTCCTCGGTCTGTCGGCACCCTCGGCTGCGCGGGCGCCTCTACATGCCATACGCACCGCTATCCGCGCTTCGCTATTGAAGGCCGATCGGCGCGCCTCGTGAACCTGTCAATTGTGGAAGGTGACTCGCCGCCGCCGAGGGAGCAATCCAACGGAAGCCGGGCACCACGGGCGAGCGCATATCTCGTTCGATAACCCCGAGGGGTGCGGCGGGCGAGGCTGGCACCATGGAAGACGTTGAACCGAAGCAAGCGCATCGACCCCGCGTCGATTGCGTCATTATCTGCGGCGGAGTCTGGCACGATATGGATTTCGCCCGCCTCGAACTGCTCAAGCTCCTCGCGGAAGAGCCCGCGATCCGTACCCGGGTGTTCGAGAATTATGACGCGATCGATGCCATCCGCGATGCCGATATCTTGATCACCTACACATGCAATGTCGTCCCTTCCCTGCCGGCGCAGGAAGTGCTGCGGGACTGGCTGCGAGCGGGCGGGCGAAGGTGCGCCCTGCATGAAACCAACTCCATCCTCGAACTGCTGACCGACGGACCCGAGTCCGGGCTGTGGGATGCGCCCCGCAGCGCGCCCCTGCTCATGGACCTTCTCGGTTCGCAGTTCATTTCGCACCCGCCGATCGCGCCCTATCAGGTTCGTGTGGCCGACCCGGCCCACCAACGATCCTGCATCGTCCTAGCGAAAGACATTCGCTAGCTGATTGGTGTGCCGTTCAACAAGCGATCAAACCTGCCGAGCGGCCCGCCGTTATTCCGAGCCGCTCGTAGCGGGCCGAAAGCGGAGCAGCGTGACATCGCCAAATGTCTCATGGTCGAACACCGGTGCAAGGGCCATGCCGATCCGAATATCGTCGGGGTCGATGTCGACCAGCGTCGTCGGCACCCTGATGCCGATATCGAGCTCCGCGATCGCCAGAAGTTGCGGTACCTCATCGGTGAAATCGGGCGAAACGGCGAGTTCGGCGACAGTAAAGGTGTAGAGCGTCGCCGCGCCGCTAACCTCATGCCAGGCAAGGTTTCCGCCGCCACAGCCGGGGCAGACTACGCGCGGATAGAATATCCAGCGGGCGCAATCTCCGCAACGCTGGTGGACAATCCGGTTCTCGTCGAGCGCGTCCCAGTATGGACGGCCGGTCGCGCCGATCAAGGGGCGCGGTGTCGCCATCTTAATCTCCCTGAAATATCAGGGCGACCTGCTCGCCCATGATGCCGCCATTACCCGTCACAAAGGCATTCCGCGCGCGTTTCACTTGCCGGTCGCCCGCGCGCCCGGAGAGTTGACGAATGGCTTCGACCACATGACCCATACCTCCGGCGAGTCCCGTCTGGCCGTAGCCGAGTTGGCCGCCGTTCGTGTTGGTAGGAAAATCGCCCTGCCAGGTGAAATCATGCTCGCGCAGAAAGGCCATGCCCTCTCCCGGTCGGCAGAAACCTGCCGCTTCGAGCGTGAGCATGACAGTGATGCTGTAGCAGTCATAGATCTGCGTAACGTCAATATCCGTAGGCGTCAGTCGGGCCCGGGCGAAGGCGCACCGCGCCGCATTTGCGATCGGCGGATCGAGCGGGTCCTCGGCCATGAAGATTGACTTGGTGGCGACCATCTCGCCGTGACCCACCAGCCAGACCGGCCGGTTGCGCGCGGGCTTAGCTGCCGCCTCGGACGCCAAAACAATGGCGGCGCCCCCATACACCGGCATGACGATCTCGAGCATTCGTATCGGTCGGGCGACCATGCGGGAGGAGAGCACGTCATCCTCGGTCACCGGCACGGTCTCGAAGATTGCACCGGGCGTCATACAGGCATTGCGCCGCTGATGCGTAACGAGCCGGGCAAGAGCCCGACCATCGTAGCCGTACACATGGGCGTAACGCTGGGCGATCATTGCATAGGGGGCATTCTGGCCCAGATGACCGTACGGAATCTCGAATTCCGCCTGGGGCGAGCCGGGCAGATAGCTCGAGGTGCCGAAACGACGCATCTTGGCGGTCATATCGTGCTCGGCGGGCCAGCCGAGTCCGGGGGTCAGGCACAGGACGACATCGGCATAGCCTTGCTCGATCGCCGCCGCGGCGCGCCACACCATGCCAGCCGGCGTCGCGCCGCCGAGATCCGCGACGTCCGCAAAGCGCGCCTGCACGCCGAGATACTCGGCGATCATCGCGGGCTGGAACAGGTCGGTGTCAGCAATTCCGCCGATCGATATACCATCAACATCGGCAAGACGAAGCCCCGCATCGGCGAGGGCGCGCACCGCCAAAATGGCGGCCATCTCCAGGCTGGTCATCGTTCGTCCGGCCGAGATCTTCTGAGCCGGAAATTCGGTCAAGCCGACAATGGCTGCACGCATCATGATGTCGTTCCTGGCGATCGTACGCCTGCGACAAGCGACCGAAACAGGGAGCAGCGCCGCATCGAACGCTTAAAAATGGACTCGTTTGGTAAAACCGCCGTCGACAATGACGTTTGTCCCTGTCGTCCACGCCGAAGCGAGACTTGCCAGGGCCCTTCCGGGTTTTCGCGCATGAGGCTCATGGCATGCTTGGCGGTGAGCATCGGCCCGGTGAGATTGATGGCGACGAGCGCGTCCCACGCATCCCTCCTGATCTGCTCGATATTGGTGTCGCCCCCTCGATCCCGGAATTGGCGAAGGCGATGTCCAGACGGCCGAACCGCTCGCGGATAGCCGCCATCAACGTGTCCCAGCCCGCGCGGTCGTCGACGTCATGGCGATGAAAATGCGCGCCATGCGCCTCGGCGACCTGCTCCCCGGCTTGGGCATTGCGACCGGTGAAGACGACGCGCGCGCCCTCCTCGGCCAAGCGCCGCACTGTCGCGGCGCCGATGCCGCAGGTCCCGCCCGTCACCAGCGCCACTTTGCCTTTGAAACGCTCCATCCTCGTCTCCAAGTCTTTTGTCTCGCCACGACGAGGCGCCGCAGCTGCTCATCGAAACGGGCAAGTGTGCCGGCCAGCCGTGTTCATCCGAACACCGATATTCAAGCGGGACTTCTTGGTTCTTCAACCAACGGCAGACGAGCGCATCCCCACCCTGTCGGCCCAGTCGGACAGCCAGGGGCGTTCGCCGGGCATTTCGTAGCCGAGAGATCGCCCGAAATCGACGAGGCAGAACAGCAAAATATCCGCGAGGGAGAATGCCGGCCCTGCGATAAAGTCCTGGCCTGTGCATGGCTGCTCGATATGGGTGAGAAAATCCTGCGCCATCGCCTTGAGGTCGGGGGCCGCCGCTTCCTGCATGACCCGCATGCGCGGTTCAAACATGGGACGTCCCTCTGACGCCCGGAATCCCAAAGTCAGCGGCAGCACGAAGCTCAGGTCGATCCGCCGGACCACGACCGTCCCGTCGACGAGGACCAGCGCGGGCGTGGTACCCAGCGGATTGACTGCATAATACCAGTCCTGCCGGTTCTCGCCTTTCAGAATATCGACTTCCTGAATGTCCAGAGGAATGCCCTTTTCCGCCGCGAACATGCGCACGGTGTGGGGGGTTGGACCCGATCGACGAGTAGAGTTTCAGCACGTCATTCGATCGTGGCGATAAGGGCACCGATTTCGTAGACGTTTCCAACTTCGCCGATCAACTTCACCGTCCCGGACGCAGGCGATTCGACCTCGTTGGTCGATTTGTCCATTTCGAGCGTGTAGAGCGGCGCGCCAGCCTCGACCGTGTCGCCATCGTTCACCATCCATTCGGAGAGCGTCGCCTCGGTCATGCTGATTCCGATCTTGGGAATGCGGATTTCCGTCGCCATATTATCGTTCCATCGTCCTGTTGATTGCCGCCGCGATGTCCTCGCGGCTGTAAAGGAAGGCCTTTTCCAGCACCGGCGAGAAGGGCACTGGCGCATAGGCGGAGCCGACCCGCTGCACCGGCGCCTTGAGATCCGTGAACAGCCGTTCGTGAATCAGCGACGAAATCTCCGCCCCCACCCCGAACTTGCGGACCGCCTCGTGCACCACCACGGCACGGCGGGTCTTGCCGACCGAGGCGAGCACCGCCGCCTCGTCGAACGGCGCGATCGTGCGCAGGTCGATCACTTCGACCGAAACGCCGTCCTTGACCATCTCTTCCGCGACGGCGAGCGCATGCCCGATCGCCGGGCCATAGCCGATCACCGTCACGTCACTGCCTTCCCGCGCCACGGCCGCCTTGCCGAGCGGAACGCGATAGCCGGGCTCGGGCGCCGGGCCGGAAACGCCATAGGCCAGCGTGTTCTCGATGAAGATGCAGGGATCGTCGTCGAAGATGCACGAAAGGAGCAGCCCCTTCGCGTCGGCCGGATTGGAAGCCGTGACGACCTTCAGCCCCGGCACATGTGCGAACCATGCCTCGAGCATGTCGGAATGCTGCCCGCCAAAGCCTGCACCAGCACCGGTCGCGGTGCGGATGGTGAGCGGCACCTTGGTCTGGCCGCCGGACATGAAGCGCAGTTTCGCTGCGTGATTCACCACCTGGTCCATTGCCACCGCGATGAAGTTCATCAGCATGATCTCCGCGACCGGGCGATAGCCCACCATCGCCGCGCCCACGGCCGCGCCGATGATCGCCTGCTCCGAGATCGGGGTCGAGCGTACCCGGCCGACACCATATTTGCTCGACAGGCCCTTGGTCGCTGTGAACACCCCGCCGCCCTGATCGTCCGCGACATCCTCGCCCATGAGGATGACGCGCGGATCGAGCGCCATCGCCTCGTCCATGGCAAGGTTGATCGCCTGGGTGAAATTGATCTTCTTCGCCTTCGTTGCTGTCTGCGTGTTCATGCCGCGATTTCCTCGTCCAGCACATCGAAGCGGATTTCGTCGGCATCGGGATAGGGCGCCGCCAGCGCATACTCGGCTGCCTCGGCGACCGTAGTTGCGATTTCGGCGTCGATCGCGTCGAGATCGGCCTCGGGGATCTGCCGCTCCAGCAACGCCTTGCGATAGGCCGGAACGGGATCGACGGCCTTGGCTGCCGCCATTTCCTCGGCCGGGATGTAATGACTCTCATCGCCGAGCAGATGCCCGCAGAAGCGGAAGGTCTTGGCCTCGATGAAGGTCGGCCCCTCGCCGCGCCGCGCGCGATCGACTGCCTCCCTGGCCGCGGCATACATGGCGAACGCGTCATTGCCGTTCACCTGGATCGCGTTGATGCCGTAGCCGGGCGCGCGGTCGATGAGTTCCTTGCATCCGGTCGACATGGCTTGGGGCGTATGTTCGCCATAGAGGTTGTTCTGGCACACGAAGATCACCGGCAGCTTCCAGACCTGCGCCATGTTGAGGCTCTCATGGAAGGCACCGATATTGGTCGCCGCGTCGCCGAAGCAGACCACCGTCACCTTGCCGTCGCCTTCGAGCTGGCTGGCGAGCGCGAGGCCGTTGGCGATCGGCATCCCCGAGCCGACGATACCCGTCGTCACCATCACGCCGGTTTCGGGATGGGTGATGTGCATCGGGCCGCCCTTGCCCTTGCAGGTGCCGGCGGCCTTGCCCGCGAACTCCGCCCAGAGATCACGCGGCGGAATGCCCTTGGCGAGCTGATCGTGAACGCCCCGATAGGTGGTAACCAGATAATCGTCCTGGTTGAGCGCGGCCATCAGCGCCGCCGACAGGATCTCCTGCCCGCGCGGCGAATAGTAGATGATCTGGAGCTGGCCGCCCATTATCATCGCGCGGAATTTCTCGTCAGCCTGGTAGATCAGGTTCGCCCGTCGATATATGTCGAGCAGGACGGATTGGCCGACCTCCCCTATGGCATCCTTCATAATGCTACTCCTGATTCTCGGCGCAGAATGAGCAAATGGAGATGCGGTCACAACCTACCACCTTTGCCAGTTATCCATCAGGATGGCGGCCTCTATGAAGGAGAGACATTCCTGCGATCTATGACCGGTGCGGAGCGAGGAAAAACCGGGACGGGCCGCCACCGGATCAACCCCAGACGACCATCCCGTAGCGGCAGACCTGTTCCTATTAGAAAGGGGAGTTTCAATCCGCATCGCCCGACACCAGATGCTCACTAGGCAATGACACATTCGCTGATCAGAGGATCGATGGAGAGCGCTATGGAAGAGGCAGCTGAAGCTCGCGCCGATCGGCATCCATTCGAGTCCTACGAGGACATCCTGGAGCGGGACACTCGCCCGGTTCCCGAGCATTTGCGGCAGGGTCCCACGCGAGACCTGGGCGATGAAGGCGTACCGGTCACCAACTATTTCGACCCCGACTTCTTCGCGAAGGAAGTCAGTCACGTATGGATGCGGGTATGGCAATGGGCGTGCCGCGAGGAAGAAATCCCCGACGCGGGTGACGTCTTCGTCTACGAGAATGTCGGCAAGAGCGTGCTTGTCACTCGCCAGCAGGACGGTTCGATCAAGGCGTTTTACAACAGCTGCCTTCATCGTGGACGCAAGCTGGTGGACAAGAGCGGCAACAAGGTTGATTTCCGCTGCAAATACCATGGCCTTGCCTGGCACTGCTCCGGAAAGTTCAAACATAACCCGATGGCGTGGGATTTCCCGCAGTTCGAGCGTCAGGACATGAGCTTGCCCGAGATCAAGGTCGATACCTGGGGCGGTTTCGTCTTCATCAATTTCGACCCATCGGCCCGGCCGTTGATGGCAACGCTGCAACCCCTGGCTGAGCATCTCGACCGTTATGACTTTCCCAACCGCTATAAGGCGGCGCATGTCTCCAAAGTGGTGCCCTGCAATTGGAAGGTGATGGCGGAGGCCTTCATGGAAAGTCACCACACGTTCGTCACTCATCCGCAACTCGCGCCGTTCCTCGGCGATGTGAATAGCCAGTATGATCTGCTTTCGGATTATGTGACGCGCCAGTTCACCGCGACCGGCGTCGTCAGCCCCATTCTCGCGGATCGCAAGATCGACGATATGGGGATTTTGAAGGCGATGGAGGCTGCGGGCGGCAGTACCATATCCGGCGGAGACGAGAGCCAACCGGATGGCGTCTCGGAACAGCAGCGCGTGAACAACGCTCGTGACACGCCGGATGCGCCCGAAATGCTACCGGTGGGCATGACCGCGCGCATGTACGCCAGCGAGGCGACGCGCACCTCGCTGCAAGCGGAAGATGGCTGGGACTATTCCGGCGTCTCAGACGCGGAGATGCTCGACGCGCTGTTGTACAATGTCTTCCCACATATGAGCTTTTGGGGCGGATATGCGCCGAATGTGATCTACCGGTGGCGGCCGAACGGACTCGAACCCGACACCTCGATCATGGACGTGATCATCCTGAAGCGCGTTCCGAAGGGCGGGGCGAGACCAAAGCCGATTCCGGAACATCGCCTGGCGCTGGAGGAGGACTGGTCCTCCTCCCCCATGGTCGGCGCGCTCGGACCGGTGTTCGAGCAGGACATGGAAAATCTGCCCCATGTCCAAACCGGTCTCAAGAGTTCCGGCACGGGCGTCGTGCATTTCGCTCGCTATACGGAAATGCGGATACGCCTGATGCACGCAATGATCCGCCAAATGATCGCCCAGGGGGAAGCCCGCGGCGGCATCTAGGGCATTTTCTAGTCGGGTGGAATCACCCGACGACTCGGAAAATGCGGTAAATCAATAACCTAGAGCGGCTGATCTAATGCAATCAGATCGAGAACCGCCACAGCCGCGATGGAGGGCCGCATGTTCGACGATGAGGGCTGGGACCGTGCCGACGGGTCGAACCTCATCGGCTGGACAAGGCGCGCCCGCAACAGCCGGCTCGTCCATCTTCAGCCCGGCGACGACCAGACGACCTATGACAATCTCGTATATCGCCGCTTGATCGAGAACGCGATCCGCCGGGTGGTCTCGCCTGTAGCGACGGCGTAGAAGGCCCTTGCTCCAACAAAGCCGATTATTTCCAAACGGCGCGGGATCCTGCTGCATTCAGCCCCCGCCGCCGGCTCCGCCGGCGAACCTTAGCCCCTGCAAGAAAGGAGAGTTGTCTATCTCTCATTGCAGGTTCGACATCAGCCTCGCCTTTAACGCCGCATGGGCGTGTTGGAGTGCGGGGGGAGGGGGACAAACAGATGGCCGGAACTGATGCGAGAACTCAGGGCTCGATTCCCCCGATGACACATTCGCGGCTGGCGACTTGGTCGATGATCGGCCTCGCTGCGCTCGCTCAAAACTGCGCGCTTGGAGTCACGTTCGGAAGTTTCGGTCCCTTGCTGCCCAGTCTGGTCCGTGAGTACGATGTTTCGACCGGCATCGCAGCCACCGCCATCGGCTCCGCGGTATTGGTGATGTCCCTGCTGTCACCCTTGGTAGGACGCTGGCTTGCGCGCGGATCTGTCCGGGTCGTCCTGATAATGGGAGCCTTGATGGACGCAGCGGGATTTGCTCTGCTGGCGGTCGCGCGCGATATTACTGAGGTCATATTGATTTATGCCTTCTTCATCGGGACCGGCACCTGCATGCTTGGCGCCTTGCCGGCATCAACGCTCGTGAGCAACTGGGTAGTCGAAAATCGCGGGCGCGTGCTTGGCCTGATAAATATGCCAATATTACTCTTCTGCACGCCACCGGCGGCTGCTTTCGTCCTCGGCTCTTTTGGGATGCGCGAATTATTCGCCGGGCTGGCCGGGCTGTTTGTTTGCTGCGCCCTGGCCATGACACTCGTGATCGATCGGGCTCCACGGAACATGAACGAGGCCGAAACGCGGCAATCCCTCCCACATGTTTCGATCACCAGTTCCGAAATACTCAGGAACCGGTCCTTCTGGCTGCTGAGCCTTGGCGTCGGCATCCTGGCTGGAACAGGCACGATGATTACCACGCATATCGTACCTTTGGCCGTCGAGCGGAGCTTCTCACTGGAAAAGGCTTCCTGGCTCCTGTCCGCTTTTGCAGCCGCGGGCTTCATAGGTGCCCCCCTGTTCGGTTCAATCACGGACCGTCTGGGAACCCGCCGCTGCCTGGCATTTGACGCCTTCATACTGATATTTGTCACCGGCGGCATGATCTTCGCGCATGACTACTGTATCCTTCTGACCTTAGTCGTAGCAGCTGGAATTTGCATCAACCCAGTCCTCGCCCTTCATGGAGCGGCGATCGCGGAGTTTTTCGGCGCGTCGAACGTGGCCGCCGTTTTTGGCATGAGCTATCTGCCAAAGCTGCTGTTCATCTTCGGCTCCGCTCCGCTTGCCGGATTTCTGTTCGATCTGACTGGAAGCTATCAGCTTCCGCTAGCCGTTCACATGACGGCCTTCATCGTGGCGGTGATAGGGTTTCTGCTGATCCCGACCATTGCCCGCCCACCTTCCCGACAGCTATGATCGCCAGCTTCCGCGAGGTCGGGTTTGCTCACATCGAGGGATGCGTGGCGGTCAGCCCTCCGTCGGCGACAAAAGCGCCTCCCGTGCAATAGCGACTTTCGTCAGAGGCCAGAAACAGGCAAGATACGCGATTTCCTCCGGCCGCCATGCGACCTGTCGGAGACATCCGGTCGAAGACGTCCTTGAACGTGGAATTCGCGTCGATACGGTGTTGCAGGATCCCGGGCGTACATCGACACGATCCTGTCGTCGAAGCCTGGGAAACGCCGCCGATCAGCTGGGATCGAAGCTCGACTCACGGTCGCGTGGCACGTCGATCACCAGCTTGCCCGTATCCATCACCACCGTCTTACGGCCATAGCCGTTGCGGGTGTTGCCCACACTCCCATCTCCGGCCAGGTGATGGTCCATTTCCGCGTTCAACGCTCGCTCGGTCAGCGCCTTCTTCAGTGTATCAAGCAATCCTCCCGATCGAACGCTGGGCTCACCGAACTGCCGGCAAGCAACTGCTCGAGCAGGTCATTCGGTATCGCAGGCTCTTTGCGTCGGGACACACTCGCTACGACAAGACCGTCCTCTCGTTCGAGAGCTTCCTCAAGCTCGCCGCAGCGCGCCTATGCTCAAGTCTTTTGTCAACGCGACCTAGTCTTTTTGGGAGCGGAGGCTTCTTCCCGGCGATGATAACAAACGCCGTCGAGGGGAGCTTTTGCGTGAACTTTGAACTGACCGAAGACGAAGAAATGCTGAAGGCGCTAGTCGAGCGGTTCGTCATCGATCATTATGGCCAGGAAAGCCGCTCAACGGGGTTTTCGGCGACGAATTGGAGCACCCTCGCCGAGCTGGGGCTGATCGCGGCGCTGTTTCCCGAAGACGCAGGCGGGTTGGGCGTCGCTCCCACGGCGATTGCAACAATATTCGAGGCGCTGGGTCGTGGCCTGACGCGCGAGCCGCTGATCGAGAGCATCATGGTCGCCGGCCGGCTGTTCGCGGCCCATGCGCCCGCTGCTCTGAGAGACGAGTGGCTTGAAGGGCTGATGACCGGAACCCGGCGCATCGCTCTGGCGCATCAGGAGGCGGGCAGCCATGGAGACAATCGCGAAATCGAGACGCGCGCCGCCTTCTCCGAGGGCATACATCGGCTGTCGGGCGCCAAACCCTATTGTTTTGCCGGCGATGGGGCGGACGGGTTCGTCGTTTCCGCCCGGATCGAGAACGCCCCTGGCCAGAAGGGAAGCACGGAGCTGTTCTTCGTTCGCCGCGACGCTTGCGGCCTGGTCTGCCAGCCCTGGCGCCTCGCCGACGGCATCATGGCGGCGTCCCTGACTCTTGAGAACACGCCCGGCGTGCTTGTTCCAGGCGGATTGGCCGCCCTGCACGATACCGATGTGCTCGCCTCCCTGGCGCGGACCGCCGAGATGCTCGGTATCATGGAACGGCTATTTGCCGACACGCTCGACTACCTCCGAACGCGCCAGCAGTTCGGCCAGCCGCTCGGCACGTTCCAGGCGATCCAGCACCGAATGGTGGAGCAATATCTGGTGATCGAGCAAGGACAGGCGCTGCTCAACCTGGCCATGGTCTCGCATGAGTCCGAGGCGTTCGTTCGCCATGTGCACGGAGCCCGCGCCTACCTCGCCGAGGCGGCTTTGCCCTTCGGTCACGAGATGATCCAGTTCCACGGTGGCATGGGCATCACGGATGAGCTTGCGCTCGCGGGCGGACACAAGCGCCTGCTGGTGCTCTCGCGCTGGCCGGAGCCTGCCTTGGCTACGCTGGATCGATACAGGGCCATGGCAGCCTGACATCCGCCAAGGCACCGCCGCTTTTCCGAGTTCCTCCTTCGTCGCGGGTCCGAAATAAATAAGAAACGTTAGAGATTGTTTTTTTGATTTGCGTCAAGTCACTCTGCTTTCCGGGTCGATAAGAAAAAGCTGGGCGCGCGGAGACCACTTCGAGCGAGTCGCCCGTCGCACCGACCTAGGATGGGAGAGAAGTGTATGGATCAGGTGTATTCCCCTTCATGCGGGATTTCCTATCAGGAACTGCTCGATCAGGAGACGGTCCCGGTTCCTGCGCACCTGCGCATCTCCGACAACCCGGCGCAAAAGGACATGCGCCTCGACCCCAGGCGCTACACCAGCCCCGAGTTCGCGCAGCAGGAAGTCGATCATGTCTGGTCGAAGGTCTGGCAGCTCGCCTGCCGCGCCGAGGATATCCCCGAGGTCGGCGACTATATTGTCTACGACATCGCCCATATCTCGCTGATCGTGGTGCGAACCTCGGCGGACAAGATCTCGGCCTTCCACAACTCGTGCCTGCACAGGGGACGCAAGCTTGTTACCGAAGACGGGTGCAAGAGCGCGTTCCGGTGCGGTTATCACGCCTGGACCTGGAATCTCGACGGCTCGGTCAAGTTCGTTCCTTGCGCCAAGGATTTCGAATATGCCGGCGAGCAGGCGCTAGAACTGCCGCAGGCACCGGTCGGCGAGTGGCAGGGCTTCGTCTTCGTCAACCCGGACCCGGCCGCCGGCCCACTGGAGGAATATCTCGAGGTGCTGCCCGAGCACTTTAAAGCCTATGACCTCGGCAACTGCCACAAGATCATCCATGTCCAGAAGAAGATGCCCGTGAACTGGAAGGCGGGCCTCGAGGCGTTCATGGAATCCTACCATGTCATCGCGACCCACCCGCAGATCATGCCGTTCACGGCCGATGCCAACTCGCAGTATGACATACTGAGCAATCACATCACGCGGCTGCTCACCGCCAACTGCCTGCCCAGCCCGCACCTCGATGGCGTGCCCGAGCAGCAGATCTGGGAGAGCATGATCGCGCAGGGTGGCCGGATCAGTTCGGGGGAATCCGTCACGGTGCCTGAAGGAACGACCACGCGCAAATTCACCGCCGCGCTCAACCGCAAGGGATTCGGCGAAGCGTTCGGCAAGGATTTCAGTCAGGTGACCGATGCCGAGATGCTCGACCCGATCCTTTACTGGGTGTTCCCCAACATTCAGATCTGGGGCGGCTTCCTCGCGAACATCGTCTACCGCTTCCGGCCGGATGGCAACAATCCCGACAGCTGCATCTTCGACATCATCCTGCTGCAGCGCGACACGCCGGGCCAACCCAAGCCAAAGGGTGTTCCCATCCACTACCTGACCGATGCCGAGCCTTTCGCCGCGGCGGCTGAACTTGGTGTGTTGGGTGGCGTGTTCGACCAGGACATGGACAACCTCCCGCATGTCCAGACCGGCATGCATGCCGCGCGCGCGAACGGCCGCAACGGCATGTTGTTCGGCAGCTATCAGGAAAGCCGCATCGTTCACATGCATAACCTGATCGATCGCTATATCGCGAAGGGCACCGTCAAGAACACTTGAGGCTTGACGCCCGGATCTGACCCGGACCGTATTCCTGGCCTCCAGCTTCACGCCGCGCAAACCTCGGCGGGCGAGGCCGCGCAGGAGGTCGGTCCAGAAGACCTCGGCTTCCGATGGCCCGATCGCCATGCCCAGCACCTCGCGCCGGCCATCGCTGTTGACACCGACCGCGATGGTGACAGCGACCGAGACAACGCGCCCGGCACGGCGTACCTTGAGGTAGGTGGCGTCGATCCAGATGTAGGGCCAGTCGCCTTCGAGCGGGCGGTCGAGGAACGCCTGCACACGTTCGTCGATCTCTTGGCACACCCGGCTGACCTGGCTCTTCGAGATGCCACTCATCCCCATCGCCCTGACGAGATCATCGACTGAACGGGTCGAGATGCCCTGGATATAAGCCTCTTGGATAACGGCGGTCAGCGCCTTCTCGGCAAGGCGACGAGGTTCCAGAAAGCCGGGAAAGTAGCTGCCCTTGCGCAGTTTGGGGATGCGCAACTCGACCGTGCCGGCCCGCGTCTCCCAGTCGCGCTCGCAGTAGCCATTACGCTGAGCAAGCCGGTCGGCGCTCTTCTCGCCATAGCCAGCGCCGGTCAGGCCGCCCACTTCTAGATCCATCAGCCGCTGCGCCGCAAAGCCGATCATCTCACGCAGAAAATCAGCATCGGCGCTCTTTCCCAGCAGCGCTTGCAGGTTCATCGTATCGTCGGTCATCGGCTTCTCCGTTGGTTGGATGTCGCAACCCAAACCTATCCGAAGATCTCCGATGACTACCCGCGAACCTGACCGGACGCGCCAGCTTTGCGGGTTAGCGCGAGCCCGGTCAGCTTCGCTACCGGCGAGCTACACCACCACCCGAGACACGACCACCGGCGACTGGCCAGTTGGAGCGTAGGGTTCTAAATAGGCAACGACATGTGCCCTAGCGGAGAGATATTCTGCATGGTGGCCTCGGCAGGCGCAGTCAGGCGCGCGCTTGGACTACGTCCAACCGCTGTGCCCGTCAACTTAACCTGTGATCTGGCCTTCAAACTGCCCGGGCGCTGCAACCTGCCCACTACCTGGCACCTGCGGCGGGCCTTCTTTTCATATGGCAGATAGCAGGGGGGGCGAGTCCCATACCGCCTTGCGCAGAAGCACCGCCGCTATTGCATATTTGCATCTAGAAACCGGCGGCAGCGATGTTTTGCTTCGATAACAGGTCCGGGCCCCAGACGTCCTGGAACTCACCGAACCACTCGCCACCATTCCATTCGACCATGGTCATCCAGGCAAACTGGTGCGGGTTAGCTTCCATGGCGAAATGGTTGCGTGCCACTCCCGTGGCATCAAGCGTCCTTCCGTGTTCATCGCGTGCATTCACGCGAACATTTTCTATGCGGCCAGGCAAACCATCAGTTCGGTCGATGCTTACGTCAACGATTCGTCCTCTGACACCACCGCGATCGATATAGCCAATCAACCCCGGAGGATCATGTTCGATCAGATTTATAACAAGAAAACCCGAGTCCTTTGCGATGCCATAGAAGTAGTTCGCTCGCGTTCCACGCTTCCAGTCACCGCGTGGTCCCCAAGAGCGGTCACGCATTCCAAAGGCGTCCACCTCGATCCGCGTCTCCCCCAGCTTGATCCAACCCGTAACGTGCATGGGATGATCGATATGACCAGCATAAACGCTGCCTGAAGGTGTGCCATGAATGTCCGCTGCACCTTCATACACAAGATCGGCGGAAAAAAGCCCCGAGTCCTCGTACGTCACGCGATACCGTTTTAAAGGCTCAAGAATTTCGTAGGTCAGCCCTTCGATACAGAACTTGTTCCCTTCGAAACTCGGCAATGGCAGATGCCAGTGCGGCCGCCAATATGGGATTGACGACGGAACATCCCCGTTCGGGCCATAAACCGCCACAAGCAAAGCTGCAACGCCGAGATTGGCCCGAATGACCGGATAGAATTGCAGCGAGAGGCGGTGTTCAGGGATATCGAGCGAAAACCAATAAGTTTCAGTGTACCACCTCTCTCCGTCGATCGGCTGATGCAAATAGTCGTCCTGTGGATTCGCACTCATGTAATTCTCCGTTTTACAACTGGTGAAGTGGCGCTAAAGCCGCGTCTTTAAAGAGAGTATTCGGCTCGATCCGCCGCAGCCCGTTCTGCAGAAGCGTCTGAAGCACCCTCTCCTCCCGCCCCTCGGCCGCTCCGCGAGCGATCCAGTCACGAAATTCTCGATGCTCGTCCGCGGGCTCAATCCTACGCCCGATCAGCGCGGACACCGCATTCGCGTTCTGCGCCGCGATCGAGGGCCCCAGCCGGGTGACATCGAGAGCCTGCCGCGCCATCATTCCTACGTATCCGACCTGGGCGTCATCCTGGCGGAGGCGGATGCGCATCAGATCGACAAGCGCGCTGATCTGCTCGCTCGTGTCACCTTCCCGCGCCTCCAAGTTCACCTCCGCATCCGGAAGCGCCAGACCCGCATACATCATCATCGCGCGCGGCATGGTTACATGCAGCAGATCGATAAGGTTGAGGTAGATGAAACGGTCCTGGTCTTTCGACCCGCCATCCAGCGCCGACAGGCAAGACACCAGGTAGACGTACATCGTCATGATCCGGTACCAGGCGATGCGCCGACGGCTCGCCGCAAACCCGCTCTGTTTTTCCCACAGCGCGATCTGCGCCTCGAGATCGCCGATATCGCCGGCGAGTTGAAGATGATGGCCGCGAAACGACAGCCAGCCGAGATCGTCCATCGGATCGCCGATATGCACGAACTCCCAGTCGAACAGGCCGGTCACCTTCCCGCTTTCATGCATGAAGTTGCCCGGTCCGGGGTCGCCATGACAGACGGAGAGGCGGGTCGCGTCGGTCGGGGCGGTACGCGCCATCCATTGCGTGGCAAATTCGGCAAGGGGGGAGGGCCTCCGCACCTTGCTGCGGTAGATGCGCGTCCACAACGCGAGCCAGTGCTGCGCCGCCCGAGATGCGCTTTCGGGAGGGTCTAGCGCAGCGAAACCGGACGAAGTGTCGACCCGGTGCAATTCAGCGAGTGCGCCGATGTAATCATCCATGATCGCGTGCCGGATCTCGGTCGGCGCTGAAGCGAGATCGGGAGATCCGGGGATCCAGGACATCAATAACGCATTGTGGGTTTCGCCCAGAAGCGTGGGAATTCGTACGTCGGAACCGGAGAGCGCACGATAGGCGGCTGCCTCGCGTGCCAGGTCGAGAGGCGTATCGGACATCGAGCCGTCACCACCATCCACTCGCAACACGCACCGTTCACACTGCGCTTCGATCAGATAGGTGATACGCGAGGAGCCGGCTTCGGGACGCCGAATGCTCGTGATCGCGCCGACCTCTCGCTCCACGAACGCTTGTAGATCCTTATCCAGCTCCATTCCGTTCCGCCCTGTTCTGAAGTTTTTGTCCGGAGTTTCAGCAGCGCGGGTGGCCGCCTTCGACCACCTGAGTATGACGCGTTGCCGACGAACGGCAACTGGCGAATCTGCCAGCGCCCCTGCACCCGTCCATTACCGCGCTGATCGCCGATGATGGTCCCATCGTCCCCCGACGTCATCGACGCGTGCTGGCATCCACCAAACCGACGAATTTGTTTCTATTCCGCGTCGGAGAGTAAATGTGTCAATGGCAGGTAGACCTTGCTAAACGCAACGTGCGCTTCGGTCTCGGCTGGGGCGACGCGTAACTGGATGTCCACGATCCCAACCGTCACAAACCGGAATGAATGGAAATGACGAAAGCCGACCGCGAGGGGACGTGGCAAGCTACAAAGAGCGAGAACACCCGCAAGGCGATCATGGACGCCACCATCCGCTGCTATGTCAGCTTCGGGTTCACCGAGACGACCGTCGCCAAGATCGCCGAGGCGGCCGGGCTGTCGCGCGGGGCGCTGATGCACCATTTCGAGTCGCGACATGACATCATCCGGGCCTCGGTCCATCATCTCGTCGACCAGCGGATGAATGAATATGAGCACCTTGTCTCGGCGGCGGCGACCGACGGCGGCACCACCGTCACGCGTGAAAATCTGCGCATCACAATGTATGCCCTGTGGGAATTCTTCCATCTGCCGAGTCACACGGCCTATCAGGAGCTGATGCTCGCAGGTCGCGCCAATGCGGAACTGGGCGACATCATGACCCGCGCGCAGCTGGAGCTTGATCAGCGGATCAGTGATTCAATCCGCTCGATGTTCCCGGCTTGGGGAAACCGTGAGACAATCCGCCAACTTATCACCGACCTCACCTTCTTCGCCTTTCAGGGCATGGCGATCAGCAGTCTCACCAGCCCGGACGATCGCAGGGCGAAGGACCTGATCGATTTCCTGATCGCAGAAATACTGCGCACGTACCGCTCATATAAACGCTGAGTTGCGCGTATCGATGCTCGGTGCCCGATGCTTGACTTACCGTTGGAGTGCCATCGGCACCTACCACTTTTGACAGGCCGAGCCATCTTGTCTTTTCGTCGTTTCGAGCCACACTCGTAAATCCGTGCGGCAGCGAAACTGACAGAAGCCCAGCGCCGCGACGAATGGAAAGTGGAGATGGACGGCTTCCTCCTGGACTTCTCGCGGCGATGCATGGCAGCCTATGTCGAACCTTGCGCGCTGCGTCCCCTGGTCGACGAGGCGATGGACCATTTCCAGTTCAAAGCCTTCATCCTGAGCCATGAAGGTACATCCGGAGAATTGATCACGGCCGGCAGTTATGACGATCGGCACGTGCGAGCCATAGTCTGTGATCCCGCCTGCAAGGCCGCTCCGATATTGCGCCCGGGCCGGCTAAATAACATTCCGTCCTTCTGGGAAGCCTCGCAATATCTGACGAACAAGCAGTCTTTCTCGCATCTGTTCCAGATGTCGCTGGATATCGGCTACGAACGCGGCGTCTCGATGCGCGTGGCCGGCGCGCTGGGTGAGAGCAACATGCTCGTCGCGATATACCGATGGAAGACCAAAGCCATGGAAGATGCCATGGCCGAACTGAACATGGCTCTCATGATGATAGCGCCTTATGCGTTTCACGCCTATCGGTGCAGGGACGGAGAACGAAATCCAACGCATTTCTCGCTGACCCAGCGAGAGCAAGAATGCCTCGCCTGGTGCGCCCAGGGCAAGACAGCGTGGGAAACGTCCCGCATCATCGGACGGTCCGAGCGCACGGTCACTTTTCACCTTCAGAATGCCATGCGGAAACTGCGTGTCAGCTCGAAGCAGCAGGCGATGGTCAAAGCCATCAAGGACGGGCTGATCAGCGCCTGAAACGGCAGCCGCCCAGCGCGGTGCCTTCCGCGATACGACTCTGAGGCTTTCCTATTCCAGCGCTCCCAGGAGATTGGTGACCGCCTCGGCGAATTCCATCTTGAAATCCTGGACCACAGATGTCGCGCTCTGAACGCGCTCGACGAGGCCGACCCCCTGACCCACCCAATAGCTGACCAGATCCCGCGCCTCGGCATTGCCACTCTGCGCCGCCTTTTCGATCAGGTCGAACGAGGGGATGCTGATCAGCGACATGTGCGGCATCGGCAGGGCGCCGGGGCTTTGCGGGCCGTCCCAGGCGGCGTGCCAGTCCGAGCGCAGTTGCCGGCTCGGTTTGCCGGTACGCGACGGCGACCGCACCGTATCGCGAGAACTCGCCGCGACCATCTTCTCTCGGAAGATCTCGCTGGTTTCTGCCTCGACCGTGGCGAGCCAGACCGAGCCAGTCCATACGCCCGCCGCTCCCATCGCCATGCAGCCGGCCATCTGCGCGCCGGTCATGATGCCGCCGGCGGCCAGTACCGGCACCTTGCGGATCGGCTCGATCGCGCGAAGGACCTCGGGCACCAGCACCAGCGTGGAGACTTCGCCGCAATGGCCTCCCGCTTCGGTGCCCTGGGCCACGAGCAGATCCACGCCCGCCTTTACCTGGCGGATGGCGTGTTCGCGCGCGCCGACCAGCGCGCCCACGGGGACGCCGTGCCTGCGCGCGCGCTCGATCATCGCGGGCGGCGCGATGCCGAGCGCATTGACGATGAGGCGGATCGGATGGCGAAACGCCACGTCCATCAGCGCCTCACCCACTTGCGGAAGCGTTGCCGGCAGGGAGCGCATGACGACATCCTCGCCGCCCGCCGCGATGCCATGCTCGTTAAGCAGCTTCACGGTGAAATCGACATGCCTCGTCGGGATCTGCGCCACCAGCGCATCAACGCTGACATCATCGCCGAGCATCTGATGCTCGGGGATGAGGATGTCGACGCCATAGGGCTTGCCGTCGACATGCTCGCCGATCCAGGCGAGTTCCCGCTCCAGGCTGTCCGGCGTGAAGCTGCTGCCGCCCAGCACGCCGAATCCGCCCGCGCGGCTCACCGCGGCAACGACGTCGCGACAATGGCTGAACGCGAACAGGGGAAATTCCGCGCCGGTTAGTTCGTGGATGGTGGCGGTCATGATCGCACTTTCTAGCTATCGCTCATAGCGCCGGTATCGTCTCGGTCGCGCAACAGATGAAGATCAAGCTGCGGCTTGCTCCCTCACTGCCCCGCTCTCGGATGAGCCAGGAATTCCCCGACCAGCGCTTCCAGCACGGCCTTAGGCTCGGACAGCAAAGCCGGCATCCGCTCAAGCAGGGCGTCGCGCGTCATCTCGGCGAACAGGTCGGGGAAGACCGATGTCTCGCCTCGTTCCCACCCATCGAGCGACCGCGCCGCGACTTGGGCGGGGGTCGCCCTGGGCACATCGAATGCCTTTCCCAGATCCGTGTCGATGAACCCGGGATAGGATAACGTCACCCCGATGCCCCGATCTCGCACGGCCGAGCGCACACCGTGTGCCAGCATCGCTGCCCCCGCCTTGCTGGCACTATACGCTTCGGCGCCCAAGGCTGGCATGAGCGCCGCCATGGAAAGGACATAGAGGATGCCGCCCGAACCGTTTTCGATCAGCGGTAGGAGCTTGCGGGTCAGTCGCAAGGGGCCGAACAGATTGGTTTCGAACATGGTGCGGATATCCGCCTCTTCCTGTTCGAGAAACGGGCCGATGCAAGACACCCCCGCATTGGAAATCAGCAGGTCGAGCGCGTCGATCTGCGCCACGCAGGCATCGATGCTGGCGGGGTCAGCAACGTCGAGCTTCACCGTCTCGACTCGCCCGCCAAAGCGCGCCTTCAGGTCGTCGCACTTCTCCGGCCGGCGGGCTGACGCTATCACGCGTGCCGCGCCACGCTCGATCGCCAACTCGACGAACGAGCGGCCCAACCCGCGATTGGCTCCCGTTACCAGCACGGACCGATTTTCCAGGACGTTCATGTGCGGTTATCCCCAGTTTGTCGGCACCTCCGTCCCACCTAGAGGGACATCCCGCCATCCACCACGAACTGAGCCCCGGTGACGTATGGGGATGCCTCGGAAGCAAGATAGGCGACGATCGCGGTCACGTCCTCGAGGCTGCCCAGATAGCCGACCGGATGCTCCGCGACGATCCCCGCGAGCATGGCGTCCGGATCGTCCACCTGCGCCATCACCTTTTCCAGGATAGGCGTCCTAATGGCACCGGGGTGGACGGAATTCACACGCACGGCGTATCCCGACTTGGCGCAGTGCAAGGCCAGGGCCTTGGTCATCATCGTGACACCGGCCTTGGCGGTATTGTAGGCGAGCAGATCCGCCCGCGCTCGCAATCCCGCCGCCGACGACATGTTGATGATGGAACCACCCTCGCTCGTCATGAGCGGCAAGGCGTGCTTGCAGCCGAGAAACGGTCCGCACAGATCGATATCGAGTTCATGGCGAAACGCCTCGAAGCTCAGTTCCTCGATCGTGCCCACCGTGGTCACGCCGGCATTGTTCACGAGCACATGCAGCGCCCCGAAGCGCTCCCGGATCTGCCCGACCGCGGTGAGCCACGCCTCCTCCGAGCGGACATCGAGCGTGACGAAGAGCGCCTGGTCCCCAAGCTCCTCCGCCAGCGCCTCGCCCCCCGCGATGTCGATGTCGGCCAGCACCACCGTCATGCCGTCGGCGATGAACCGACGCGCGATCGCTTCGCCAAGACCGCTGGCCGCCCCCGTGACCAGAGCAACTTTACTCATCCCGCTGTGTCCCCTTGCTGCGGCCGCCCGAGTAAGACCTCGTAAGAATAGTCGGACCGGTCGCGCGCCACCGTTTTGGGCGCGGCATCCGGATTGTTCGGCACCACTTCGACCGCCGCATCCTCGCTCGCCATGGTGCGATCGACAGGATCGATCCGATCCCAATCGTGCAGCGACTGGCGATGGACGATCGCCCAGACGCCATTCCTGCGTTCGAAATGGTCGACATAACGACCTTGGCCGAGGATGTCGTGCAAGGCACCTCCCTCCGCCGTCATGCGCAAGGTGACCGTCCAGTAGGACTCTGTGCCGGCTCGGTCGCCATCCACCTCGATCAGGATGTTGGATATCACATGCCGTGTCATGACCATGGCCGCGTGCACGGGCCACAACCACTCGACAAACCCCTCGGCAGAGCCGCTGTAGAGCGGCGCATGATCGTCGGTCCCGCCGGGGTGCCAGCATGACAGCGCAAGTTCGGCGTCCATCCGATCCATGGCGCGGGCATAGCGATGCAGCACCTCCGTGATTTCCAGGCGCGCCACCACGTCTTGCAAACTCATCTCACTCACGGCCGTCTCCCGAACGTTCGTGTTTTGCCATGGTCCTCGCCCGGCGGCCTTCTTTCCCGTGATCGATGATCATCGGTGTGCCGGGCAGGCATCAAAACTCAGATGCAGCGACGTGAATGCACGGTGGAGGATGCTGGGCGCATATTCGAGCGGGTTGAGGCCTTCGGTCAGCCGGAGGTTCGGCAGCCGCGTCAACAGCCGGTCGAATGCAATGGCCAGTTCCTTGCGGGCCAGCTGCGAGCCGATGCAGAAGTGGATTCCCCCGCCGAAGGCCAAGTGCCGGCTCAGGTTGGGACGCGCGGGATCGAAGTGGTTGGGCCGCGGGAATTCGGCCGGATCGTGATTGCCCGCGTCATAGCTGAGGAGCAGGATCGCACCCGCGGGTACGCTCACGCCCCCAATCTCCGTATCGTGGACGACAACCCGCCACATGTTTTTCGTCGGGGCCTCCAGCCGCAAGATTTCCTCGACGACCGGCCCCATCAGCGACGGATCGGCGAGCAGGCGATCCTTGAGGCCGGGCGTCTGGAGAATATGCGCGATGCCCCCCGCCGCAGCGTTGCGGGGCGCCTCGCTCCCGGCGATCAGCAGCTGGTGGAGCAGGGAAAGCAGCACCGGCACCTCGACCAGCGTGCCGTCTTCGAGGCGCGCATTAACGAGTTCGCCGACGACGTCGTCGGTCGAGCCGCCGCGCCGTGCTTCGATGACCTTGGCAAAATACTGCTGGATCGCAACCAGGGCGCGCGCGCCCTTCAGTGCCCCTTCCCGGCCGTACATCCCGCCGATGCTGCGGATGTAGTCATCCGCCAGCTGCTTGAAGAACGGCAGGTCGGCACGAGCCACTCCGAGCTGGTCCGCCATCACGTAGATAGGCAGCGGCACGGCGAAGTCCGCGAAGAAATCGCATTCCCCGCGCGCGATGAAGCCGTCGATCAGCTCGTCGCACAGCCCCTCGATATAGTCGCTCATGCGGCGGATCCGGGTCGGGCCGAATGCCCGGGCGACGAGGTTGCGATACTGCCGATGGATCGGCGGATCCTGGGTGAGCAGTGTGTCCATCCACGGATGGCCATCGGCGAGGATGGCGCCGATCTCATCGTCATCTTCGACAGCCTGGTTCATCATGAAACCGAACTGGTTGGAAAAGGAACGCCAGTCCTGGCCGATAGACCTGACGAGATCATAGGAGGTCACGAGAAAGACTTCCTTGCCGGGAATGGGACTCACCGGCAGTTTATAGACGGGACGACTCTTCCGAACACGATCGTAGAAGGCAAACGGTCTTTGGAGCGCCTGGGGGTCCAGAAAGTCGAGATCGCGCTGGCTTCCCACTATCCCACTCCAACTGATTGTCGCCCAGCCACTCGGGGGCTGCCGCTGAGACAGCACGAACGTGCCACTGATTCCGTCTTGTCTTTCGACGGCGATGGCCGGCTGGCGAATCCATCTGCCTGACACGTTGGTCGGACGTCCTGATATCTAACTGATCCCTAATTTGACTGGGGATTTTGCCGGTTCCGAAGCCAACGTACACATTGGTGCGCACTAGGCATCCTGCTCATTCTAACAGGTTAAGCCGCCCTATCGCTACGATAATAGCTGATGCCCACAAGAGACTTGGTGGGGAGCCTCGCATGCTGCCGCCCAAATGTCGCTCGTTAGGGAGGCGCCTGCCGTGCTTGAAGATGCCAGTTCGCTGTTCCAGCCATTGGATCTGGGGCGTGTCACGCTACGCAACCGAATGGCGATGGCGCCAATGACCCGCCATCGCTCGACGCTCGAAGGCGTGCCCACCGCCCTCAATGTCGAACATTACGAACAGCGCGCAGGCCTCGGGCTGATCGTCACCGAGGGCATCTACCCCAGCGAGCGGGGCATGGGCTATATTTTCACGCCCGGCCTGTGCAACGCCGACCATGTCGCGGGCTGGCGGCGTGTCACCGACGCCGTCCACGCGAAAGGCGGCGCCCTGTTCGGCCAGATCATGCATGTCGGCCGGCTTTCCGACCCGCTGATGCTGCACGGAGAGCAACCGCGCGGCGCTTCGGCCGTGCAGCCGGACCCCAAGGCCCGCCATTACACCATCAACTGCCCGCGACCAAAGCGGGCTTATCCCGAACCCCGGGCGATGACGCATGCCGAAATACTCGCAACCATCGACGACTTCCGCCGCTCCGCCGAACTCGCGCTCGAAGCCGGGTTCGATGGGGTGGAGATCCACGCGGCGAGTGGCTATCTGCCGATGCAGTTCCTTAGCACCAACACCAACCTCCGCGAAGATGAGTGGGGCGGCAGCGTCGAGAGGCGCGCGGCATTCCTCCTGGCCTGCGTCGATGCGATGGCATCAGTTGCCGGGCCGGGCTTCGTCGCCGTGAAGCTCTCGCCAGGTTGGTCGTTCCACAATGTGTTCGACGACGACCCGGTGGCCACCTATTCCTATGTGGTCAAGGAACTCTCCCGCCGGTCGATCGCCTATCTCCAGCTCGGCGACTATGCCGTGGGCTGGGATGTTTACGGAACGCTGCGCCCGCTCTTCGATGGCCCCGCGATGTTCGTCGCAGGCTTCACGCGCAACTCTGGCGCGAAGGCGATAGCCGATGGCCGGGCGGACATGATCGCCTACGGCCAGGCGGTGATCGCTAATCCGGACCTGGACCGCCGTTACCGCGAAGGCCTCGGGATAAACGCGCCGGATCTCTCGACGTACTATACTCAGGGGCGCGAGGGCTATAACGATTATCCGCCCTTCGAGGAGACAGATGCCTCCCGGCTTCTGCCGACCGACTCTGCGCCGATCCCGATCTCGCCCGATACCACCGGCTAGCGTACTTTCTGAATCGTCGCGCGGAATCACCCGGCGATTCAGAAAACATGATAGATTGATCAATTAATGATTTGCCCGACGCCTCGCGATAAATCGGCACCAGCTTCGTGTGGATGGGCGTCATGCCTTCCCACCCCATGGTGCTGTCAGTCCAATGCGAACTCGTCTCCACTTGGCAGAGCTCGGCTCACGATCAGCTTCGTGCGGCCATGCAGCGTTGCGCGCCGGAAGAGCGCGCCTCGGTGGGCGAAAGAGCCGCCGTGCTGCTTCGCGGGTTTCGGCCCGGACAGAATTTCGTCGTTACTTCTTAGAGACAAGCCATGAAGATCTTAGCAGCCGTCGCGCACGGCAATCGCCAGCCTCTCGCACTGGAACAGGTCGATCTCGCCGAACCGGCGGACGGCGAGATCCTGGTTCGCCTCGTGGCGACCGGCATTTGCGGCACTGATCTGAGCATGATCGATCATGTGCCCATGCCCTGGCCGGCGGTGTTCGGCCATGAAGGGGCTGGGATCGTCGAACGAACGGGTTGTGCGGTCACGACCGTTGCCCCGGGCGATCACGTGATCCTGTCCACCACGTCTTGCGGGCATTGCCCGAGCTGTCAGCGGGGAGAGCCCTCGCTCTGCCATCACTTCACCGAGTCCAACATGTCCGGGGGTCGCCGGGCGGACGGAAGTTGCACCATGCACCAGCACGACAAGCCCGTGTTCGCGAGCTTTCTTGGGCAATCTTCCTTCGCCGCCTATGTCCTTTCGAGCGAGCGGAATACGATCAAGGTCGACAAGGACCTCCCACTGGACATCCTCGCCCCGTTCGGGTGCGGCATCCAGACTGGGGCGGGCGCTGTCCTCAACACGCTGAAGGTAGAAGCGGGCAGGAGCATCGCGGTGTTCGGCGCGGGGGCAGTTGGCTTGTCCGCGATGATGGCGGCCCGCATCGCCGGCTGTGGCCCCATCTCTGTCGTGGATACCAACCCCGGGCGATTGGAACTGGCGCGCGAACTTGGCGCAGACCGGACCATCAATGCCATGGAGGAAGACGCGGTTGCGGCGCTGCGCGCCACGGGCGGGGTCGACTATGCGGTCGAAGCCACCGGTATCGCGCGGGTGATGGAGAATGCGGTCGAGGCGCTTGGCGTGAATGGCCAGGCCGCACTGGTCGGCGTGGCTCCTGGCCAGAAGGTGTCGCTCGATCCGTCGATGCTCCAGGCTCGCGGACTTACCGTCAAGGGCACGCTGATGGCAGGCAAGGGCGCTCTCCCGGCTCAGTTCGTCACGCTGCTGATCGCGTTCTGGCAGGCCGGCAAGCTGCCGGTGGAAAGGATGATTCGGCACTATGAGTTCTGCCAGATCAACGAAGCAATCGCGGCGGCGAAGGACGGCTCGGCGGTGAAGCCGATCCTGCGTTTTCCGGAATACGGGTGACGACATGACCGAAGCACAACTGGACAAGCCCGCGATCGCCCGCATTTTCGCTGCGCAGCGCGCCAATCGCGTTGCGCTAAAGAAGCGCGATGCCGCAGGTCGGATCGCGCGGCTCGAGAAGCTGCGACACGTCATCGTTCGCCGAATTCCCGATATCGACGAAGCGTTGCATCTCGATCTCCGCAAAGCCAAGGCGGGCGCGCAAAACGGCGAAATTGGGGCCGTGCTTGGCGATCTGGACACCGCGATCGCCAACGTGACCAGCTGGATGGAGCCGGAGCACATCGAGCCATCGCCGCATTTCGCCGGCAACGAGACGTTCATCCAGTATGAGCCGCGCGGCGTCGTGCTGCTCTATGGTGCGTGGAATTTCCCCTTCGCGATGGTTTTCTCGCCCCTTGTGCCGATCGTCGCAGCGGGGAATGCCTGCATCGTCAAGCCCAACGAACTGCAGCCGCACACGTCGATCATCGTTGCGCAGATCATCGCCGAAGCCTTCCCGGAGCACGAGGTCGCTTGCCTCGAGGGGGGAGTGGCCTTGGCCCAGGCATTGGGCGAACTACCGTTCGACCATGTGTTCCTCACCGGCAGCCCGGCCGTGGGCAAGCGCGTTATGGCGGCGGCGGCGAAGCACCTGACGAGCGTGACGCTTGAACTGGGCGGCAAGTGCCCCGCGATCCTCGATGACGCTTATCCCATCGCGGATGCGGCAGCAAAGATTGTGGGCGCGCGCTTCCTCAACGCGGGCCAGCTCTGCCTCTCGGTCGACCACGTGTGGGTGCCCAAGGAGCGACAGAGCGAGCTGGTCGCCGCTCTCGGTGCGGTGATCGACCATATGTTCTATGTTGACGGTGCGCTTCAGCGCGAGCGCTTGCCCCGGCTGGTTGACGCGCGCAATTTTGCTCGGGTGAAAGGCTATGTGGACGATGTGGTCGCCCGGGGCGCGCAAGTTGCCAAGGGCGGGCACAGCGACCTGTCCGATCTCACCATCGAGCCCACGATCGTTCTCGATCCCCCCTTCGATGCGCCGATCATGCAGGAGGAGATCTTCGGGCCCGTTCTTCCGGTGATCGGTTATGGCAGCGTGGACGAGGCCGTCGAGCAGATCGACGCCACCGGCAAGCCCCTGGCGCTGTATGTTTTCAGCCATGACCAGGCGTTCGTCGACGACGTGCTTGCGCGATCTTCGTCGGGCGGTGTCACCGTCAACAACGTGCTGATGCACTATGTCGAAAGTCGATTGCCGTTCGGCGGGGTCAACGGCAGCGGTATCGGTCGCTACAAGGGCATCTACGGCTTCCGCGAGCTCTCCAACGCGCGCTCGATCTTCGTGCAGAAGGTTTAGCAGGCAGGCTGATCGCTGGGCCCTCGCCGCGAAGCGGCGCTTCAACTCATCCATGAACCCGGGCACTTCCTCGTATCCGTCCGGTCTAGGCCGCCTTGAGGGTCGCCACTGATCCGTCGAGATAGCACCGGTGCAAGCACAGGTGTTTGCACCGGTTCGAGGGACGGTGCGATGACTCATATGACGGTGATTTCGGG
>Ga0207712_10000494_pt1 | contig 32649 bp, 31 predicted proteins | sample KBSS44metaG_FD_184402 | JGI IMG/M metagenome (GOLD analysis project Ga0207712, IMG submission 184402) | Switchgrass rhizosphere microbial communities from Kellogg Biological Station, Michigan, USA - KBS S4-4 metaG (SPAdes) (version 2) | ecosystem: Host-associated > Plants > Roots > Rhizosphere...
GTAAACATGGCCGTCCGCGTCCAGAAGCTCGCCATGAAACTTGTCAACCACGTCGGACACCATCGATCCTCTCCATCACAATACCTCCCGACTGATGCCCAAACTTGACAATAACGTCAAGTATGGGACGGCGGCGGAAACGGCATGATTCCGCAGGTTCGCCACCTGCCCAAAAAAAGGTCAGCCCATCTTGGCCGAAGGGACGCCCGGTTCCGCAGCAGCGCCAGTGTCGCTGGTCTGCACCTTCGGCTCGATGCCGAACAACTTTGCGGCGTTGAGGCCCAGAACATTCCGGCAGGTTGTCGCGTCGACGCCGGACACATCCAGCAGTTCGTCGACCAACCGGCGGCTGGTCGGGAAAGTGCCTTCTGCGTGGGGATAGTCCGATCCCCACATGACATTGCGCGCTCCAGCCAGACCCGCAGCCGCGGCGACGATGCACGAGCGGTCGTGCTGGAAGCTCGACCAGATCTGATCGTCGATGATCTCGCTGGGCCGGCGCCCCAGCTTCGGGCGCACGAAGAACGAATGCGCCTCGGCCACTTCATCCATGCGCTCGGCCAAGGCGACCAGCCAGCTGGCACCGCTTTCGATGAAGGCGATCCTTGCCCCGGGATTGCGATCGAGCACCCCGCCGCTGACCAGATACATGGCCGTTTTCTGCGCATCCATCGCCTGGACCGTGTAGTTGATGATGGCCGCGCCGGGGCCCCGTTCCTGCACGACAGTCTCGAGTCCGGTGCCGGTGTGCATCACGAAAACCATGCCGCGTTCGGCGCCTCTGGCGAAGACAGGGTCCCACCGCTCGTCGTTGTACAGCGGCTGGCCGGGCGGGCTCACGGCCGGCAGCATCGCCGTCCTGAAGCCCAGGCTCGCCAGGTAATCGATTTCGGCCAGGGTGTTCGAGAAGTCGAGCACCGGCAGCATTCCGCAGCGGACGAAACGGCTGGGGTGGCCCTTCAGGAACGCGTGGTTCCAATCGTTGTAGAGACGGGCTGACGCGGCTTCGGCTTCCGCATCGCCGATGGCGTAAAGCCACAGGGTTAGCTCGGGAAAGCAGATCTCCGCATCGATGCCGTCCAACTCCATGTCTTCCAGTCGGCCGGCGATCTCGCGCGCGCCGCGGCGCTGAGCGTCGCTGATCGGAATCTCCCGATGCTGCCCCAGGCGCATCCGGTAAACGATCTTGTCGTGCGTTCCGGTGACGAGAAAGTCGCCCTCGCGTCGCGCATGCATTGCATGGCGCTGAAGACTGGCCGGCAAGCCATCGAGGAACAGCTCGTCCGGTTCCCGAATGTGGCTGTCGGCACTGAATACGAACGGCTTCATCAAGGCTCTCCCGACTCGCGTTCGTCACAGGGTAACAGATACCTATTAATGCGAAAAGGACAGTCTGAACTGTTGACTGACGCCGTATCCGCCCATTAAACTACATCCTGTTAATGCGGAGAAGCCGCTCGAGAAGTGGCTGCACAGTGCGCTTCGCGTCGAAGTCTTCTGCCTTGGCGCTGAGGGCATCATGAAGCCGGGGAGCGGCCTTTCGTGACGTGGGCAAACAAGGACAAGTGCGCGATCGTCGGCATCGGAGCCACGGACTATTACGTCCGCGGCAAGAGCTGGCCGCGCTCGATCTACGACCTAAGCAGAGATTCAGTGGCTGACCAACGGATCGATGCGCCGCTGCTTATGCAGGAGCGAGGTATCGCCGGAGCAAAATCCTCCCCGGAACGGGGAGGGGGACCAGCCGCAGGCTGGTGGAGGGGCAGGGGCAGGTCTGGATGCGTCAGCACAGGGCCCGAGAAACGCGGAAAATTTCGAGGCCTGCCCCTGCCCCTCCACCGGCTTCGCCGGTCCCCCTCCCCGTGCCGGGGAGGATTTGGCGCTGAGCAGCTTCGCCGGTTTGTGATGCTGCCCTCCCTGACGCCAGACAAACTTGATGCCATCGAGTTCGGCTCATTCGTTGGCCAAACGGCGGGAGTCTGCTTAGCCGGCGAGGCCATCCTAAAGGCCTGCGACGATGCCGGGCTAAGCGTGAAGCAGATCGACGGCTTTACCTACTATGCCGGCGCGACCGCCGGTTATGTCGACAAGTTCGAAACGGGTTCCTTCATGGAAACCCTGGGCATGCCCCAGGTCTCTTTCACCGCAGCCCTCACCTCGGGCGGCGGCGGTTCGGCCGGCGCGATCGGTCTCGCCGTCGCTGGCCTGACCAACGAGGACTGCAAGTATGCGGTCACGGTCATGGCCTGCCAGCAAACCGAGCGCGCGTGCCCGAATTGCTCGAGCCGCGACAAGGCCTGGCCCACGCTCTCCGGCACCGGGACCGTGTTCAGCTATGCCATCTGCACCAGGAATCCGCTGACCGGCGAGGACTTCGTCTATGTCCCCGTGGTCGTCGATCTCGACGGCGCGCCCGGCACCCGCCTCATCGGCAATCTCACCGGCTGTGATGCCGAGGATGTGCGGATCGGCATGCCTGTCTCCGTCGAGTGGACTGAAATTCGTGACGATTGGGTACTGCCCAACTTCCGTACTGGCTGACCTGTCGCCCTCCCCCCGACCAAGCTGAGGAACGAAGCGATGAACACCCAGAATGCCCCCTCGGCGATGTTGCGCATCGGCCATGAGGACCTGTCCTTTTCAAGCGGAGGCATGTACGAGCATCTTAACCCCGTCACCCAGCAGCCGCAGGCGCGCATTCCCTTGGCTGGCAAGGCGGAGATGGACCGGGCGATCGACAAGGCCGCAACGGCATTCCAATCGTGGCGCCTGGTGTCTCCGGAGCGGCGCCGGGACATGCTGCTCCGGCTGACCGAGCTGATGCGCGAGAATGTCGATGCGCTCGCCGAGCTTGCCGCCTGCGACGGAGGAGTCCCCGTCACGAGAGGGCGGCAGACCGTCGGACTTTCGATCGATTGGCACGCCTACTACGCAGGCTGGTGCGACAAGCTGGACGGCCAATTGCTGGCGACCTTTGATACGCGCGGGGAGTTTGCTTACACCGTAGGCGAGCCCTACGGTGTCGTCGGGATCATCACAACCTGGAATGGGCCGATAGTCTCGCTCGGCATGAAGGTTGCCCCGGCCTTGGCCGCGGGCAATTGCGTCGTCGTGAAACCCGCCGAGCTCACGCCCTTCGCGTGCGACCTCTATGCCCGGCTGGTGCGTGAAGCCGGTTTTCCGGACGGCGTGTTCAGCATGTTGCCCGGCAAGCCCGAAGCCGGCGAAGCCTTGGTCAAACATCCGCAGGTCAGCAAGATCAGCTTCACCGGCGGCCCGGTCGCCGCGCGCCGGATCTTGGCAGCCTGTGCAGAACAGATGAAACCGGCCGTGCTCGAGCTGGGCGGCAAGTCCGCAAGCCTCGTCTTCCCCGACGCCGATCTCGCTGCGGTCAGCGACTACTCCGTTGCCTTCTCCATAGGCGTTCTGTCGGGCCAGGGCTGCGCCCTTCCCACCCGGATCATCGTGCACGAGTCGATCCATGACGAACTCGTCGAACGGATCGTCGCTATTGCGAAAGGCTACAAGATCGGCGACCCCTTCGATCCGGAAGTGATCGTCGGCCCTTTGATCAACGACGCAGCCTGCGATCGGGTCATGGGTATGCTGGACCGCGTGCGCTCCGAGGGCTCGGGCAAGATCGTCCTCGGCGGCCAGCGCTGCGGCGGCGAGCTGGCCGGGATGAACTTTATCGAGCCGACCATCATCACCGACGTCGATCCGAACAGCGAGATCGCGCAGGTCGAAGTCTTCGGTCCGGTGATTATCGTTCACAAGTTCGCGACGGAGGACGAGGCGGTCGAGCTCGCCAATTGCACCAAGTACGGCCTGTCGGCCTACATTTATTCAAACGATCTGAAGAGGGTGCACCGCGTGGCCGAACGGCTAAAAGCCGGCAACGTCAAGGTCAATGGCGCACTCTCGCTCAGTCCCAACTCGCCCTTCGGCGGTCTAGGTTTGAGCGGCTACGGCAAGGAGGGCGGTCGCGCGGGCATCGACGAGTTCCTCCACTACAAGACGGTCACGATCGCCTGAACAATACGGGAGCAGAGCATGGCGTTCAGCAAGGACAGGTTTCGGCTCGACGGCAAGGTCGCGGTGGTTACCGGCGCGGGCGGGCGGCCGAACAGCATCGGCCGCGCCTATTCGATCGGCTTAGCAGAAATGGGAGCGGCAGTGGTCGTCGCCGACCTCGATGGGAGCGGCGCCGACACGGTGGCGAGTGAAATCACCGGAACCGGCGGCCGGGCGATCGGCGTCCAGGTCGATATTGCGAACCCGGACTCGATCTCCAATATGGCCGCGGCGGCGCAGGACGGGTTCGGCGGTGTCGACATCCTGGTGAACAATGCCGCGCTGATGGCGGAGCTCACCTACGAACCGGTGATCTCCACCTCGCTGGCGGACTGGCAGAAGGTGCTCGACATCAACCTGACCGGGGCCCTGAGTTGCGCGCAGGCGATCGTGCCGATGATGCGCCAGCGCGGCGGCGGCAGGATCATCAATCAGCTTTCCGGGGGCGCCTTTCCGCCCACTACCCTCTACGGCATCAGCAAAATCGCGCTGCTCGGTCTCACGACCACCCTGGCGAAGGAGTTGGGGCCGGACAACATCTCCGTGAACGCAATCGCACCGGGGCAGGTTACCAGTGCGGCAGGCATGTATCTGTCGCCCGAAGGCTCGCCCTTCCGCAAGATGCTGGAAAGCCAGGTGGCCTTGCGGGTGACCGGCGATCCGGACGATCTCGTCGGCCCGCTCATCCTGCTGTGCTCGTCGGCCGGCGACTGGATCACCGGACAGGTGTTGCATGTGGACGGCGGCTGGATCATCCGCCCCTAGTCGCCACCGGGAGAAGTCCTGCGATGAACGAGGGTGTTACAGGTCGCGCGCTGTCGCTTCACCACCTGGTGGCACCCGACGCCTCGCCCTGCGAGCTGGTCCGAATCGCCGCGGAACTCGGCTGCCGCCACGTCTGCCTCTTCACCCAGGACCCTGGGGTGGGGATGGCCTTTCCGATCGTGACCGACGCGGCCATGCCGGAACTGCTGCAATGCATGTCAGCCTCGGGTGTGACGGCGCTGGGATTGGCCGCCTTTGCGCTCTCGCCCGACACTGACGTAGCCGCTTACCAGCCGGCCCTCGAACGCGGCGCGCGGCTTGGCGGAGCAGTGGCCACGATCCGCGTCGCCGATGCGGACGAAGGGCGGGCCATCGACCGGTTCGCCGCGTTCGCCGAGTTGTGCGCCGATCACGCCATCGTCCCCAGCATCGAATTCATGGGATTCGGTGCCAAGGTGGCGCTGGCCCAGGCGGTGCGCATCGTGCGTGCGGCCGGGCGCGGCACCATCGCTGTCGATGCCTTGCACCTGGTCCGCACCGGCACGTCTTTGGCCGACCTGCGGCGGCTCGACCGGAACCTGATCGGCCATGTTCAGCTTTGCGACGGTCCGCTGCAAGCAACCGCAGAGGACTACATGCGTGAAGGCCCGTTCGACCGGCTTCTGCCCGGCGGAGGCGAATTCCCCTTGCGCCAGCTCTTGAACTTGGCACCTGAGTGCCTGCCGGTTTCGCTCGAAGTGCCCTGCACACGATGGCAGCGACGGGGGGTGAGTGCGTATGAGAGAGCCCGGCGCGTGGTGACGGCGAGCGCGCAACTGCTTGCAACCGTCGAGCCGCAGCGCTGAACGAAAGACCTGTCGTTCGGTCACCCTCAGCGGGACCTGGGCGTCGTCAGGCTAGGCGGGACCGAGCCGATTGGCTAGTTGCTCTCGGCAGGCAAGAAGAAGGCTTTAGATGCGCAGCGGCGTTGCGGGCAAATCGCGAAAAACCAAGCCAGGTTCGGAACCAAGGCGTCCCAACTTGGTGGCCAACGTGGTCAAGCAAATTGAGACCCTGAGCCTGGCCGCCACCGAGGGGGACCTGCTTGGCGATGAAAATACGCTGCTCACGCGGCTCGGCATCAGCAGGCCGACCTTGCGACAGGCGGCGAAGGTGGCCGAATCCGAATTCCTTCTTTCGATCCGCCGGGGCCTGCGCGGCGGGTACTATGCTGCCCGGCCGAAGGCGGAAGACGCGATCCGTCCGGCCGCCCGTTATCTGAGGCTCGAAGGTGCCACGCTTGCGGACCTCTACCGGGTCGTTCGGCGTCTGGACCCGGAGATGGCGGCCCTTGCAGCGGCGTGCACCGACACGGGGCTGATTGGCGAGTTGGCGTCGTTGCGAGCGGATCTGCTGAACTTCGACGGCGACTTTGACGACACAAAAGTGGTCGTCCGATCGGAGGAGCAGATTGCCTCGGTGATTGCCCGGATGACCAGCAATCCCCTGCTGGTCCTGTTCAACGAGGTGTTCTTCGCCTTTGGATTTCTCGAGCGAGAACACCAGTTCTTCAACCTTGGCGCAGATCGCCGCGAATCTCATGATCTGCAGCTCGAGCTGTGCGAAGCGATCCTCTCGCACAAGGAGGACGAGGCGCGCCTGGTGAGCTTGAAGCGCCTCGCGCTGCTGGCGCGTCGCCTGGGCATCAGTGCCGCTGGATAGAGCGGCGCGGACCGGCGCACGTGCTTCAGCGCCCCCTTGATGGGCTCCCGGCACGAGCGCGCTCGTGCAGCTCGAGCACGACGACTGGCCGGCGGCGTGCCAGCATCGGCTGATCGAAGCGCTCCTATCGCACCATTAAGATGCCACCATCGACGGCAATCGTCTGACCAGTGATGAACCCGGAATCGTCGCTCACCAAGAAGCGAATCACAGGTGCGAGATCGCGCGTGGGATCTCCCAACTTGCCTCCCACCGCCATGCGCTGGGCGATCTCCTTGTCGTGCTCCGCCAATTGCTCTGGCGTCATGGAAGCGCGGGTCTTAGCGTACATCGGTGTGACGATGGCCGGAGCGATGATGTTTGCGGTGATGCCGCGGTCGCCCCACTCTTTCGCGATCGAGCGCGTCCATGCGATAACTGCGCCCTTGGCCGCCGCGTATTGGGCCTTGCCGGGGAGGCCGAGCACACCGGCGGAAGAGCCGAAGTTGATGATGCGCCCGCCGGGCGAGCGCAAGTACGGCAGCACGGCGCAGTTCATCAGATACGTGCCGGTCGCATTGACCGCCATGACAGTGTTCCAAAACTCGAGATCGGACGTCGCCGAGGGCAGAGCGGGCGCTATCCCTGCAGCGTGCACCAGCGCATCTATCGACCCGCCAAGGTGTTCCGCGGCCGCTGTCACCGCGCGGTCCACGCTCGAAGGGTTCGTAACGTCGCAGGCAAGGAAGTGCGCCGATCCACCCACGGCGCGGGCCTCGGCCGCATTTTTCTCGCCGCCCTCTTCATTGATGTCAGTGAGCACGACCAAGGCCCCTTGGGCCGCAAGGTCGGCCACCACTGCGGCCGCCATTCCGCTGGCGCCACCCGTCACCAGGACCCGCTTGTCGGTCACTGTGCTCACCGCACTTCTCCTTACGTTTGAAACTCCAAGTCTATTCCCGCTACGGTGCCTGGCGGAAGCCGAGCGGCCCGGCGGGTCAGATCTCGCCGCGGCCGATCACTTGCTGCGCTTTGGCGAGCAGCCAGATGGCATAGTTATGAAAGAACGTGCCCACCTCGGCCGGCATGTGCCCCGCTTTCGAGCGGGCGTAGTTGCCTTCGACGAGGCAGGCGAGCTTGTAGCAGGCGAGCACGAAGAACCACGGCATGTCGGCCATGTCGCGGCCCGACAGTTCGCCATACAGGCGAACGAGCTCCTGGCGCGTCAGAAAGCCCTGCCACGGCGTGCACGGCGGCTCGTGCCCCGGCGGATCGCCGTCTTCGTGCCAGTTTTGCAGGAGCCAGCCGAAGTCGAGCAGGGGATCGCCCAGAGACGAAAGCTCCCAGTCAATCAGACCCGATATGACCGGCCGCTCAAGCGAGAACATGATGTTCGGATGCTGGTAATCGCCGTGGATGATCGACACCGGGCCGGTGACCTGATTGTCGGACAGCCAACGCCCAACTTGATCAACCCCGGCCAGATCGTGGCCGTCGTAGCCCGGCAGTTCGCGATACCCTTCGAGTTGCGAGCGCCAGCGCTCGACCTGACGGACGTGCCAGTTCTCCGCCTTGCCGTAGTCCCCCAGCCCAACCGCCTCAGGGTCGATAGCCCCCAACGCCACCGCCGCACGCACGAGTTCTTCGCCCATCGCCCGGCGCCACGCCGGATCGCTCCCCCATCGACCGGGCAGCGACCCGATCACGGAAAAGCCTTCCAGCGGAGCCATGGTATAGAAGCTCGCCCCGATCACGGCGGGATCCTCGCACGTCGCATACAGCTCCGAGTGCGGAACGCCGCTGCCCTTCAGGGCCGCCAGCACGCGCGCTTCGCGCATCATGGTCGCGTTGCTTTTCGGCCGCAGATGCTTGCCGGGGCGCCGCAGAACGAAGGTGCCGCCGGCGCGGCCCATTAGGAAGACGTTGTTCTGCGTGCCGCCGGCCAAGCGCTTGACCGAGTGCACCGGCCCCCGGCCCGGGATTCCCGACTGCCCATCGAGCCACGCATCGAGCCGCGACCAGTCAAGCAGGCCTTCGAAATCGTCCAGCGCCATTCGTCCAACCTTTTCCATTGCCCTGCTTTCGCTGCTTCACCCTGTGGTCGTCGCGAGGAGTGGCCGGCTTGCCCGCAATCCCACCGCTCAGACGTCGCGGGGCGAGCCGACGCTCACGCCGCCATCGCAGCGCACGAGCGCGCCCGTGACGAAACTGGACTTGGGAGACGCCAGGAACAGCGCCGACGTGACCACTTCCTCGGGCTGCGCGGTCCGCCCCAGCGCGCCCGGCGCCTTGTGGCGCAATTCCTCGGGCCAGGCCTTGGCGATGTCGGTGAGGAACGGCCCGGCGGACAAGGTGTTCACCCGCACCTTCGGCCCGTACTCGTGCGCCAGGCTCAAGCTCATCGCGTTGAGCGCAGCCTTGGCTGACCCGTAGGGCACGATTTCCGGCGACGGATTCAAGGCAGCGCTCGAGGAAACGTTGATGATGCACCCACCGTCGCCGTCGAACATGCGCTTCGCAACCTGGGAAGCCAGCCGGAACGGGCCCTTGAAGTTGAGGTTGACGACGCTGTCGAACAGCTTTTCCGTCACCTCGTGACTAGGCGCGCGGGGACTGATACCGGCATTGTTGACCAGGATGTCGATCTTGCCGAACTCGGCGTAGACATGCTCGACCATGGCATCGATCTGATCCCACCGGCCGACATGCGCTGCATAGGCCAGGGCGCGACGGCCCATGGCTCTCGCCTCGGCACAGGCCTCTTCGCAGGTCTCGATGTTGCGGCTGACGACGACCACGTCGGCGCCGTGCGAGGCGAAGGCGCGAACCATTTCGCGCCCCAGCCCGCGACTCCCCCCGGTGACCAGCGCGGTCAGGCCGCTCAGGTCGAACAGTGGATCGATTGGCTCGGTCATGCGGCCTCCGACGTCCGGCCATCGAGGATATGGGCGTACTTGGCTCGAGCGGCCGCCAGCCGGTCAGGGATGTGCTCCGGCGGGAACAGTCCCTCATAAGGCTTCACGTCCTTGAGCATCGCCTTCGCGACCTGAACCTTGTGAACCTCGGTGGGACCATCCGCGAGGCCCATGGTCAGCGAGTCCTGCCACATGCGCGCCAGGGGCGTTTCGTTGCTCACGCCATAGGAGCCGTAGATCTGGATCGCCCGGCGCACGATGTCGTGCAGCACCTTGGCCATTTCGACCTTGCACATCGCGATATGTTTACGGGCCGCGCCATGCGGCGAGTTGTCAATGATCCAGGCGGTCTTGAGCACTAGCAGGCGCAGCATTTCCAGTTCGATCGCGGAATCCGCAATCATGGTCTGGACCATCTGATGCTGGCTCAGCTCCTTGCCCTGCGAGTGCCGCGAGCGTGCCCTCTCCAGCATCATGTCGAGAGCGCACTGGCTGATCCCCACCGCGCGCATCGCGTGGTGGATGCGGCCGCCCCCGAGCCGCGCCTGGGCAACTTCGAAGCCCATGCCCGGACCGCCGAGCATGGCGTCCTTCGGAACGCGCACGCGGTTGTAGCGCAGATAGGCGTGGCTACCTTCGTTGCGCGTGATGTCGTCGCCGATGGTGCCGGTGTTGCGAAGGATCTCGATACCCGGCGCATCTGCCGGCACGACAAAGATCGACATGCGCCGATAAGGTGACGCCTCGGGATCAGTCACCGCCAGCACGAGCAGGAACGCCGCATAGCGCGCGTTGGACGAGAACCACTTCTCGCCCTCGATCACCCACTCGTCACCCTCCTGATAGGCACGGCAGGTGAACTCCTTCGGATCCGCGCCGGCCTGCGGCTCCGTCATCGAGAAGCAGGACACGATTTCACCGTCGAGCAGCGGCTGGAGATAGCGGCTCTTCTGCTCCTCAGTGCCGAACATCGCGAGGATTTCCGCGTTTCCGGTATCGGGAGCGGCGGTGCCGAACACCGTCGAGGCCCAGTGCGAGCGCCCCAAGATCTCGTTCATCAGCGCCAGCTTGAGCTGCCCAAAACCCTGTCCGCCGTGGTGCGGGTCAAGGTGGCAGGCCCACAGCCCTTGCCGCTTTACCTCGGCCTGCAACGGCTTGATGATTGCATTCCGCACCGGACTGCTGGTGTCATAGGGATCACCATGCTTCGGGAAGAGCAAGTCCAGCGGCTCGCACTCGCGTTTGACGAAGTCCAGCATCCAATCGAGCTTGGCTTGGAATTCAGGTTCGACGGAAAAGTCCATCAGTATCTCCTTCGAAGGTAGGTGCCGCTGCTGAGCGGCATGGTATTCTGCCCACCCGGCCAGCCATCTAATGTGACCGGGCGGAAACGATTCTTCCTCAGTCCAGGCGCAGCAGGATCGCTCCTCCCGGAGCGCCGCCGCCGCTGGTCGTGACCGCCACTTTCGGGCTCCGCGGCACCTGGCGATCGCCGCCCTCGCCCCACAACTGCACACAGGCTTCGTGCAGGAAGGAGTACCCTTGCAGACGACCACCGGATAGTTGACCACCCTGGGTGTTCAGCGGCAGTTCGCCGTCCAGCGCGATCCGCTGCCCTCCTTCAACGAAGCGCCCCCCTTCGCCTTCGGGACAAAATCCGAGCATCTCGAGCCAGCTCAAGCAGTTGAAGGTGAAACCGTCATAGAGCAGGGCGACGTCGACGTCCTTCGGCTTCAGGTCCGTGCGCGACCACATCGACTCCGCGGCGCCGCGAATGAGGGGCAGTTGGTCAATCTCGCCATTGTCCCAGGTCCAGCGCTCCGCGAGCTGGGTCCCCACCGCCTCGATCCGGATCGGATCGCGTCGCCGGGTGTCACGCGCCGCTTCTGCGGCGGACACGACCAGAGCGACCGCCCCGTCGCATGGCACGTCGCAATCGTACAGACCGAAGGGCGTCGAGATCATGCGCGCCGATAGGTAGTCGTCCATGGTCAACGGTTCGCGATAGATCGCCCAGGGGTTGAGCATCGCATTGCGCCGGGCATTGAGCGCAATCGCGCCCAACTGCTCGCGCGTCGTGCCGTAGCGATGCATGTGCCGCGTGGCATAGGCCCCGATCCAGTTGGCCGCCGACATGGCACCGCTGGGGATCAGCCACTGTAGATCATCGATAATCACCGGACTGCTGGCGACGGCACCGCCCGCCTTGGCACGCAGCTGCGCCGTGGACTCCCAGGTACTGCGATAGACCAGAACATGCCGCGCCAGCCCGGCGGCGACAGCCAAGGCCGCCTGCACCAGCGCTCCGCCATGTCCTGAAGATTCATGTCCGCTGTTAAACCACCGCGGATGGACGTTCAGCACCTGCTCGACGTCCTGGATGCCCGCCCCCGAGTAGCCGTCCAGAGTCTGCGGCCCCGGATGCGACGACAATCCGTCGACATCGTTGCGCGTCAGTCCTGCATCGGCCATCGCGGCCAAGCAGGCGTCGACCGCCAGGCCCACGGGATCGCGATCCAGCCGGCGGCCGACCTCTGACATGCCGATCCCGGTGATGCGAACCCGGTCTTCGAACTTGTCCATCACGGGCGCTCCGGCTCGAACATCGGGATCCAGGCAGGGCCGACCTGCTCGAACGTGACCCTGACCGGCATGTCGATCCTGACCTCGTCAGGAGCGCAATTGACGATCCGCGCGGTCAGGCGAACATAGGCGGCTTCCGCGATCTCGACATAGGCAATCGCATAGGGCGGCGGCAGAGCGGGATGCCACTGGTGATGGTTGATGCTGTAAGTCGCGATCGAACCCCTGCCGGAAACCTCGACAATCTCGATCTCGTCCGCAAGACAGTAAGGGCAGCGTGGCCGCGGCGGGTGGATGTAGTGATGACAGGCGACACAGTGCTGGAAGCGAAGCACATTGTCCCGCCCGGCGGTCCAGAAGAAGGCATTCTCCTTGGTGATCGCGGGGTAAGGTCTGTCCAAGCTCCTCTCCTCCAGAACGGCCGACCCGCATGGGTCCTGTTGTCAATTTGCGGCCTATCAGGCGCGGCGGGTTTCGCCAAGTCGAAATTGACGATCTTGTCAAGTTTGTCGACCGAGGGACGAATGATCTTTGCCTCAGCGCGCCCCGATGTTCTAATCAAACCCTCAATCTGCAACAAGGCGCCGCCGCGGCGCCGCACCACCGCCGATCACCCAGTTGACGGATATGTCATTTTTCCGCAGATTGGCACGGACGCCTGCCCCGTGCAGATTACACGCAATTCCATCTCATTGAGGAATCTGACTTATGGCCAGTCGGGCCGTGCTTGTGACCGAGTTTGTGCCGGCGGAGGAGCTTGCGTGCCAGCCCCGGGAGACGCCGGCCCCCGGGCCAGGCGAGGTGCGCGTGGCCATAGCAGCAGCCGGCCTCAGTTTCGTGGACATCATGATTGCAGAAGGCAATTATCAGGTGCGCCCGCCGCTCCCCTTCACGCCCGGCAGCGATTTCGCCGGATGGATCGATGCCGTTGGCTCGGGCGTGTCACCGGCTCGCATCGGCGAGCGCGTGTGTGGCGCTGGCTTCGGCGGGGCGATGGCCACCGAACTCGTGACCCCATCCGACAGCGCCGTGGTGATGCCCGATACGATGACCTGGAACCAGGGCGCAGTTCTCACGGCAAGCTATACGACCGCCTATCACGCACTGGTGCACCGCGGCCGCCTTCAGCCCGGTGAACTGCTGTGCGTCCTCGGCGCCGCCGGCGCGGTGGGGATCGCCGCCATCCAGATCGGCAAGGCCCTCGGCGCCACGGTGATCGCATCAGCGTCTACGGAGGAGAAGCGGGCGGCTGCCGTGGCCGCCGGAGCCGACCTGGCGATCGACAGCAGCGCCGAGGATTGGCGCGCCCAGTTGCGCGCGGCCACGGGCGGGCGCGCTCCCGACGTGGTCGTCGACACCCTGGGTAACCGCTTCACCGAACTGGCCTTGCGCTCGCTCGCGTGGAATGGCCGCCTGCTGGTGATCGGCTTCGCGGCCGGCAAGATCCCGAGCATCCCCACGAACCTCGTTCTGCTGAAGGGCGTCGATCTCGTGGGCATCAACATCAATCAGTTCAGTCAGAACGAGCCGGAGAAGCGGCGATCGATGTTTCCGGAGATCTTCAGAATGCATGCCGAAGGCTTCATTCGCACGCCGATCGACCACGCCTACCCGCTTGAACGCTTTGGCGAAGCCGTCGCTCGCGTCAGACAGGCTCCGGCCGGGCGCGTAATTGTCACCATGAACTGAGGCGAACATGTCAGAGCACACCCCCGCCGATCACGGAACGTTGCATGCGCAGGGCATGACCAGGGCGGAGCGGACGCTGTGGATGGATGGCGTGCACAACGTACGCGATTATGGCGGCTATTCGTGTTCCCGTGGCAGACTCAGGCGCAACCAGCTCTTCCGGTCCGCACACCATATGAACGCCAGCGACGCGGATTGCCTGCGCATTGATGCGCTTGGCTTGGCAGCCGTGATCGACTTGCGCGGCGTGGCCGAACGGCAAGCTGCACCGTGCCGGCGGGGCCCGGGCTTTTTGGCACATGTCGTGTCCGCCGACGAAGAGACGAGCGGCCTGGCCCCGCATCTTCATGCCGCAAGCCAGGCCTCCAGGGGGCCGATGGACTTGAACGCCGCACACGCCGCGATGATCAAGGCCTATCGCGGCATGCCCTACCGGCCCGCGCTCCAGCGGCTGTTCACGCGCTATTTCCAGACGCTGGCTGATATCAGCGGTCCATCTCTCGTGCACTGCGCGGCGGGGAAGGACCGGACCGGACTGGCGGTGGCGCTGCTCCACCTGGCCTTGGGCGTGCACCGTGACGACGTGGTGCATGATTATCTGCTGACAAACACGGCGAGCGGCGCGGAGCGGCAACGCCGCGAGGGCGCCGAACTGGTCCGGTCGATGTACGGCGCGGGTGTGAGCGACGAGGTCGTCGCCGCGCTGATGGGCGTGGAGGCGTGCTATCTCGAAGCAGCCCTCCAGGCGATCGAAGCCGAAAGCGGATCGCTGGAGAACTACCTCGTGCACGCGATAGGCCTGGATACCGCGATGCGCGAGCGCCTGATCGGGCGCCTTATCGCATGAACGACAGTTCACCCGGACCGGGCCCGCAGCACTCGCCACGGCCGTGGCCATTGATCCTCGCCGCCCTGGTGGCCGCGGAAATCACTGCGACGTTCGAGAGCCAGATGATCCTCGCTGCGCTCAAGGACCTCTATACCGAGTTCCGCGACCCAGTTGGCGTGGGCTGGCTCCTTTCCGCCTACTTGCTGGTCGCCGCAGCCTCGGCGGCAATATGCGGTCGACTGGGCGATCTCTACGGCCGCAAGCGGATGTTGGTGTTCCTCCTCTCCGCCGCCATGCTCGGCTCGATGCTGAGCGCCTGGGGCCCGAATCTCGAATGGGTCATCGCCGGCAGGGCGCTGCAAGGGGTGGCCGGAGCCGTGTTTCCGCTAAGCTTCGGTCTCCTGCGCGAACATATGCCCGAATCGCGGATGGAATTCGCCGGCGGCGCGCTCATTTCGGCCTCGGGGGTGGCGGCCATTCTCGGTCTGGTGATCGGCGGGCTCGTCGTCGACAACCTGAGTTGGCGCGACTTGTTCTGGCTGAGTGCGGGCATGGCCGCAGGGGTAACGGTGCTGACGTTGCTCGTGGTGCCGAAGGACAAGCCGCGCGTCCAGTCGACCGAGCTGGACGTGCTCGGGGGCATCCTCTTCGTACCCGGGATCGGCGGCCTGATGCTCGCGGTCAGCAAGGCGAGTGAGTGGGGCATCTCCGATCCCACACTGATGATGGTGGGCGGCGGGGCGATCGCCCTGCTGATCTGGTGGGTTCGACACGAACTCACACACCCCAACCCGCTGCTCGATATTCGCGCGCTTGGCCGCAAGGAGATCGCGTTCACCAACCTTGCGTTCGCTTTTACGGCGCTCGGGCCCTTTCAACTGACGCTGACGATGATGCTGCTCCTGCAACAGTCCCCCGCCGCGGGGATCGGATTCGGGCTGACGGCGACGGCCGCCGGAGCTCTCAAGATCCCCGCCAATGTCGCATCCGTGCTGATCTCCCCGCTTGCCGGCTATTTCTGCCGGCTCGCCGGAGAGCGCTGGATCATCAGAACCGGCCTGCTTCTCAACGTGATGTCATGGTCGTTGCTGTTCCTAGGCTATGAAAACCTGTGGTTCGTGCTCGGAGTCCTAATTGCGAGCACCGTCGGAACGGCGATATGCTACGTCGGAGTGAGCAACAACATCGCTCGGATCGTACCAGCGGGGAGAGTGAGCGAATCGGTCGGCGTGACCATGCTGGTTCGTTCCGTTTCGCACGCTTGCGGCTCGCAAATCGTCACGGTGATGCTCGGGGGGGCGGTGTTGGCGCAGGGCATGGATTCGCCGGTCGCCATTTACTTCCGAGTCTTCGCCTTTGTCCTTGTCGCAAGTGTCGTCGGGCTGCTCGTCGCGAGCGCCCTGCCGTCGCGGAACGGCAAAGACACGGCCACTTCCCCGACATTGGGCCAGGCGTGACGTCATCATATTGAAAACCGCAGGCTGCCCGCAGGAGTTATGGATGATCGGTGCTCACAATAGAGATGATGGCGACCTGTCTGCGCGCACCCCTCTCGCAGAGATTACTGGACCGGTTTCGTACAGCTTCATTTCGCAAAGGCTGCGGCTTCACTACGTGGACTGGGGAAATCAAGACGCGCCGATTCTCCTGCTCGTCCATGGCGGACGTGATCACTGCCGCAGCTGGGATTGGGTCGCACAGGAACTGCGCCACGACTGGCACGTCATCGCGCCGGACCTGCGTGGACACGGCGACAGCCAGTGGTCGCCCGAGGGCAATTACGAGACCCGCTCCTTTATCTACGACCTGGCGCAATTGATCCACCATCTCAATGTTGAGCAGGCGGTCATCGTCGCCCATTCGCTCGGGGGCATCATCAGCACGCGCTTCGCCGGCCTGTTTCCAGAGAAGGTGAGCAAGCTGGTCTCGATCGAGGGGCTTGGGCTACCCCCTGAAACTGTCACCCAGCGCCAGCTGATACCCGTTGCCGATCGCTGGCGCGAGTGGATTGACCGCAAGCGCGCGGCCGCCAGCCGGCAACCCAGACGCTACCCGACGCTCGAATCCGCGTTCGCTCGCATGAAGGAAGAGAACGCCTATCTGAACGATCAACAGGCGCGGCACCTCACCATCCACGGCGCGAGCCGGAACGAGGACGGGACCTGGAGCTGGAAGTTCGACAACTATCTTCACGCCTGGACCTTCGACGATGTTGCCCAGGACGAGATCGATTCGCTTTGGTCGTCCATTTGCTGCCCCACGCTGCTCCTCTGTGGCAACGACAGCAAGGCATCCAATCCCCGGCTGGACGGCCGCGCCAGTCGATTCCGCAACGCCAGAGTGCTGGATTTTGATGATGCCGGCCATTGGCTTCACCATGACCAGTTTCAACGTTTCATAACCGAGCTGAAGGCGTTCCTCGCGGAATGACATCGTCGCGGTGTTCAACCGCTAGATGAGCGAGTCAAATAGGCTTTAGCGCCGGCACCGCTACTTTCAGAAACTCGGTGGGTTTTCTTGTAGATTCCGGTTGTGTTCTATTGTCCGGGCGCTTGAAACCGCGTAAAGTTGGTAGGTCTGGTCGTATTCTTGATCGACGTCATAGCTGGTTTCTTACTGTCCATGAAGGGCCGTTATCGGATAGTAAATGGGGCCGGAAACAGCCCTCAAAGCTAAGTATACTTTTCGAACCCATTCCCATATTATGGTTCCCTTGGCTTCCGACCCTCCCCCGTGGCAACTGGCCCCAGCGCGGATCGAGGAGTGTCGCGTGCCAAAATTGACGTCAACATTTCATCTCAGCAGGCCGTTCCTGCTATAAATAATTGCAGTGGCCGCCCGTCCGCTTCTGCCCCAGGGTTGTTCAGTTCTGAGGTCTTGAAGGGTTGTCGTGGCGAGTGAGTCGAAAATGTCACACCCTTGGAGTTTCGTCGTGAGGGAGTGGTTTGCGGGGTTTCGCGGCCGGGAAAGTTCTGAATCTATGCGGGGCGGCTGAAACAAATCCGCAGGCTTCATCGTGGTGAACTCATTCGCTCCCATTCTGACACGGCTCGCTGCGATCCCGGATCCACGGCGTGCCGAGGGCAAACGGTACGAGCAGCGCTATATCCTGTTGTTTTCGATCCTGGCGATCGTGACCGGCGCCGACTCTTATCGCGGCATCGCGACCTTCATCAGAACGCATTTCAAGCGGCTGAACACGGCTTTTGAACTGGGATGGAAGCGGCGGCCCGCGCATACCTCGATCCGGTCGGTTCTGATCGGTCTGAATGCCGACGACGTCGAGGCGGCCTTTCGCGCCTATGCCGGCGACCTTGATGCCGCAGCGCAGTCGAGTCCCGCCTCGGAGCGCATTCTTGCTGTTGCCTGCCCCGGCGAAGGCCGGGGGGGAAAGTGCTGCGCGGCAGTTTCGACAGGTTCCGCGACAGCCCTGCCAAACAGGTCCTGAGCGCGTTCGCCGTCGATACCGCGCTGACGTAATTGCTCACCCCATCGTCGTGGGGTGAATCCGCGGATTTTATGATTTTAGAATTTTGGGTTGCGATGGCGGCGGGAATGTGAGTCAACCTGCGTGTGACGGACACAGATACCCTTGCCGCGAAAGATGCGTTGATCGCGGCACTGCTGGAACAGAATGCCGCGCTTGTTGCGCGGGTTGCGGAGCTTGAAGCGAAGCTGGGTTCCGGGCCGAAGCCACCGAAGACGCCGGACAATTCGAGCTTGCCGCCCTCGAGCGGCCAGAAGCGGTCTGGATCCTCGGGGTTGAAGCGCAAGAGAAAGCCGCACGCCGGGGCGCATCGCGCGCTCCATCCCCAGCCGACGCGGAAGTGCGATGTGCTGGCGAATCTGTGTTCATGCGGCGCGGATGTATCCGGGATCCTGCAAAGCCCATGCGAGGCCTATGACCGGATCGAGATTCCCAAGATCGAACCGGATGTGACACGGGTTGTGCTGCATGGCGGGGTTTGTCCCTGCTGCGCCCGGCGCTTCAAGGCCGAGCCGCCAGTGGGGCTCGAGCCGGGCTCGCCCTTCGGCCCGGAACTGCGGGCCTATGCGATCTATCTTCGGTCGGTGCAGGACATTCCGCTGGCCCGGCTGAGCGTGCTGTTCAAAGACCTGTTCGGTCTGGAGATCAGCGAAGGCGCGCCGGTCAATATCCTGCGCGCCGCCGCGCCCGCTTTCGCCGGGCAGGCCGAGCGCCTCAAAACCGACCTGAAGGCCGGTTCGATCATCGCTTCAGACGAAACCGGCCTGCGGGTGGGCAAGAAGAGCAGCTGGTTGTGGGTGTTTCACGACGGCCCCACCGCGCTGTTCCTGGCCAATCAAAGCCGCGCCAAGGCAGTGGTCGAAGATTCCCTCGGCGATTGGAGGCCGGATTACTGGATATCCGACCGGTACGGCAGGTGGGTCGCAAAACTGTGCCGCGGCGTGTGCACCGTCACCCGCTTCGTCAGGCCCGCCGCCTGTCTCGCGGCGCGACAGGCGACGTGGAGAACCTCGGTACCAATCGGCTTGTCGGCACCGCGGCCCGAAAACAGCCAGTGCACGGGCCGCACCATCCGCCAGTAGCTCAGCAGCAGATCCAGGACCCGCGGCGACAGCATCACCATCCGGTCCCGACCACCCTTGCCGTGACGGATGTTGAGAACCATCCGGTCGCTGCCGATATCCGATACGCGCAGCCGCGCCGCTTCCGACGCCCGCAATCCGGCCGCATAAGCCGCGGTCAACGCCGTGCGCGCCTTCGACGAAGACACCGCCGCGAGAAAGCGAGAACCTCTTCCCCACTCAAGATCACCGGCAATCGCCTCGGCGTGCGCGCATACGCGATCAACTCGGGAACATCAGCCCGGCCCAGCGTCACACCATAGAAAAAACGCTGTGTGCAAACCGCCTGGTTCAGCACCGGCCACGATATCCCTTGCGAGACCAGATGCACCTGAAAAGCACGGATATCCTCGATATCTAGCCGATCCTGTGAACGCCCGTAATGCCGACTGAGCTTCGTTACCCAATGAAGATAGGACTGCTGCGTCGCCGGCGAAAGGTTGCGGACGTTCATGTCGTCAATCATACGGCGACGCAGCGGGCTTACCGCAGCCGTGGTCTTGGCCATGCGATGGTCTCCTGATCAGGGGTTGGTACTCAACACCCCAATCCTCCCGTCAGGAGACCATCATATCCAGCTCGCTCACTCTCCCGCGACAGCGGGTTCGTTCAATCCTGCATGTTGACCATCACGATGTGCCGCGTATCGTCGCGGTCATTGCGCAGCGCCGATATCTCGATCACGGCCATGATGGAAAGCAGGCCAAGGGCAAGCGCCGGCGCGATGCTGAACTTCACGATCAGCGGCCAGTCGGACGATCGCCGCGGGCATTTTCTCCATCCCCGCGCTGCCGGCATCGACATCAGAAGCGAACCTGTATGCTGGCGCGCAACCGCCGTTCGGCCGGCGCGGGCGACAGATCGACACCCGCCGCATCGGTCAGATTTTCGCCCGCGATAGAGAAGGTCAGATGATCGCTGAGGCGGAAGGCGAGCTTTGCGTCGATCGCCAAGCTGTCCTTGACGTCGATCAGCGACGACGGGCCTTGGGCCAAGGGATTGGTGGAGATAAGTTGCTTTATATGAGATGTATAACGCGCCGCCACGGTGGCGAGCCAAGGCCCTTGCTCATAGCTTAGCTGCGCCTTGACCTTGTGTTTCGGTGACGAGCGGTCCAGGGCGAGTGGCCATTGGAACTGGTCGCCCACATTGCCGATGATGTGCTGATTCACATTGGTCCAAGTGTAGTTCAGCGCCCACAACCAGCTTTGGCCAGATCGTCCGTTGAGCGATGCCGCAAGACCATAAGCCTCGAAAGAGCCGATATTGTCCGCCACGAAGAGGATGAAGGGATAGGTTGGCGGAGTGGCGACTGGCGGAGTCCCCGCACCGGGAGAACTGAAAATGTCGCTTGTCCGGTTGTAAAATGCGGTCAGTTCGAATCGGCTGCAGCTCTGATCGAGCGAGCGGATAAATCCGATCTCGCCGCTCCAGATCTTCGCAGGCTTGATGTTGGGGTTCCCCGAGTTGACGAAAGGGATAGGCAATCCGGGAACCGCAAAGATCAGACGCTCACCGAAAGAAAAAAGCGATGGTGCCTGGATTCCCCGGCCGCCGGCGATGCGTAACATGTTCATGTCGCTCAGCTTGAAAAGCAGCGCGCTGTTGAAGCTCCATGCGGTGATCGAACGGTTGAAATCTTCCTTGGCGAAGAAGCTGGGCTGATCGACCACGCCTCTTTGTCCAAGCTCGAGATGATCGACGCGCGCGGCGACGGTGAACGTGAGCGCATCGCTCAGCCGGCTTTCCCACATGCCGCTGCCCGCGTAGATATTATAATGCGTCGCACCCTGGAAACCGGGCGATTGCGTCAACTCATTCGCACGGTATTCCAGTCCGACGCGCAACGTATTTTTCGTTCCGGCGCGGATCAGGGCGTCGGCCGACGCCACAAAAACCATGTTGTGATAATGTAGATCAACCGCGAACTTCGTAAGTGGCGCGCTGACATCTAACCAGTTCCGGAAGACGTGTGCGGATAACATGCCCCAACCCGTATCATGCGAAATACGCGCGCTGGCCGAAGTGAACTTGTAGGTACTTGGAACCGTGTAGAGGATGAGCGGCACTTCTATCTGGCGGCTATCCGAATAGGTTGCGCTCATGCCGCCTTCCGTGAGTTCATCGAATTGGGCGTAAAGCTCGCCGGCGGCTTGCTGATGTCTGGGATTGAAAGTTACGTCGCTCGTTTGCAGCGCAAGTACGGAACTCTTCGGTCCGTCGAGCTCATCGGTCCCCTCATAACCGCCTGAAAGCCGCAATCCCAGCCCGTCGCCGAGCTTGATCGCCGCAACCCCCGACACCCGCCTATGGCCTTCGGTCCCGGCTTCGACCGTAACGCTCGCCTGTTGAGTCTGTAACGGATTGACGGTGATGATGTTGACGACGCCGGAAACCGCGTTGAACCCGAACAGGGCGCTGTTAGTCTAGGTCCTCAGACGATCTCGATCTGCTGGATTTCATCAAGTTGGACGCCGAGGCCGGCCCAGTTGGTCAACCCAAAATGGTCGAGATAGACCTGTCGGCCGTTGACCAGCACCAGCAGGCGCGGGTTGAAAGGCTGCACGCCGCCCCGGATGGCGACATCGAATTGGCCGCCCGTCCAGCGCGCGATATCGACGCCGGCATAGGCCTGAAGCAAGCCTGGAATGTCATGCGCGGGGGATCGCCGAATATCATCGCGAGTGATGATCGTCAGCGCCGCCGGCGCATCGGAAATGCGCTGGGGCTTGCCCGTCACGCTGGTGGTGACAGGTTCGCCGAACATCTGCTCAAGTTCCACATAGTTCACGCTTTGCGCCTGTGAGGCGCTCGGCAGCGACAGCAGCAAGGCCGATGAGAGAAGCCCGCTTTTCAGAAGCGTCGTCATGCTTGCTGGGGAGGGGAAATAGGTCTGCATATCAAATTTCCTTCACCAGCATGAGAAACGCCGCGCCGAATTTGACCTTTGAGGCATTGCACGCCGCCTTGCTCACGACAATTTGGACCTTTGGACGCGAGCTGATCGAAATGACGCAGAGGCCCGCCTGGGCGCAGCCGGGATCAGAACTGATGGTAATGATGGAGCGCTGAGTTGCTACCGAGGCGACCTGCCGATAGTTGGTCCCTCGCGTCACAAAAGCGACCTTTGCTCCAGCAAGGCTCCCGAGGGCATCGGCCGAAACCTTTTTCGGCTTGAGCCTCAGCGATCCGATCACCAATCCGCTGCCCAACGCGCGTTCAATGGCCTGCGCCTCGGCCTCGGAACCCGCATCGCCGGGTTGGTAGACGATGGCCGCTGTAACAGAACCCGAAAGCGCCGGTTGCAGGAAGGATAGCGCGCGCACCCACAAGAACGTTGTTGGATGTCATTTGCGCCGGCGCCAGTTGCGCCGTTGTGGCTCCGGCTGCGATCAGGGCCGCATAGGGCCATGAAAAACGCGCTCTAGGCAAAATATCCTCCCCTCTGAACATCCCGCCCGGATGGACATCTGCTAGGACTTGAGGATGTAGGATCTTCTTATTAAAATAGCGTAAACAATATGATATTTACTGCACTTATTTAGTAATCGAATACGATATAAGATACTCTGTTTTAGCAATACGTATTTCTACGTAGTCCTCCTAGAAAACAGGTAAGCATCTGATATACGTACTGCTTTTCTGGATCCGAAATAATCAGATTTGCAAGGTTTGTTCGGGCTTCGGTTGAAAAGCTTGCGATTCCGCGCGCACCTGCAGGAAGGGGTTTCCTTCGATTTCGAGCTGTGATTCACTTGTCGGCGGAAGGAACGACGAGGATCCGTAAGAGAGCGATCAGGATAAACGCTCGCGCGACAAGGCCACGCAGGAGTGCCTGCTTCGACGCCCCCACTGCGGCTGGGCTCAGTTCCGCGATTGATCCGGCCAGCGACAAGGCAGCTTCGAGCAGGGCCTAGGCGTCAGCCGACGAAGGCGCGTTCCATCACATAGGTGCCCGGAACCGAATGCGTCCCCTCCACCAGTCCGTTGGACTCGAGCAGAGCGGCCATGTCCTTGTTGAAGGCCATGGACCCGCATAACATGAAGCGAAACGATCCGCGATCGGCGTCGCCCACGCCCACCTCGTTGCGGAAGATGCCTTCACGGATCAGGTCGGTGATCCGGCCTTTGCGGTTGAAGTCGCCGCGCGTCACGGTCGGATAATAGGTGAAGCGATCCTTCAACATCTCCCCGAAGATCTCGTCCCTGCGGATTTCCTCCTCCAGGAAGGAGCGATAGGCGAGCTCTTCGGTCTGGCGCACGGTGTGCGTCACGATGATCTTCTCGAACTTCTCGTGCGCCTCGGGATCGCGCAGAACAGAGAGAAACGGCGCCAGGCCGGTGCCGGTCCCCACCATACACAGCGTCTTGCCGGTCGTCAGCGCGTCGATCACCAGCGTTCCCGTCGGCTTCTTGCCGAGGAAGATATGACTGCCGACCTCGAGATGCTGCAGGCGGTCGGTGAGCGCGCCACCCTGTACTTTCACGGAGAAGAACTCCAGCTGGTCCTCCCAGCTCGGGCTCGCAATAGAGTAGGCGCGCATCAGCGGACGGCGGTTCTCGCCGAGGAGACCGATCATGATGAACTCGCCAGAGCGGAAGCGGAAGCTCGACGGCCGCTCGACCCGGAAGCTGAACAGGCCCTGGGTCCAGTGATGCACCCAGGTCACTTTGACAAGGTGCAGGCCCTTATCGTCGGCAACCTGCTGAAGGGATTCCGGATCGACGCCGTGCAGACCTTCGGTCATCGCGATCTCGGCAGATTGAGGACGCGATCGGCGATGATTTCCTTCTGGATTTCGGTCGCGCCGCCAGCGATCGTCAAAACCCAACTCCACATATAGTCAAACGTCCATTCATTGCTGTGCCGGGTGCCGTCATAGTCGAGGAAGGGCTGGCCCGAGATATCCGCCACCACTTCCACGAGTTGCTTGTTCACCTGCGAGACGAGCAGCTTCACCATCGAGCCTTCTGGCCCCGGCTGGCCGGTACGGTCGATATTCGACACGTTCATAATCGCCATGGCGCGCAGGCCGAGTGCGTCGGCCTTCAGCTCGGCGAGCTTGCGCGCGATCTCCTTGTCCTCGATCGCCAGCGTGCCTTCCGCCGTGATCGTGCGGCGCGCCAGCTCGATCGCGCGCTCGACCTTGCCGGCCATCGAAATTTGGTCGCGCAGGAAGGTGTTGCCTCGCTCGAAGGCGAGCGTCGACATCGCGACCGACCAGCCGCCGCCAATCTCGCCCACGACATTCTTTAGCGGGATGCGCACATTGTCGTAGAAGGTCGCGTTGATGTCGCTTTCGCCCATCATCGTGTTGATCGGTCGCACCTCGATGCCGGAGGTCGACATGTCGCAGATGATCCAGGTGAGGCCCTTGTGCCGCTCCGATCCCGGCTCGGTGCGGATCAGCAGTTCCTGGAACTGCGCGGTGGCGGCGCCCGAAGTCCAGGTCTTCTGGCCGTTCACTACCAGATAGTCGCCGTCGATCTCGCCGCGAGTCTTGAGTGCGGCGAGGTCCGAGCCGGCGCCCGGCTCGGAGAAGCCCTGGCACCAGATGGTTTCGCCCTTCAGGATTTTCTCGAGGTGGAACGCCTTCTGCTCCTCAGTGCCGCGGGTAATGAGCGTCGGACCCGCATGGGTGAGCGCAATGGTGAAGCGCTCATAGCCCGGCGCACGGGCGCGCTCGCATTCCTCCCACCAGATCAGGGTGCGCACGCCGTTGAGGCCGAGCCCGCCATACTCCTTGGGCCAGTTCACCCCGGCCCAGCCGCCGTCATAAAGCAGACGCTGCCAGGCCTTGTCGAAGGCCGCGCCCGCCTGTACCTCCGCCGGGCGGGCCTCGGTGGGAACATTCTCGGCCAGCCAGGCGCGCGCTGCCTTGCGGAACTCGAGGTCCTCTGGTGTATAGTCGAGGTCCATTTCGCGTCCTTCAGATCGTCAGCAGCGGTTGATCGAGCAGCGCGTCAAGCTGCGCCTTGCGTCCGCCGAACCACGGCGCCAGCATCAGCGCCCGCTTCATGAAATGATGCGCGGGCAGATCTGCCGTGATACCGATGCCGCCATGCAGCTGGATGTTGATGTCGGCGTTGCGGGTGGCAGCGCGGTGGGCGACGACCTTCGCCGACGAGAGCTGGAGCGGGGCGTCATCGCGGCCGTCGCGCAGGGAGAGCGCGGCGACGTAGAGCAGCGACTTCGCATGTTCGCTGCGCGCCGCGCCTTCGGCGATCGGATGGCGGACTGCCTGATAGGCGCCGATCTTGCGCCCGAAGGTCTCGCGGATCCCCGCATATTCCTGGATCATGCCGACCGCGCCTTCGGCGAGGCCGGTCAGCATGGCAGCAGTCAGCAGCATGCCGTTCTGCGACGTCTCTTGAAGCGGGGCGCGGCCAAGGATCGGCAGGCCGGAAAGGTCACGGCGCGCGACAGGGGTGAAGCTGTCGAGCCAGGGCGTCGGCTGAAGGTCCGATGGCGACACACCAAGCAGCAGCGCCTCGTCCCCCACCGTGGCGATGATGCATGCCGCATCCTGGATGTCATAGATTCGGGCAGTGCCAATGACCTGATCGGCCGAAGCGGTCAGCGGCTCTTCTCCTATGGCGAGCGCGGCCGCCGCCTCTCCCAAGAGGAGCCGATCGCGCAGCTCGGCAAGGCCCAGTCGGGCGGCGAGCTTGGCGGTGAGAATGGCGGGGATGATCGCGGTCGGGCCGATCACCCGGCCGAGCTCACGCAGGATGAACGCCTCCTCGACGACGCTCATGCCGACACCGCCGCTCTCTTCGGGAAGGCCGATACCCAACCAGCCAAGCTCCGCCACCGCCTTGCGCTGCGCCCGCGCGCGGTCGGCATCGTAATGAGCATCGAACAGCCGCGTCAGCGGCAGTTCATTCAGGATGAAGTCGGCGGCGAGATCGATGATCTGCTGCTGGTCGTCACTCGGGATCAAATCCATTAAGCCGATCCTGCTCCTGTCGCCCCACGCCGCACGGGGCGACGCCCGCAGCAACCGGACGTCTGCCCGGCTGTTGCGGTGGTAGGCTAGTCCCTAGAGGCAGTTTTCGGCTAATTCAATAATCTCTTTTGGCTTGCCGTAGGAATGGTGGCTGCTAGGAGCGGGGCGTGCAAAGCGCAAGAACGGGAGACGAGCAAATGTCCGAGACGCCCCCCTTGATCGTGGAACGGCACGGCCATGTGCTGAAGCTGACGCTAAACCGTCCTGACAAGCTCAACGCGCTCAACCGGCCGATGCAGCACGCGCTCGAGGCACAATATGCCGCGGCCAGTGCCGACCCGAGCCTCCGCGTCATCGTCATCACCGGCGCCGGCCGCGCCTTCTGCTCGGGCGCCGATGTCGGCGGGCTTAAGGAAGCGGCCGAGACCACCAGCGATCCCGCGCAGGTGGTGGTGCCGAAGTTCACGAACCGCATGGCCGGCATCTGGAAGCCAACGATCGTCGCGGTGAACGGCGTCTGCGCCGGCGCGGGCCTGCACTTCGCCGCCGATGGTGACATCGTGATCGCCTCGGAAGCGGCGAGTTTCGTCGACTCGCACGTGAACGTGGGGCAGGTGACGGCGCTCGAGCCAATCGGGCTGCTGCGCAAGATGAGCGCGAGCGCAGTGCTGCGCATGGTGATCCTTGGCAAGGCCGAGCGGCTTAACGCGCAGCAGGCACTGACCGCCGGGCTAGTATCCGAGGTGCTCCCCGCCGACCAACTCATGGCGCGCGCCATGGCGCTCGCCGAGATCGCAGCGGCCGTGTCGCCGGCAGCGGTCGAAGGCTCGCTTAAGGCGGTATGGGCGTCCTACGAACACCCGCTGGCCGAGGCCTATGCCAACGGCTTCGACATCCTCATCCGCCACCGCAGCCACCCCGACGCCGTCGAAGGACCCGCCGCCTTCCTTGAAAAACGCCAGCCAAGCTGGAAAGTGCTTGGGGAAGACTGACATCCGGCGGGCAGTGATTGCTTGACGCGCGAGAAAGCGAAATCTAGGTGTCTATCAAGGAGCAACCATGGTATCGATCTCGTCCGCCGTCAGGCGTGTCGCCCACCATATCCGCGGAGATATCCTCTCCTCGCCCCCAGGACAGATGCTGGGCTCTGAAGACGATCTGCTTGCGCGATACCGGGTCAGCCGCCCCACCCTCCGCCAAGCCGCCTCGCTGCTGGCGCAAGAGCAGCTGCTGATCGTCAAGCGAGGCGTTGGCGGAGGCTATTTCTCCCGCCGCCCCGACACCAGCGGCGTCGCCCATTCGGCCGCAGTCTACCTGATGGCACACTCGACGACGATACGTGAGATTCTGGACGCGGTGGGCCCAATAAAGGGGGAGCTCGCGATCCTGGCGAGCCGCAACCGCGACCCGGAGCTGCATGCCGCTCTTCGGGAATTTGCCGAAGCCGGCGTGCCGGCCGACGAGAATCTCTACAGGGCATTCCTGCGCTCCGAGCGGGCCTTCAGCCGCATTCTATCGCTGATGGCCGGGAACAAGGTGCTCGCCCTGTTCCTCGACACGCTCTATGATTTCTGCGCGGAACTGCCGCCCGAGCAGGACGTATACCGCAACCGCCCTTCGCGCATCCGCGAATATTGGTCAGCTCGGGGCGAGATGATCCGCGCGATCCTGGCGGGGGATGAGGAGGTCGCCGCCATTTTCGCCAAGCGCTGTGCCGAGATGGTGACGCGGTGGACGCCGCCAGAAGCGGGCAGCATGATCCAGTCCATACCTTCAGGGATGCCGGCAAGCTTGGAGGACCCAGCGTCGGACCCTGCTCCGCGTGTGGCCGCGCCGCTTCCTGTGCGCCCGCCGGCCCGCCAAGGAGCCCGGTCGGCAGGGCGCGGATTATAGCCTCGATCGCTGGCGAGCCGGCAAGGTCCGGGGCTACTTTGTCGATGTGGCACAGGCGCAGCATCAGCATGATCACGCGCTTCGCCTCGCGCTCGGCTCGGGCCGTGAGCGGGAGCTGCGGCGGCGATCAGCCCATCGAAATGCGAGAGGTTGAGGAAGCTGTCGTCGGCATCGGGCAGGTTCATCGCCTCGGCATGGGCGGCGGCGGCCGCGGCGGGAAACAGCTTGCGCGGCGTTCCCGCCACCCAAGACTCCTCGGCCCTCACTGCCGACAGCATGCGGAGCCATCAGCTGCGAGATGGCGCGCAGTTCCTCCACGGTGATGCCAGCCCCGGGACCGTCCCCCTCGAAGCCGAGCCGAACGCCGATCGGAAAGTCGTCACCGACCAGCTTGCCGGCGGCGGCGAGGATCGCGAGCGGGAACCGTGTCCGCTTCTCGACACTGCCGCCCCACTCGTCGGTGGGCCCGCGTCTGGCCCTCACCGACAGCCCGGCCGGCTGTCAGGCGGGTTCCTTCTTGCGCGAGAAGGAGAGCTGCGCGCGCACGTCCCTCATGCGCACGGGCCCGAGATCGACGCTCGGCGGCTCGCCGCCCTTGCCCGCCATGTAGGAGGTGTCGACACCCTTGGCTCGGGCGCGCGCGCGCAACGCGCCGACCGTCGCCTCCTCGCGCTTGATCTTGGCGAACGGGTTCCAGCTGTACTGCCGCATCGCGTTGAGGTGCGTCATCAGGTTGATCTCGTCCTCGGGCAGGTCGCCGAGCTCCTTCCACAGCTGCTCGGGCGAGTTCGGCCACAGGCAGTCGGCGTGCGGATAGTCGCATTCGTAGGTGATGTTCTCGATGCCGATGTCGTGGCGCAGTTTGATGCCGGTGCGGTCCGAGATGAAGCAGGTGTAGACATGCTCCTTGAACACCTCGCTCGGCAGCTTGCCGCCGAAGTCCTGCCGCGTCCAGGCGCCGTGCTGCTGGCGCACCATGTCCATGCGCTCCATGCAGTGCGGGACCCAGCCGATCGATCCTTCGGAGAGCGCGAAGCGGATGTCGGGGAACTGCCGCAGGATGTGCGAATAGGTGAGGTCCGACGCCGTCACGTAAAGGCTGACCTGCATGTTGGTGATGTAGGCATCGATCGGCGTGTCCTCAGACGGCGCCGCGGCCGAGGCATCCGAGATGTGCAGGCAGATAACGACATTGTTCTCGGCGCACGCCTGCCAGACCGGGTGCCAATAGTCGGAGTGGAGGCTGGGCAGTCCGGTCAGCGAAGGATTGGGCGGGAAGCTGACCGCGTGGCAGCCCTTGGCCGCGTTGCGCCGGATCTCCGCGGCGGCCTCGGCCGGGTTCCAGGTCGGCACGATGCCGCAGGGGATGAAGCGCTCGGGATAGGCGCCGCACCATTCGTCGATGTGCCAGTCGTTCCAGGCGCGCACGATCGCGGTAGCGAGATCCTTGTCCGCCATCGGCTCGAGGTTCTGAGCCGCCATGCCGACGAAGGACGGGAAGTTGAGCGAGCCGAGGACACCATTGACGTCCATGTCGTCGACGCGCGCGTGAACGTCGTAGCAGCCAGGGCGCAGCTGATCGAGCGCGGTCGGCTCCATGCCGAGCTCCTCGGGCCGGCGCCCGACGACGGCGTTGAGCCCGAAGCTGCGGATGATCCGGTCCTCGATCCGCCAGGCGTCGGCACCCTCCTCCGTCTTGATCATCGACGGAAACCGGCCCTTGAACTTCGCTGGCGTGTGATTGTCGAAGATCGTTGGCGGCTCGACGAAATGATCGTCGACGCTCACCAGAATCATGTCCTCCATCTTCATGCCACTCATCCTTTTGATCGCAGTCGTGGCAGCGATCTTAGGCCGCCATTTCCTGTATATCAATAGCTGAACCAATCGCGCCGAGTGCCCGCTAGAAGGGACCTCCCGGAATTGAGCATGCCACAAGCGAACAACTGGCAGGAGGAGATGGGGATGGATCTGCGGCTTTCGGGCAAGCGCGCGCTGGCGAGTTCGCCCATTTCTGGGAAGGTACGATCGAAGCGGAGCAAGAAGATCCTGATCGATCGCGAATCGCTCGCCGCGAAATGGAACGGCCATGTGCCCGTGCTGCTGGAGATCGCGCTGCCGGCGCAGACCAGCGATCCCGAGCCCATGTTCAACGACATGACCACTGGGCGAAGGCGCAGCCCGACCAGCCGCTCAGCCCACATCATCCGGAATAGATGTGGCGGCTGAACAAATCTCGATTGATATAGATTTTTCTCGGTTGGGCCGCACCATTCGCTATGGGTTGCTCCGGATCCGGCGAACCGCCCGAGCCACGGTTCAAACAGGAGAAAGCTCTTGGTCGACTTCTACACCGCCTCACCGTCAACGGCTACAAGGTGGTGATCGCCCTCGATGAACTCAGTCTGCCTTATACGGTGCATGACCTCGAACTCGGCAATCTCGACCAGAAGAAGCCCGGATATCTTAAGATCAACCCCAACGGCCGGATTCCCGCCATCTACGACCGGGAGACCGATACCGCGATCTTCGAATCGGGCGCCTGCCTCATCTACCTGACGGAAAAGACGGGCAAGCTTACCGGCGCCGACCCCGCAGGCCGAGGCCGCGTCAACAGCTGTCTTTTCCTCCAGGTGAGCGGTGTGTCGGCCCGATGCAGGGCCAGGCCAATGTCTTCCTGCATTATTTCGGCGAGGATCTTCCCCGCGTGGCAGCCCGCTACGTCAACGAGACCAAGCGGCTCTACGGCATCGTCAACGACCGGCTGGGCGTCAACGAATGGCTGGCCGACGACTACAGCATCGCCGACATCGCGATGTTCCCGTGGATGATTATTTCCGAATATGCGAACGTCTCGCTCGACGACTATCCGAACATCAAGGCATGGACCGAGCGCATGCACGCGCGACCTGCCGTCCAACGCGGTCTCGCCGTCCCGCCCAAGCGCGAGACCAAGGACCGCGCCGCCGCCGCGCAGGCCATCCTGCAGCGCTGAGTGAATGGCGCCGGCCATTCCAGGCCGGCGCCGGCGCGCCCGCGAGATTGCGGTCGCAAATGTGAACGACGGCACTTCGCTCCCCGAGCGTGCGGCATATGCCTGATCGGATGCCCGTCGCGCCGCCGACGACGACCGCAATGCCTGCCTTGAGTTCCACAAACACCCGATCCTGCGAACGTGGTTGTAATTGCGGTATATCAATTGTAGTCTCCTGTCCGGAAACAGAGACCAACCGTCAAGACTCGTCCCCGCGGCGGCGGACCGCAGCGGGGACGAAACCAAAGGGATGAGGATTGGATGCAGGCAAGCGGATATTGGAGCGACGCGCGGATTCGCGAGTTCGGCCTGCTTCCCGCTCCGCATCCGTTGCTTCCCAATCCGCGCGGGCCGCGCGACGTGGCGAGCGTGCTCGACGTGGCGCTGGAGCGTGCGCCCGATGCGCCTGCGCTGATCGGGCAGTTCGGCCGGCTCAGCTACGCCGAGCTCGACCAGGCCGCGAATGCGGCGGCGGCCGCCTTCGCGGCGCTCGGCATCGGTGAGGGCGACAGGATTGCGGGAACGGCCGCCAACCACAATGAGCTGGTGATCGCCTTTCTCGCCAGTCAGCGCCTGGGCGCGGTTTGGGTCGGCATCAACCGGGCGCTGGCGCTGCCCGAGAAGAAATATCTGCTGGACGATTCCGGCGCCTCGCTGTTCCTGTGCGATGCCGACACGGCCGAGACTGCACGGACATGGATCGGCGAGGGACTGCGATATGTGATGACGCTCGACCCGGGCGATCCGTGCAGCGAACTCGCGCGAGCAGTGAGCGACCACCGCGGCGCGGCGCGGCTCGAGGTCGCCATCAACCCTTGGGCGCCCGCCGCAATCGCCTACACCAGCGGCACCACCGGTTTTCCCAAGGGCGTGGTCCACAGCCAGCACAATATGATGGTCACCGCCACCATCTCGGTCGAGCATAGCGGCGACGGCGTGCCGGAGACGGTGCGGGGTACCGCCCTCCCCCTCACCATCCTTAACGTCATGATCCTGGGACCACTCGCCGCGCTTTCGACCGGTGCCGTCCATGTGAATCTGGACCGTATCGACGCGCAGGGCGTGGCGGAACGGATCGGCCAGGAGAAGATCGCGAACATGTCGCTCGTGCCAACGCTGGTCCAGGATCTGCTGACACGGCCGGATATCGATCAGGAGCAGCTGCGCTCGCTGCGCTGGCTGGTTGTCGGCGGATCGACGGTGCCCCAATCGCTGCCCCAGCTCTACAAGGAGCGCTTCGGCCGGCGCATGACGGTGGGCTATGGCCTTACCGAAGGGCCGAACGGTGTCGCCAAGACACATGAGAACAGCCCGGAAGGCACGGGCGTCATCGGCCGGCCGCTGCCCCACCTTCACCTCGCCATCCTCGACAAGGAGGGCCGCGAAGCGCCGCGCGGCGAGGTAGGCGAGATCGCGATCCGGGCGACCGACACGGGCCCCTGGGCCGGCGTCTACAAGCCCGCGCTAGGCTACTGGAACCGGCCCGAGCCGACCGCCAAGCTGCTGCACGACGGCTGGGTCCACACCGGCGACGTCGGCGTGCAAGACGAGAGCGGCGAATTCCACATTCGCGACCGCGGATCGGACCTCATCCTGCGCGGCGGCGCGAACGTCTATCCGGCGGAGGTC
>Ga0207712_10000504_pt1 | contig 32360 bp, 40 predicted proteins | sample KBSS44metaG_FD_184402 | JGI IMG/M metagenome (GOLD analysis project Ga0207712, IMG submission 184402) | Switchgrass rhizosphere microbial communities from Kellogg Biological Station, Michigan, USA - KBS S4-4 metaG (SPAdes) (version 2) | ecosystem: Host-associated > Plants > Roots > Rhizosphere...
GCGATAGTCGTGCCCGGGAAGTACAGGATGACGTCCAGACCCATGTTGTCGAGGCAGGGCCACGACATCATCTCGGCGAGCAGGCCGCGGTTCTCGACGTCGTCGTTGTGCAAGACCACGGCCAGCGCCGCCCCGAGGGCCGCAACGTGCGCGGGCTTGATGACGAAGCCCACGCAGTGCGTGCCGCCCATGCCGCGGCCGGAGTAGGTCTCACGGATGTAGTCATCGCCGACCCCGACGCCGAACATGTCGAAGAGAACGCCCTCGACCTCGGCGAGCTGGCTACGCTTGATCGTCCTTCTCATCTTCTCACTCCTCAGCTTAGAACTTCTCGACTGGCGTGCAGTCGTGCTGCACGATGTAGTTGCGAACGACGGCCTTGGCCTGGGTCTCGACGGCCCGGCGGCCGTTGACTATGATGACATATGAGTCTCGACTGTACCGCGCACGTGGCGCCGCGAGGAATGTACGAACACACACCTTGTCGCCGGTGCTCCGGCTGACGTACCTAGAGTCGACGTACGGACGCTTCATCTTCTCACTCCTCACTTAACCAGTAAAACCACTGCGTAGATCAGGGCGCCGCCGACCAGCAAGCCACCCACAATCATGCCACTGTAGGCGATCGCGGCGATGAACAGCTCAACCAGATTCTTTTCCGTTTTCCTCATACGTTAATCATATCACATTAATGTGATGTATGCAACTACTAATGTGAGCTAATTTTCAGTAGCCTCGACGCTCCCCGGACCAGCTACCAAACCCGGCGTTCGATCCTAGGCCGGTGAAGCTGCCGTTCATCAGGTCACTGGCGCCGACGGAGCCGAGGAGGCTGGGCGCCTCCAGCAGCGCATTCGTCTTGAGCTCAGCCGTCCAGCTCGCAGGTACGAACGCCAGCAGCGCGGACTCGGCCAGGTCGGGCGACACGCCGAGCCGCTCGATGATCTTACTCTTCGCCTCGATCTGCACACGACCCTTAGCGTCGACGATCTTATACAGCGGCATCGTCAGCTCGCTGATCAACTGGTCCTGCAGCTCCGGGCTCAGCGCAGATAGGTCCCAGCTCTTTGTGCGCGACAGCTCGCGACCAAGCCACCACATCTCGGCGCGGCGGTTAAAGTACAGGTGCTCGTTGCCCACCGTAGCCGTCATCGCGACGTTGATCGGCACCACGGACGCGTCGTGCCCCGTCGCATCGGTCGCACGCTGCGCGTCGAGCACCTCCAGCGGCGCCGAGGCGTGTCTGCTGGACAGGGCGCGTAGGTGACCGTAGACGCCCCAGCCGACGCCGATGCTGTCGACCTTGACGAACGCGACGCCCCACTCGCGTAGAAGCTGAACGATCGCCCCGACGGTGGTCGTTGGGTCGGGTGACACGAACTGCTGGACGTGAAGTATCGTGTTGCCTCGTCGGATCGTTACGACGGTGCGGTCGTTCCCGGCGCCGACGTCGACCCCGGCCTCGGTGTGCACCGTCGGGTCGACCGGCAGCTCGAGGTAGCGACACTGCGACGCCCAGTCGTGCGGCACGACCTGCCAGGGCGAGCCGACGGTCGGAAAGTTACCCTCACACTTAGACTGGAACAGCGCGGAGTGCGCGCCCCAGACCTTGCGCCGATCCTCAACCCAACCGGGCGAGATGAGCATCTCGCGCAGGCGATCGGAGACGACCTCGCCGGTAAAGTTCGGGGTGTGCTGGTACGAGATATGAATAACGTGCCAACCCGAGCCCGGCTTGCAGATGTCCTCGAACATACCGGCGCCGTCGGGGTTGCCCACGGCCACCATGCGCGCGTTCTCGTTGGACGCCAGTGAGGACCCCTCGTTCCACAGGTGCAGGGGTATCCCATACGCCTCGTCGAATATCACCATGAGGTAGCGCGCGTGGAGTCCCTGGAAGGCGGCCTCCACGTGGTCAGGCGGCTTACGCCCGAGGGCTGCCAGGAACTTCCCGAGGAACCACTCCCGCTTGTTGGTGTGGCCGGCGAGGCCGAGCCGCTCGTGGTGCTGATTGATCTCATTCCACAGAACCGCGTCGACCTGCTTAGACGTCGGCGCCGTTGAGATGACGCGGGCCTCGCCCGCCGGGTGCGCGTCGATCCACCAGCAGGTCAGCAGTCCCATCGTGTAGCTCTTACCCGCGGAGTGACACGACCGGATCGCCACCTTCGGGTGATCCCGGACGGCCTGCAGAATCTCACGCTGCTTCGACCAGATCTCAACCTTGGCCCGCTCGATCGCCCAGCGCGTCGGGTCGCGGCGCCACTTCAGGTTGGCGGGCGCCGCGTACTCGGCGAACAGCTGCGCTCTCGTCTTAGCCTGCACCAGCTCAGCCTAGCTCAAGGTCCAGCCGAGCATCAGGTCGCGTAGGTTGAGGCCCGCCGCGTAGATGAGACCGAGCAGCAGAAGAACGCTGGCGACGTACCGGTGTAAGTTACGCTCAACCCAGCGCTTCACCCGGTTCCACGGGCTACGGCGCTTGAACGGAAGTGTATAGGTACTCATAGTGACTAACTGTAGCACGTGTGTCAAACGTGAGCCACACTAAGTCACATTATGTACGGTGAAGGCCCCCAGCCTGGCGGGGCTGAGGGCCTTCTCCTCCCGGGGATTAAGGTCTTATGCTACTTCTGGTCAACGTAGAGCTGAGGCGCCTTGATCGCCAGCGGCCGGTCGGTCTGCTGATACATGCCGTTCCACGTCACCTTCGTGCCGTCCACGGTGAAGAAGAAGATGCCGTCCTCGTTCGGACCGTAGGAGCCGTCGTCACCCGGCGCCTCACCGAGGGCGTAGCACGCGGCGTCGGCGTAGGTGCAGATGTGCACCGCTGAGTCCATCGGCGCCATCTGCGACTGGTTGCTCGACACCTTGCCCTTAACCACGTAGTACCCGATGAACTCGCCGGTCCAGCTCAGCAGGTAAACGTAGGTGATCCGGTTCGGGTCGTTGTCGCGGTCGAACTTGCGCTTAAGGTTGACGCACTCCTGCGACTCGTTCTTCTCGCCGCAGAGCACGACCGAGTCCTCCTTCTTCTGGCGAGCCTCCTCGCCCTTCGTCGAGGTTGAGCTGCCGCAGCCAGTGAGCACCAGGCTCAAGGCAAGCAGTCCACCGGTCGTGCCGACGCCAACGCGCCTCATGATCTCACTCTTCACTTCACGTTCTCCTTGCAGTCGGTCCGGGAGTCCTCGTCATTGATCCGGTTGGGGGTCTCGCTGTCGTGCCAGTCCTCGACCAGGACCTTGCCCGACTCCGCGTTGTAGTCCTCCACGGCCGTCCGGCAGGCCATGATCTGACCGTCCAGGTTCTGCTGGGCGATGCGGTCGCTGGGATGCGCCCTAGCGGTCGCCGCGAGCTGGTCGATGTTCCGGTCCAGCGCGATGACTCCGTAGAACTTATCCCGCAGCATTGCCTGTGCCGCCACGCGGTTCCTAGCGTTCTGGTTCATGATCACCGTGTCGCCGTCGCCCTTGATCCCCGCGGTGTTGACGCGGAAGAACCAGATGCCGATCGAAATCGCGGCGATGATGCCCAGTACCAGGAGTCCAACCCCAAGAATCTTCCAGATGCTCGGGCCTTCGTCGTAGTCGTTCACCGGGTTTTAGTCTCCCCTCTAGTGGTGAACTCGCTCATACAGACTAATGTATCACACGTCTGCAACTAAACGGGTCTAACCTCACCAAGATTTAGTAGAACCTCGCTGGGCTCCACCTCGCCACCGGTCGCGACGTCCACGTCGAGCGTCCAGGGCGACCGCAGCGTCACCTGCCGCTTAATGAGAACCAGGCCGTCGCGCGCGTCCGTGCCGTTGCGTCGGCGGTCCTCGTTGGTCAGGCGCGCGTGGCGCAGGATTCGGTCGCCGTCGTCGTCCTCGTAGAGCGGCGTCTCGAGAAGCAGCTCTCGCATGGAGTCTGGAATTGTGCCGCCGTTCGACTTGAACTTCGGCTCCCAGACCTGCTCGTCGTTGAAGACCCCGAACGTCGTTGTGACCGTGAAGTCGTTGACGTCGAAGCCCTCGAATGTGTCGTGTTGTTCGCTCATCCGAAGAACCCCAGTAGGTAGAGTACGAACCCCAGCAGCGCCGCGATGATCAGTGCTGTACCGATCTGGTCGAGTGTCTTCACTGGTGTCTTACCTCCTCCCGGGCGTGCTCGGGAAGACCGAGCTTACCCCAACGGTCCCACAGTTCTTGGCTTCGCGCCGCGGTACACGCGTCGCACGGCACGTTGTACGACGTAAGGTGCCGGTTGTACCCGCGCAGCGTTCCCGCGTCGGAGCCGCAGGTAGGCACGAGCGAGTGTCTGGTGACGTTGCGCCGCAGCGGCGTAGGCGACGCTACGGGTACCTCGGTGACCTCCGTCTCGCCCTTCTCGTAGCGCCGCGCCTTGCGCATTGCCTCACGGGGCTGCCGTGCTGCCTTGTGATACCGGTCGACCCGGCCGTAGGCGTCGAGCCGGAAGTCGGCGACGCCGAAGTCCTGCTTGACCCTGAAGCCGAGCGCCGCGAGTACCTCAGCACAGGCCCAGATCTGCTCATCCTCGTCGCCGTTCGGGTCATAGAACGTGCTGGCGACGAAGAGAGCCGTAGCCCGCAGCTCCTGAGGAGTACGACCTACGGCCGGAGTAATGTGCCTCTTGTGCATGGAGTCGCCGTCGGTCTGAGACCTCACTTAACGCCCCAGCAGACCTGGAGCCCATTGTTCGCGGCGGGCTCACACGTTACCTGGGTGTTCGGCTTCCTATCAGCATTCTTCGGCCCACAACCGCTCAGAAGTACACTGAGACCAATCAGCGTGAGCCACAGAGCCACCAGGATGATCAGCCAGCTCCAGCGGTTCGAAAATCCAAGCCAGCGACGGCGACCGCAGGACGGATTAATGCAGACCAGCGCGTACTCACCCCGGTGCTTCCTGCGCATATCTCACTCCTTTACAGCTTGACGTTGTGGTAGAGCCGTGCGTGACGAGCTGCGAAGCCCCACGCGTCACTCCAGGTTTGCGCCGTTGACATGACCACCTTGTACTCGACGATGCAGTAGTCACAGCGCATTCGCCAGACTACGCGAATGTCGGACCAGCGCTGGTCATCTCGCCAGATCCTAATCTTTCCGGTCAACCAGATCACCCTTACATCACGCTCGGGAAGCCAAACCCTCTCGCCGTCTCGCCAGACCCGGCGCCCCTGCGCGTAGGACACGATGGGGCGCGGGATCCGGTAGGTCGGCGCTAGTCTTTTGGGTCCTCCACGGCCGGAACGTTGGGAGGCGCGACGTAGTCCATGTCCGCCGTCAGCGAGTGGCCGTCGTCCCTGAACACGACCCGGACGTTTTCGGCGTCGCGCATGACGTATGTCAGGCGCTCCCAGTCGACCCGGTTCACGCGATTGCGCTCACTCACGTCGAGAATCTGGCTCACGATGCCGGACAGGTACCACTGCGTGTCCGTGGCCTTAACCGCAGCGTAGTAGAACGTCGTGTCGCTGTCCGCGTACACCTTGTCGAACGCAATGATGGTGCCGACCTCGAAGCGGTCGCCTGGAAAGCGCTCCAGCTCCGTCAGCTCCTGCTGCATGTTGGCGATCTGCGCCCGCAGGACGTTGACGCGACTCACGCGCGTAACTCGACTCGTCACTTTCTCACTCCTCTCAATTTCCTTGGCGTACTGACCGGCCAGCGCTGTGAAGGTCCGGCCGGTGCCCAGGAACCCCTGGTTAATCCTCCCGGTAAGACTCGTCCCGGGACACGTCGTGCCGTTCCAGTGGTTAGGGTGTGGCGGATGCGGCTTAGTATTTTCACAGTGCAGCGTCGCTACCCTGATGACTGGGACATCGTTCATCCTGATCCAGTATCCTCTCTGCCCACTCGGTGGGCTCGCGTGGGTCGACGCCGAAGCCTCGCAGCCAGGCGCAAGTGCACCCAGCGGCGCGAGCCTCGTAGCAGTCCTGGCCCGGCTCCAGCTCGATTCCCACGGTTAGATCCTACCATATGCTAGCAGCGCTCACACTTCCTGAAGCCGGCGTTCCACTCACTTTGGGCAACGGCATGTCGACACGTTCCAACGACGTAACCCTCACGCGGACCAAAGGCCTCCGAGACGAACGGTTCACCGGGTGTGAAGTTGGCCGTGTGTCGTCGACGCGGCTCCTGCGCCATCACTGTGACCTGCGCGACGGTGGCCGTCTTATACCCGATCGCGTGCGCCGCATCGACGAGGTTACGAACATTGACCTCCTCAGCGACTCCTGGCGTCGGACTCACCGAGCCCTCAATGATCGGCGTATTAGCCTCGAGCAGCGCGTCCACGTCGGCCTGCCTGAACCGGCAGTGACCACCCGGCGTCCTGACGGCGCTAATGCGACCCGCCTTGGCCCAGCGCGTCACCGTCTTAGGATCCACTCGGAAGAGCGCGGCGACCTCGCCTGGGGTCAGCAGTTTCGACTTCGAGGCGTCCCTCATCTTCGATCTCCCTACTCACTTGTGCGTCTGGCGCCATCCTAGCGCCCTCCGTCCAGTACCGGCCCGGGCCCTGCAGCCACGCGGACAGTATGCCACCCCATCCCGTTGAAAGTTGACCGAGAGGCATTCCTCCGGGCAACTGAATGTCAGCGGTGATGAAGCCGTGCGTGAACTCGACCGCGTGCGTCGTGCCGTCATCGAGCTTCACGACGACTCCAGCCCACTTAACGCGAGGACTCACTCGTTGTCCTCGATGTCCTCGCCGCGCTTAATGAGGAGTACCTGCTCCTGCAGCGTAGTCGCCGCGTTGATGTCGAGACGGTGAAGCACATCAGACTCCTTACACAGCTTGTCGCGGTAGTCCGCCAGCGCCAGGTCGAGCACCCGCAGTTCAATGTCAGTCAGGTCAATCAGCGACGCCTCAGGAATGCGCCGGAATCGAATCTTAGCCATCATTACTCCTTCAAAGACTCACTTCTCACTTCTTCACTTCTTTGGCCAGTAAAAGTAGACACAGCAGCCGAGAATCGCCAAGATGATGACGACTCCGATCAGCTGTCCCACCTTACGCGCCCACCACAAGTCATTCACGACGTAACCTTCTCCGTCTTCTCGCTGGTCTCGGGCCTAGAGCCCTCGAGCCCTGTAGTCATCCACTGTCCAGTGATTCCCGCAGCCTGGACAGTAACCACAGATCCACACTAGGTAGCAGTCTGGGCACTCATCGCCGTCCGGCATTTCACTGACGTCAGAGTCGACACCAGGCGGGCACACAACTCCGCAGAACATGAGATTAGGTCTGCAGTCGCAGAAGATGTGATTACGCACAAGCTTAGCCAGCGCTGCGACCTGCTCACTTACGAGCTCATCACCGATCATCTACTCGTTCCTCACTAGTCTCGGCCGCCTCCAGCTCCAGCAGCTTCCTACTCATTATACCAAGCGCACGCTCACGAACGTCTTCACTAAGACCCAACTCCTCGAAGGTCAGCGACGTGGCTCTGAGCATGAGCTGCGCCTCCAGCTCGACTTGCCTAACCAGTCGCTCAGCGACGCCCGACTGGATCGCCATCTGGCTCACGCGCGCCAACTTGTCGTGCCACAGCTCAGACTGCTTAACCCAGTAGTGCATGTTCGTACCCTGTGCATCATGCGTGCGTCCCGCCTCCGAGATCGCGTTCTCGCTCGGCGGCTCGAGCTGCCTATCCACCTCAGCCTGCGCCAGCTTCTGCTCACAGAAGGCCACCTTACCCGCCGCTATCTTAACCGCCGTCAGCAGACCCTCCCAGGGCGTCACGTCCAGCGCTCGTGCGAACGCGTGCGCCACGATCCACGCTCCTTCCCTGTTGCCTCGCTCCGTGTTACCCCCGTGTCGGTAGCATAGCCCAACCCCCGCGTGTGACGTGCCGGACCCAGCGGGAAGGTTGCACAGGAACCCGCGGTTCGGCCCCGACTCGATGAGCGCGAAGCACAGCGTGACGTCCGGGTTCCGCCGCAGCGCCTCACCTCGCTGCCCCTCGCCCGCCCACGTCAGAGTCTCCACGTCCACTACGAGTCCGTCCCCGAGCCACATTCGCTCCGCCGCGATCCGCCAAGACTCGGCCACCTCCCACGGCCTCGGCGGTGGGTCTGGGTACACCTCGTGGTCCGTCAACTCGGTCCTCTTTCGTTCTCGCTGTTACCGTTTCCAGTTACTCCGGCGTTCTGTAGCAAGCCCGTTCACATATAGCTACAGATCCGTCAAACCTGGACACATAGTTAACTGAGATGAGTTTTTACTCCGTATTTTCGATAGTCTAGATATAACTGGTAACTGGTAACAAATAATATCTGATTCTAAGCATCTGGTAGCCGTTTCTCAACTTGAGAGCGCTCACTCACACCTACTCTCACCCAGCTCCAACCGGTAACACCAACCGGTAACTCAACCGGTAACACGCCCGTTTTCGCCCAACCGGTAACTCACTCACACTCATCATTGTTACCGGTTTCGTTTTAGTCCCAGCTAGTCTGTTACCGGTTCTCCAGCCGCGCTACCGGCCGTCAGCCGCACCCCGCGCCAGATCTTCGTGGTCCTTCCCGCGACGCGCTCCGTGTCCCGCTTCAGGCCGCGCGAGCCGAGCTCACGCCCGAGCTTCGTCGAGCTCTGCACGTCCTTGAACCCGTTCTCCAGGCACCACCACCGGTACGACCCGTACAGCCTCGCGGACTCGCAGTACGAGTCGACGGCGCCGAGCTCGACGCAGTCGGCCAGCCACGAGCCGATCGTGTCCTCCTCGGCGCGGTACTCCCTGGTCGCGAGCGCGACGGCCTCCACGCCGCCGAGCTGCCCCAGCGTTCGCCAGTCCCGCAGGCCCGTCACGGCCCAGTTCAGTATGCCCGGCAGCTCGCTGGCGAGCACGTCCTCGTAGTCCAGGATCTTCGTGTCCGCGGTCAGCGCCGCCGTGAACGGCACGAGCTGCAGCCTGCGCCAGATGCCCTCGTCGTTGCCGCGGATCTCCGGCTTGTGGTTGCCCGAGATCCACAGCTTGAACTGCGGCGTGTACCTGAAGAAGTCCTGCCGCATGAACCGCGCCTTGATCTCGCGCCCGGTCATCATCTTGATCCGCTGCTCCGCGAGCTTCTTATCACGGTCGGTCTCGTCGCAAACGACCAGGCGCGCGCCGCGCAGGTCCGCCAGCTGGGTCGGGTGACCGCCGGTGCCCGTCAGCAGGTTCTCGTCCCCGGTGGTCGCGTACGTCCCCATAAGAGTCTTAACGATGTCCAGGAACGTCGACTTGCCGTTGTCCCCGGTTCCCCACAGGAAGAACAGCTTCTGCTCGCCGGTCTGGCCCGTGAGGGTGTACCCGACCGCCCGCCGCAGCCACGCGGCCAGGTTCGCGTCGCCTCTGGTGACGAACTCGACGTGCTTCTCCCACAGCGGGCAGGTAGCCCCGGCGTCGAAGGCTACGTCCGCCAGCCGGGTGTTCAGGTCATCCGGCAGCGAGTCTCGGAGGAGTCCGGTGCGCAGGTCCAGCGTGCCGTTGCGCAGAACCAGCAGCCACGGGTCCGAGTCCAGGTGATCCGGCTTGATCGCGATGCCGGGCTCAGCCGCCGCCGAGTCGAGCATCGCGCGGCGCCGGGCCAGCGCCTGTGAGGTCTTAGCCCAGTTCTCCACGTGCTCCCGCCGGTCGCCCTCCAGGCGGCCCGCCTCCACGTACAGGTCCTCGATAACCACCCGGGTCAGGTTCAGCGCGCGGTTCAGCTCGTCCGGTGCCCAGCGCGCGCCGTCCCACAGGTACCAGCGGCCCTCGCCGACGCAGAAGCGGACCGCCTCGCGCATCCGCTGCGCGAACCGCGAGCCGTTCCCCGTGTCCGTCGTGTGGAACGTCAGGTCCGGGCGCTCTAGGAGCTCGGCGGCGGTCGCTCCGCCCGCGCCTCCCCGAGCCGCGCCGTCGACCTCACCTCCTGGTATGATTACCGGCGTTGCTTCCTCCGAGGATGTGACCATGCCGGACTCGGCACCAGCTGGCGACCATACAGCTGGTGCCGTGTTCGCTTCCCCAGCCGAGCGCTCCGACCTCGGCGGGCGCCACGCCGGAATGTCCGAGACGTCCTCCGGCTGGACCTCATCCCAGACCCGCCTGAGCTTGTAGGCGCACGACTCCCAGGGAAACACGTCGCCCGGCGGGTGCTCCATGCGCAGCCACTCGTGACGCAGCGCCGCGGCCGCGTCCGCCCGGGTACTCCCGGCCCGCCGCAGTCGGAAGCACAGGTCGTTGATGAAGTAGTCCCGGTGCCCCGCCGGGCAGCCTCCGCCGTGAATGATCTGATGAAAGTTGTAGTCGTCCGGGATCGACGCCGCCGAGTCGCCCGCCTTACGCGAGGTGTAGCGACCACCCTTAACCGTCAACAGCCAGCTCAGCAGGTTCCCGGTCGCATCCGCCTCCGCGACGTCCACGAGCGTGCTGTACTGCCCACCCGCCACGTGCGCCGACGGCGGCGCCAGGACGTAGCCGCCGTCCGCCTTGACGTCCACTCCCGGCAGGACCCTATTTCTACTCTTAACGCGCAGGTTCGGGTCGACGCGCAGCCACAGGTGAACGCCTCCCGACCCGGTCTGGATCCGCCGCGTCGGCGTTGGCAGGCTCGACCCGCCGGTCCACGACTCCCAGTCGTCTAGGACCTCTAGGCCCGCCGGGAGGTCCACCCTGGACGGCTTGGCCTCAGCGTCGATGACGACCAGTCCGCGACCCGTGGCCACGCCTAAGTTGAACGGCGCCCAGCCGTGCGGCTTGATCCCCGGCGGAGTGAACCACTGCCGAACGGTGTCTACGGCGAGCTCCGCGTCATTGTGCCCGTGTGGGACCAGTCGGCCGACGGGGTGCTTTCCCGCGTTCTCGCAGGTAGGTGAGCCGCAGGCGCAGCGCAGCTCGGTGACGAGCTCACCGCCCAGCTCCAGTCGGTGTGCCCGGACGCCCCAGATCGGGAACACGCGAACACCACGGCCGACCAGCGCCAGCGCGGACTCGAGAACTTGACCTCCCAGCTCCGCCGGGTCCCAGCCTACCTGTGGTAGATTAGACAAAGGTACGACCTCCTCGGTTGTGCCGCCCGTCGGGCGTCGGGTCCCCCCCGTAACCGGTGTCGACGGCGGCGCCCCGGGCTCGAGTTACTTGCTAGGTAGCTCGGTCCCGGGGCGCCTGGGTTCAGTTAGCCGGTCACAACTCGATTCTAAACCGAACCGCGGTCGCGTGATCAGCATCAGGAACCACACGCGCGACGGCGATCGGTTACCGTAGACCCGTAGGCGTTGACCTTGAGGCTAGGACAAGTGAGGTGAGAGAAGGTGACGAGTAAGTTGATCGTTCAGCCGAGTCTCGTGGAGCTCGAGGGCCGTAACGGCTCGCGACACGAGTTCACCGGCGCGCTGCTGGGATCAGGCAGCAGCCGCAGCGAGCACCACTCCGACCACCGCGGCGAGTCCGCACAGCGCGGCACCAAGTGCTCCGCATGCCGCTGGTTCGAGGTGGCCATCTACCGGCGAGAGCCCAATCGCCACAACCGCGGCGTCGCGGACTACGTCGTGCACACTGTCGGCAACACAACGGTGCACGGTGAACGTCGCCTCAGCCGCATTAAGTACACCCGCAGCGCGTTCGACGTCCTTGAGCTGCTGACGGTGCGACCCGTCGACCGCGACCCGTTCATCGCCGCGCAGTCGGCGCGCGCACTGGCGCAGGCCGCTCAGCTCGATGAAGACATTCGTGACGCGTACATCAACCGAGCGGTGGTGTAGCGATGCACGAGGCCATACTTGCCGCGGCGGTCGTTGGCGTGGCGCTAATCACCGGAGTCATCGTTGGACTGGTCGTGTACCTCGTGTTCATGCGTAGCCTCGGGGAGGACGACGGCTACCCACGGCTGCGCGCCGCTAGGACGCCGGCTCGTCGGTCGCCGTTCGCGCCGGAGCGCACCGAGTGATCCAGTACGGCTCTGGGCGCTACCGCCGCGGCGCGTCGCTGATCTGGTACGCCCGCGGCGCGGGTGGCCGGATCTGCGACCTTCCGCCTAAGCACCTTGACATGATCGCTGAGGCGATCATTCACGCTCACCCGAAGTACGTAACGCGTCCCGTGCGTGAGCTGCTCGTCTCCGGTCGGTTCATTCGGTCACAGCACTGGCAGCTGCGCGGCGTTACTCTGGCGCAACTGCGAGAGCGGCAGCTACTGAACTCGTCGCGCGCCTACGCGATTCGGCGACACAAGATGATTACGATTATGTCGACAGCGCCGCCTACCGTGTGATAGTGTTAGTCCTATCCTGAATACGCGGGCGGTCGCTGACGCCCTGGTCACGACCGCTCGTAGTCAGGTAGCAGCGCGGGTTGGGGAAGCTCGGAGTTCCCGCGGGCCTCATAAGCCCGAGATCACTGGTTCGAATCCAGTACCCGCGTCGAGGGGACCCCCGGCTGTGGAGATGCCAGGATAACAAGGGGGATAGTGAGCTCGAGCGGAACAGACCGGTCACACCGGCGTCCCCCGCTCAAGATAAGTGAGAAGTGAGGTGATGAGCTGTGCCGCAGCTCGACGTAAGTCTCGTACTCCAGGTCAATGAGTATCGAGCTCTTCTTGAGGTCGCGATGTCCAACGCCGCGGACGCCGACGCGCGAGTTGTCTTTCACAGGCGCCGGATCCGGCGCTACTGCATTCGGCAGCACTACTCCGAGAACGCCATGCGCGACAAGTTCAAGTTGGACTACGACTTGAGTGACGCTCTGGACTCATACCGCTACTGGTGTAGCGAGGTCCAGCGGTACGCGTCCGCGATTCAGGCGCTCGCCGCCGTCTACCAGGTAAAATCTTCTAGTGAAAGAGAGTAGTGAAAAGTGAGTAACCAGGACTGGCAGAACAACTTCATTAAGCGCTGTGAAGGTGTCGACTGGCGCGTCGAGCTCTCGGCGTCGAACCACTACAAGGTCTACTCGGCCGAGCGTGGCTTTCTGTTCTCCTTCTCGAAGACGCCGGGCGACAAGCGAGCCATGCTCAACGCGGTCTCCGCCGCGAAGAAGCACGGCATCGAGCAGCTGGAGACGCAGGTGAAGCTGCAGCGTGAGCGTGAGCGACTGGTCCGAATCGAGAAGGACCGCGAGACCAACGGCTTCGTTGTAAGTGACGTGACGACGGAGGCCGACCTTAAGCCAGCCGCAGCCGTCGAGCAGCCCAACCTCGGCTTCGTCAACGGCGTTCAGATCATCGCCATCGCACCGGCCAAGATTAAGACTCCCGTGATGACAGAGCCGCGTCCGCTAGCGGACGCCGAGGAGCTCATGCTGGCCAATGAGTCGGTGGTGTACCGCTGCCGCAAGCCTGCGGCGACTACCAACCACCCCGAGCTGGAGGGCATCTGTGAGCGAACGTTTCCAGCCGTCGGCAGCCTGCAGGCGCACATCTCGTTCCACAGTCGTAAGACCATGCCGTCGGTGACGATAGCCAACCAGACCCGGCTCGCCCGGTCAAGCTCGAAGGAGACCCCAGAGGTGCCCACCACGAAGACCAAAACCGAGAAGGTGACCGACGCCAACTTGTCCACCGAGCTCGGTAAGCGTATCGACGCGGCGCTCGACGCCGTCGGACTGCTCGCCGCGGCGGCGACGTCGATCAAGGCCGAGCTGACCGACCTCAAGACGGACCTCGACAAGATTCAGATCGCGGACCCCGCGACGGTCCAGAAGGCCGCACAGTTCGACAACCTCAAGGCCATGCTGAGCTAGTTTTATACCTACGGCTCGGGACGCCCCAGCTCAGCGTCCCGAGCCGCCGTTCCTTCCTAATCTACTTTGAAGTTGGAGAATGACAAGTGACCGTTGAGATCATCGAGGCCGCCCCGGACGTTGACGTCCCGGGCGGTCCCTCATTTCTAGCCAACGCACTGACGCACGATGATGAGGTCGACGGCGACTTCGAGGTTAAGCTGCTCGACGACGTCGAGGCTTGGGGACTGCCTAGGCGCACCTGGCTCAAGCGACTCAGCGGCGTTCTGCGCGCGGTGCGAGCTGTCTTGGCCTGCGTTCGTGAGTCCGTCGGTTGGTTGACCGGCAGTGTCGGCGTCGCTACCCGGCGTCGGGTCTACGCCGGTCGGCACCACATCGTCAAGCCCGTCGGCCACCGGGTTCGCACGACGCTGCTTGGGCGCGACCGGTCCACCTCCGAGTACAGCCGCGCCGTCCAGCGGAGCACCCGCGAGGCCGCCGACCAGGAGGGTGACTTAGCCGACTACTTTCGACCCGGCGACACGTTCGTCGACTGGTGGACCGCGACGCACGAGTCGCTCCGCCGGGCGCAGTTCAACCGCAAGTATCTACCGGCGCACGGTGAGTGGCTATGCTCATAATCCTCGAGGGGCCGGACGGCGTCGGCAAGACGACGCTGGCCGAGAAGCTGCGTTCACTGATTCTCAAGGTCGATCCACGGAGCACGGTCTGCGTGCTGCGCAAGGGTCCACCGACGTCACATCCACTGGATGAGTACCTCACGCCGCTGCTCAACTACCGGCCGAACCAGGGACTTCACCTGATCCTCGACCGCTGGCACATCGGCGAGTGGGTGTACCCGCGCCTCAGCTACCGCAACTCTCAACTCGATGACGCGGTGTACTGGTACCTCAACCAGTGGATTCGCCGACTTGGGGGCCTACTGGTGTACTGCCACACCGACGCGGCGCGCGCCGAGCGGATATACCGTGAGAGAAGCTCAACCCACTACTTCGAGCGACCCGGCGTGTACGAGAAAGCTGAGCTGCTGTTCACCCAGGCGTTGAACTTGGCCGAGCTTCCGCAGGTGACCTACGACTGGGACGATCCCGAGGTCGTCGACCCGGCGAGTATTGTGCGCGCGGCACAGACTCGCGACGACTACATGGCTCATCTTAACGACTTCGTGACATATGTCGGTCGACGTCGTCCCGAGTACCTACTGGTCGGTGAGGTGCGACACGGCCTCGACGTCCAGGCGCAGCAGTCGTTCTCAACCGATCCACGTCCAGCGTTCATGCCCTACCGCACGACGTCGGGTCACTGGCTCATAGATTCACTTCTCACCAGCGGGAGGTTGCGCCAGTCGGCGGGACTGGCCAACGCGTGTGACGTCGACGACGTACACGCCCTGTGGTACCTCCTGGACAAGCCTAAGGTAGTCGCACTGGGTCGCAGCGTCGCCAAGGAACTTGGTAGGATCGGCGACATATCGTTTGGGATCACGCCGCACCCGCAGTTTGGTCGACGCTTTCACCACCGAGATCAAGCGTCATACGCGGATGCGATCTTTCGCGCACTCGAGAATCAGGAGGACCACTCTAAGTGGCGAGGCTCATTGAAGGACGCTACGGCTGTGACATCTACGGCGAGATCATTGAGACCGTTAGGCGCTTCGGTAGGCGGCAAGACTCCCGCAACGGAGTAGTCTACGACCTATCCGACATCACAATTTCTCTCGAGTCACCGCTGAACGCTCTGCCCGTCGGCTGCGGACGCAACCTCAACCCGCGCATCGCCGCAGCGGAGGCTCTTCAGCTAATCGGCGGCTTCGCTGAGCCTGAGTGGTTGTGCCGCATCGCGCCGCAATTCAGTAGATTTCGCGAGGACATCGTCATCGGAAGCAGTAAGTCGCCTTGGTTTCACGGCTCATACGGCATGAGAGTCAGTACGAGTAACCAGCTCGAGGTTGCTTACCGACGCCTGTACTCGACTCCAGAGACTCGGCAGGCGGTCGTGACGCTGTGGGACCCTAAGATGGACACCGAGGAGGATCACCTCGACTACCCGTGCACCGTCGCGCTCAACTTTAGGTTGAGTGGCACGCACTATCGGCAGCACGATCGCCTCAACATGCAGGTACTGATGCGATCAAACGACGTGTGGCTCGGTCTTCCCTACGATCTGTTCCAGTTCACGCAACTTCAGTTGACGATGTGCAATGTGCTTGGCGTTCAGCCCGGCACGTACACGCACACAGCGTGGTCGATGCACCTCTACCTCACCGACCTCGAAAAGTCATATGACGTAACCGACACACTCAACACTCCTAAACTAATGCCGCACGTTCGTGGCTTCGGCGGGCGTGGCGAACACTTCATTGAGGCACGTGATCGTGCACGTCACACAGCTCTTCGTGTTATAGAAGATCCGACCGAAAGTGAGAAGTGGTATCTTGACACCCTCAAGGACTTTCCCATTAATCCATCCCCGGTCGACGTGGCACCAAACCCGGATCGCGATGGCGCGTGAGCTGGCGAAGCGTAGCCTGTGTGACCGCGACCAGGTCGGCTGCATCATTACCGATGCCAACAACAAGGTCATCGGCGAGGGTTACAACGGTCCGCCGCGCGGCTTCTGGCACGGCAACGCGTCGTGCTCAAGCTGGTGTCAACGTACCGTGAACGCAATGATCGACCCGCATCAGGGGATGTACGCCGACTACTCGGACTGCCCCGCGCTCCACGCGGAGGCCAACGCCCTTATGATGTCGGACCGGACGCTCCGCGCCGGCGGTACGATCTACGTCACCAGTGACGTCTGCATCGGCTGCGCGAAGCTCATCGCCAACTCAGGTCTTGCGTCTGTAGTCGTCGAAACTGAGTCGGCCGCGGAGCACCGCAACCCCAGTAAGTCATATGAGTTCTTAGTTGGCTGCGGACTCAACGTGCGCGTTAACTCCGTGGACTTAAGTAGGAAGGCAACACAGGAGTGAGCGTACTTAGCAGCTGTAAACTGCACCTCATCGAGTCGTTCGACGAGGCGCAGGCGTTCATGGACTGGTTCGGCAACCTCGACGCGGAGGCCGCGGTCGGGGTCGACACGGAGACCACCGGCTTCAAGTGGCACGGCAGTGATCACGTACGCATGGTGCAGGTCGGCGACGGTATCCACGGCTGGGCGATGCAGTGGGACCGCTGGTCGGGTCTGTTCGCCGCAGCCATGAAGCTGCACGAGGGTCCGATCGACATGATGAATGCTAAGTTCGACTACCCGTTCCTGCGTAAGGGTGGAGTTCTTCTGCCCAAGTCGCAGATTCGCGACGTCGGCGTCATGGCGCACATTCTCGAGCCTCATATGTCACGAGCGCTTAAGAACCAGGCGAAGCGGCACATCGACCCGCAGGCGAACGCGCTACAGTGGCGACTCGATGAAGCCATTGGCGCGCACGGCGGCTGGACGTGGGCCACCGTGCCGTGCGACTTCGAGCCGTACTGGTCATACGCCGCCCTCGACCCAGTGCTCACGTACCTCCTCAGCGAGCATCACTTGCCGACAGTCCAAGAGCAGGCGCCCTACGCCTACGAGTTGGAGAACGCCTTCCAGTGGGTCGCTCTCAACATGGAGACGCTCGGCGTGCCGGTCGACGTCGAGTACGCGCAGCTTCATTACGATAAGTTCATGCGCTACTGCGAGGAGGTCGAGGACTGGTGCAAGCACGAGTACGGCATCAAGCCGGGCAGCAACGCGGCTGTGGTACAGGTGCTGTCGCGTGCCGGATTCGAGTTCTCGAAGGCTACGGCGTCCGGCGCAGTTTCACTGGACAAGGAGGTCCTCGGGGGCATCGAACACCCGCTCGCGAAAGCCGTCCTCCAGCGCCGGCAGCTTCAGAAGATCGCCAGTACCTACCTGCGGTTCTACGTCGAGCACGTCGACTCCGACGGCCGGATTCACCCGTCGATCAACACACTCGGCGCTCGCACGAGTCGGATGTCGATGTCCGAGCCCAACTTCCAGAACTTGCCCGTGCGTGGTGGCAACCCAGGCATTAAGGTCGTCCGCAACTGCGTGCGCTCACGTGAGGGCTACACGCTTGTGTTCGCGGACTTCGACCAGATCGAGATGCGTGGCCTCGCGATCATGTCGAGTGACCAGGGTCTCATTGACGCGTTCAACCGGCCAGAGGACTTCTTCGTCACCATCGCGCGCAACCTGTACGGCGACACGACGCTGGAGAAGTCCGATCCACGGCGGCAGCCGACCAAGAACGGTATGTACGCGAAGATCTACGGGGCGGGCATCCAGAAGCAGGCGGTGACCGCGGGAGTCTCCTACGACGTCATGCGCTTCATCAACGACTCTCTAAACATAGCCTACCCGGGCGTCGAGCGCTTCGCTAGCCACACGCTCGCCGAGGCGTTGAGCCGCGCCAGCGGCGACAGCCTCGGATACACAACGTGTCCTCTGACCGGCCGCAGGCACTACGCGGAGCGCGGCAAGGAGTACGCGCTGGTGAACTACAAGATCCAGGGTTGGGCCGCCGCGCTGTTCAAGCAGAAGCTCCTTGAGGCGGACGCCGCAGGTCTTGACCCATATATGATCATTCCGGTGCACGATGAGATCATTCTCGAGGTACCTGACTCTGATGTACGCGACGTTGTTTACACGCTCCACAAGGTCATGAACGACGACAAGACGTACCCCGTGCCGATCTCAGCCAGCGTCGCCACGGGCAAACGCTGGGGCGAGAAGAAAGAGTGGGAAGAGTGAGTAGTAGAGCTTACTGGATCGGACTTATCCGAGAGCAGCTTAAGACTAAGTCAGGCATCACGCTTGGCGTCACCCTCAAGTCCAGTGTTCGGTTTGCTGGGAGAGTGACGGCACAGCGTTCAGATCATGTGGTTGAACTAGTTAAGCAATCAAGCGGAACCGATAAGTCCACATACGTCGACCTCGATGAGGTCGCTGCGATCGAGGTGCTCTAGTGGCTTCACTCTGGAAAGTCAGTCGCAGCGACAGCTACCTAGGACCATTTGCTGAGTTAGCTGATGACGTGACAGGCGAGTACTCGCTAACCGTGGCAGACGGCGCCGAGGGTGCACATATTACATTAAGTCGTGAGGAACTGCTTGACCTAGCGTACAAGATCTATGAGGAACTTGGATGATCCTCGTCGGCATTGACCCAGGTAAAATCACGGGCATCGCCGTGTGGTGGTCACCCGACTTCTGGGTGGCAGAGAACGGTAAGAAACCCCTGGACACCGCGGAGGTTGAAGCTTCAGCAGTTGCACGTGTGCTGCGCCGCATGCTCGACGGCGAGCGGCCTACACTTATGGCCGTGGAACGGTACGTCCAGGGACAGAAGAAGACACACCAGCCTGAGGCGCACCAGGTCATTGGCGTCGTCCGGTCGCTGGCAGACGAGCTTGTGGTCCGCTGCGTGTACCAGAACCCGGGCTCGGCGAAGAAGATCGGAACCACCGCGAGGCTTAAGAAGCTCGGCTTCTACATTTCCACCAAGGACAATCACGCTAACTCGGCGACCGCGCACATGCTGCTGCTAATGGCGACGTTCCACCCAACTGTGTATGCGGAACTTGTGGGAATTTGATAGAATCTTAGTGACAAGTGAGGAGTGAGGTGTGCCACACGCTGACATTGTGAGTATGGAGTCGAGCAAGATAGTCGTGCAGACTCACTGGAACGAGCGTGAGCTCGTTAAGCAGATACCCGGCTCGGGCTGGGACAACGACGCGAAGGTCTGGACGGTGCCTCTGACGTGGCCCGCGTGTATTCAGCTTCGCGGCATCTTCGGTCACCAGTTGACGATCGGTCAGCTGCTACAGCACTGGGCCTACGTGGAGCGAGAGCGTCGGGTCGACAAGGCTCTCGATCTGCGCAACCTAACCGAGGCGCCGATGCCGCCGGCGGACGATAAGCTGCGTCTGTTCCAGCGCGCCGGCGTCAACTTCCTGTACGTCGGCGAGTCGGCCGTACTGGGTGACGACATGGGTTCAGGCAAGACGGTGCAGGCCCTTGAGCTGCTTCGATTTCTCGAGTCTCTCGCTGAGGAGTCGCTACCCGCGCTGGTCGTCTGCCCCAACTCGATGAAGTTCACCTGGGCGCTGGAGGCCGGGATCTGGTGCAAGGTAGCTAATTCCTACGTCGTGGACGGCGGACTGGTGACGCGACGTAAGATTCTGCAGACGGCGCAGGCCGACTCGAAGGCCCTTATCATCATCAACTACGAGGGTCTGCGAAGTCACTCACGGCTCACCGGCTTCGGCTCGGAGCGCCTGCGTCGCTGCGAGCCCTGCGGAGGCGCAGCGACCACGAAGTACACGGCGTGCGAGGTCCACAACAAGGAGCTCAACGTCATACCGCTCAAGACGGTGATCCTCGACGAGGCGCACAAGATTAAGGACCCGCACGCGAAGCAGACCCGCGCCGCGTGGGCCGTCGGGCAGACCGACACCGTCACGCGACGCTACGCCCTCACCGGCACGGTCATCGCCAACGACCCGTCGGACGCCTGGTCCATCTTTCACTTCATCGCGCCGCGGGAGCATCCTACGAAGACGAAGTACGTCGACCGCTACTGCCTCCAGTCGTGGAACGCCTACGGCGGCCTCGACGTCAAGGGTCTCCACCCGGCGACGCGCGACGAGTTCTACCGGCTCATCGACCCGCGGTTCCGGCGGATGCCTAAGGCGCTGGTACTGGCTCAGCTGCCGCCGAAGATTCACTCAGTGAGACACGTCGAGCTGACGCCGAAGCAGCTCAAGGCCTACCGCGACATCGACGCGGAGCTCGTCACGCGTCTGCCGGACGGCAGCATCATGGTGGCGGCCAACGACCTCGTGGCGCAGACCCGACTTCTCCAATTCGCCAGCGCCACAATGGAGTCGACGCCTGATGGGTTCCGCATGTGCGATCCGTCCAGTAAGGTCGACGCGCTGGTGGACATCCTCGAGGAGCGTGACGGTAAGCCAACGCTCGTATCTGCGATGCACGTACAGCTCATCAACCTCGCAGCGTCGCGGCTGACGAAGCTTAAGATTCCGTACGGTCTCATCACCGGGCAGCAGCAGAACTTCGAGCGTGAGGTTGCGCTTCGAGCCTTCCAAGACGGTAAGCTTCCCGTTCTTATGTTCACGCTCGCTGCTGGTGGCAGCGGCCTGACGATGACGGCGGCCGACACGCAGGTTCGACTCCAGCGATCGTGGTCACTCATCGACAACCTACAGGGTGCCGACCGTAACCACCGCATCGGGTCGGAGATCCACGAGTCGATCCACTACATCGACGTCGTTGCACAGGACACGGTGGAGGAGGACCAGGTCGAGCGGCTGTGGGAGAAGGCCGAGCGGCTTGAGGAGATCAACCGAGACCGCGCGCGGCTGCAACTTGACCGACAGTCAACCGACGAGCTTGACGCCGAGGCGGCACGCATCGAAAACATGCCCATGATGGAGGCGTTGTGACCACAGAAGTTAAGACTGAGATAGAGATTGCTGCACTTAAAGGTTGGGCAGAGAATAAGGCTGTCCCACTGGCGGATCGCCTGAAGGTTGCGCTCCAGGTCATTAAAGCTTTGGAGATGCGTGCCGAGGTGATCTGCCCTCACGACTGCGATAACTGTCATAGTGATGACTGTCCATGTGATCGCCTCGGATGTGCAGGCTACGATGACGGTCGTTAACGGCGTTCGCCTCCTCTCCAACTCCGAGGTGCAGACATTCAAGGACTGCCCGCGTAAGTGGTGGCTCGCCTGGCACCGCGGCCTGAAGCCGAAGAGACGATCGGTAATCGGGCCACGGTCCACCGGCCAGCGGGAGCACGCCGCGCTGGCAGCGCTGTACACGCCGGGTGGGGTGCCTCAGGACGCCTGGCGCGTCCTCAGTGAGGTGCACACCGAGGATGAGCAGCGCCTGGAGGAGTACGTCGCGGCGCTCGAGTTCGGCGAGAACCCGGGAGGTAGTGCCGATGAGCTTCGTAGGAAGCTCGCCAGCGACTACGATCTGGAGCGCGCCATGCTCGAGGGCTACCTCGAGTGGCTCGTCGAGACCGGCGTCGACTCGCAGCTCGAGGTCATCGCCGCCGAGCAGCGAGTGGAGGTACCGTTCACGACGCTCAACGGGCAGCAGGTCAACCTCATCGCAAAGATCGACGCCCGTGTGCGCAACCTACTGACCGGCGGCCTTAAATTCATTGATCACAAGACCGTTGGGTCGCTGCTCGACCCGGTTCTCGGACTCAACCAGCAGATGCTCCACTACCACATCATCGAGGACCTGCTGACGCAGCCTGGGCGGCCTCGCTGCGAGGGCGCGCTGTACAACATGCTCCGTAAGGTCAAGCGCACCCGCGCCTCGAAGCCGCCGTACTTTGGCCGGACGCCGATCGACCACAACAGGCACGAGCTGAGCGCCTACGGGCTGCAGCTTCTCGGCGTCATCGACAAGATCGTGCAAGCTGAGCAGTTCCTCAAGTCCGCGGTGCCGCACCAGCGTGCGGTGCCCGCTCGGCCGTCGCGCGACTGCTCGTGGAAGTGTGACTTCTTCAAGATCTGCCGCATGTTCGACGACGGTTCTCGCGTCGAGGCCGCGATTGAGGATCACTACGTCGCCGGCGATCCGCTGGCGTACTACGACGACAGGGAGACCAATGACGCAGATTCCTAGTGAAAGTGACATTCCCATCCACGGATGGCGACCCTACTCTGACATGCACCGCGAGCGGATTCGCGCTCACCGCAAGCACGAAAAACGCGACGGCAGCATGGAACGCAAGCCCTTCGATCACCCGATCTGGCTGGCCGTACTCACCGAGGAGGTCGGCGAGGTCGCCCGTGTGCTGTGCGACAACGAACTCAGCACGCTCGGCGAAGATGTCAGGAATGCACTACGCGACGAACTGGTGCAGGTGGGCGCGATGACCGCAGCGTGGATCGACGCGCTCGACGACACGAGCAGGAGGCTCAGTGGATCGAGTAGTTGACACGGACAACGTCGCGTCATTCCTCATCTTTTCCAACTCGAAGGAGGGTAAGTCGACGCTGGCCAGCACGGCGCCACTGCCCCTTCTCGTGCTGGATGCCGAGGGCAGCTGGAAGTTCATCGATGAGGTCGGCTACAAGTCTGGGGTGCCGCTGCGCAAGAAGGCGTGGAACCCGATGCTCGAGCCGATTCCGCGGTACGACGGCACGTGGGACGTCGTGCGCGTTCACGTCGACTCGTGGCAGACGATGCAGCAGGTCTACCGTCACCTCACGCAGGTGGAGCACGACTTCGTTACCATCGTGCTGGACTCGGTGACCGAGCTCCAGCGGCGCTGCAAGGCGAACATCCGCACCACCAGTCCGCAGATGGACCAGCAGCGCTGGGGTCAGCTGCTGGACGAGATGGACGGCGTCATCCGCGGGTTCCGCGACCTGACGCTGCTCAGCAACACGATTCGCTGCGTCGTCTTCGTGTCAGAGATGGCGATGAAGGACGGCCAGTTCCGGCCCTACATGCAGGGCCAGATTCGCGACACCATGCCGTACTGGGTCGACGCCTGCGGCTGCCTCTTCACCGAGCTGCGTCCCAGCGGCGACCAGCAGGTTAAGGTGAAGAGGCTGCTCATCGGCGCCGGCGTCAGCGCGGCGCACGTCGTCGGCGAGCGCTTCCAGGGGCGCCTGCCCGACATCGTGGACAACCCGAACATCACTGAAATGATGAACGCGATCTATCCAGGCACGAACGGTAGCAAGGAGAGCAAGTGAGCGAAATCGACTGGGCATCACTACACAAGGACGCCACAACCACGCTGAACGGCGACTTTCCCGTCGTCATCGTGGAGGCCACCGCGCAGAAGACCAGCAACGGCGACAAGGACATGATCAAGTACAAGGCCAAGGTCGAGTCCGGCCAGTACGCGGGTCGGCCGCTGTGGGGCAACTTCACCATCTCCCCGGAGTCCCCGGGAGCCATGCGCATCCTGTTCTCGCACTGGGCCGCGCTCGGCATCGACGGCGCCTTCTTTCAGGCCAACCCGCAGGCCCCCGTGGCCGTGATCGCGCAAGCGCTGGTGGGTCGCAAGGCAATCGTCACCATCGGCACGCGCCAGTGGAACGGCGCCGACCGCGAGGAGATCCAGGCGTGGAAGCCGCCGGCGATCGGTCAGGCTGCAGGTGTTCTCGGCGGCCTGCCGGGGCTCCCCAGCGGTATCCCCGGCGGCGGGCTTCCTGGGGTGCCAGTCGCCTATACGCCGCCCGCAGCCGCCGGTAAAGGCGTGCCTCCGATGCGCATGGACTCCGTTCCGGAGGCAGGCGCTATCGCCACCGAGCCGGCGGTCGCCGAGAACGGTGAGGCTCCGCCCGAGCTTCCGTTCTAGGAAGTACAACTAACGACGATCATATGGTAGAGTGGTGGATGTGCGACAGGTCCACCACTCTCGTCCTAAGTGAGGAGTGATAAGTGAAATACAACATTATTGACATTCGTCTCGATGAAGACGGTGATCCGTGGTTTCTCGTCGAGAACTACTACGAGTCTGAGAGCTGGTGGCTTCACCTCTCGGACGAGTACAGCTACGATGCTAAAGACCACAACCTCAACGGCACGAGATATGAGCTACGAAAGGTAGAGAAGTGAGGAAGAGAGTCGGCTACGCCAAGCTAGGGCGCTCCATGCCCCTAGCGCTCGAGAACTGCGGCAGTCTCGGCGGCGACGTCGAGATGGTGCCTACCCTGAAGCTGCTGGCGGAGCGTCACCCGGACGTGGACTTCATCCTGATCGGCCGAAACTCAGGTGAGCTGCCCGAGGACGTCGGTCTGCCGAGCAACGTGCTCAACCCGTGGCGAGTCTGGAAGCCGATCATTCGGCGTGAGCTTCAACGTGCGGGTCTAAACTACTCGAACCTAACGATCTCCGACCATCAGAAGGTCACGACGCTACTCCACAAGTACACCTGGGAGGAGTTCAGCCTCCTCGATGAAATGATCATGTGGCTTGGCCAGCACGGCACCACGAACACACCTCTGCCGTCCGTCAGCGATCGTCGGAAGCTCACTAAGCCCTACGACTGGGCAACGCTGTACGGCTCGTACCTACTCCAGGGAATCAACGCCTGGCGGGACGTCGACCCATTCACACGCGAGGAGGTGCTGCTCAACGCGGATGTTCGCAACTACGTCAAGTATCGCGACGGTAAGTGGCCGTGGCAGCATCCCGTTCTAGCGCAGTACACGTACTCGAATCGTGTGAAGCACGAGCGGTACAGTGCGAGCACGTACATGTTCCTCGAGTTCTCGCAGCTTCCCGCGACGGACTCGGTGAGTTGGATCGAGAACGGAGACGTCTGGACCTCACAGGTACGCAACGTCTACTCACGCCTAGAGATCTCAGCGTTGATTCCCGGCACGCCGTTCGGCGACACGATCCAATTCAACGGCGACTTCAGCCGACCGCACGACTTCGGCATAGTCATCAACGAGACGCGGCGTGAGGTCAGCGAGGCGAAGGCACGCCGCACAGTGATGCGCGACTGGGTGCTACCGATCGACGACGTCGGGTTCATCCACGGTAAGTGGTCGCAGCGCTCGCTGGATGAGTTGAGCGTCGACATCAAGCCGGTGCCGCAGCTCGAGTACATCACTAAGTTGCAGTCGGCACGGTGCACATTCACGACGCCGGCCAGCGGCTCGGGCTGGGCGACCGCGAAGCCGTGGGAGGCGTTCGCCGCGGGAGTGGTGTGCTTCTTTCACCCGGACTACGACGACCAGAACAACATCCTCGGCGACATGCTCGATCGTGAGGTCGCGGACTGGCTTCGCTGCGAGAGTCCGCAGCAACTTAGGGACCGGATTAGGTACACCTGCACTAACCCCAGCGTCTGGAAGTGGCTCGTCGACGAGCAGCGTGAACACTTCAACAAGGCGGTCGAAGAGAAGACGTACCTTAAGATGATCGAGGAGAGGTTAGACCTGCCGTGAGAGGTTCATCAGGCGCACGGTTCATTGACAGTTCTCCCGTTATGATCACTAAGCAAGACACGGCCGTTACCGGTCGACGTGTACGCGACCAGGGGATCTGGCTCCAGCAGCTGAACGAGTCGTCCGTGCTTCCTGTAGTCTTCGCGGTGCACCAGGACCGCTATGACATGGAGCGGCTCGAGATGGCGACCATTCCTACCACGTGGGAGGAGACGTTCGAGCTCTGCAGTGACATCATCTCTGAGCTGGACACTCACCTGTGGCGTAAGAACTTCAAGGGCCGCGTGCCGCACCTCATGGAGTTCGACCGTGGTGAGCACAACGGCTACATCATCGACCTCCTGACGGACGTCGGGCTGCGCAGCTACCGCCGAAAGCTTCACCAGTTCGTCGGGAACGTCGACTGGTTCGGCTACAAGACGCCGCGGGTGGCGCGTACGCACGGCGACTGCATCATCGACAACGTCGCCTGGCGGCACACCGAGTCAGAACTTAACAAGCTGGTGCTGCTCGACCCGATTCCCGCGACGCCGGCGCTACCCGACCTCGCCTGCGTCGACGTCGGCCGCGTCATCCAGTCCGCCGCTGGCTACGAGGTGACGCGCTACTTCGAGGACACACGGCCGCTGCTCGGCATTCCACTCGACCAGCGTGTTGACGACGTCCTTAACGGCTGGCTAAGTGATGAGTTCTGTCTCAACGAGGTACGCGCGTCGCTTCACTTCAGCATTATTCACATGCTGCGCGGACTACGCACGGCGCAGCGCGTCGCACCTAAGAGCTGTAAAGCTCTCGAGCTACTAGTCGATCAACTCGTGGAGGTCACAGAGACGTGGATGCAGTAATCCTCGCCGGCGGTAGGGGACAGCGCGTCGCCGGCATTACCAAGCTGTTTCACAAGCCGCTGCTCGAGATCGAGGGTGAGCCACTGCTCCTGCGCGCCGTTCGACAGGCGCGTAGCCTCGGCGTCGAGGTACCCGTAGTCGTTACGTCGCCAGCCATCGCCACGCTGGTAGCGCAGGTCCTCGGCGACGTACCCGCTAACCTAATCATCCAGCGTGAGCCGCTTGGACCGGGCGACGCTCTTCGGGTCGGCCTGCAGGTGCGCAACCGTAGCGTCGGCAGCTACCGAGTTCTCGTGCTGCTGAGCGACAACTACACCAGCGACGCCGACCTCACCGCGGTCTGCTCACACGAGGTCGCTGTCGGCGTGCACACCACCCCGCGAACCGAGGCGCAGCGATTTACGTGGTACGACCCCGACCGTGGCGCGTGGATCGAGAAGAAGACCATTCCCGACGGCTCACCCGTGGAGTGCTGGGTCGGACCGTTCGTGGGTTGGCGTAGTAAGATGGAACGCGTTATGAGTCGTGTGTGTGAGACTCGTAAGTTCAACGGCGGTGAGGCCCTCATCGGGCCGTACCTCGGAGAAATGACCAACGAGACGCGCACAGTCCGGGTCGAAGTTAGCTCAATCGACGTCGGCACTGTGGAATCCTATCGAGCAGTGAAGGAGCGAGTAGGTGACTCAAGTATTGCCGTCGGAAGATCCCGCTGACGAGGCACTCGAGGCGCAGTTCGAGAGCAGCGGCAACCCGTGGCCGTGCGCCGTCATGGTGTTGATCATCTGTCTAACCTTCCTAGGCGTCTGCCTAGGAGGCGTCTACATGGTTGTGAATTTGAGGCAGTAGTGAACGCTATGGACACGTTCTCGCGCATGCTGAAGCTGCAGGAGCAGCTTCAGACTGAGTCATTCGGGTACAACTTTCAGCGCATGCTGCCGGCGGACCGCATTCAGTACATTAAGGACATGAAGCTGGCCCTGGAGGCCGAGCTCCAGGAGGCGCTGGACGAGGTCGGCTGGAAGCCGTGGGCAGCCACGAGGTTCATCAACCGTGAGGCCTACCTCGGCGAGTTGGTGGATGTACTGCACTTCTGGATGAATATGATCCTGGTGCTCGGCGACGACCCGGAGGAACTCGCCAGTGAGATTTTCACGCGCTACTGCCTGAAGAATCACATTAACGAGCGGCGGCAGCGTGAGGGCTACGACGACGTCTCGACGAAGTGCGGCGGCTGCGGCCGTGCGCTGGATGACGTCGCCGTTCAGTGTACACGTACAGGTGACCAGGGGTACTGCGCTGAGACGAACTCTGACATTAACTACTTAACACGCTGGGTAACGCAATCGATGATTTGTGAACATTGCCGCTACACGATCAATGAGCACGGCTGTGTTCCGGCGACAATCGAACGGTGGGGTCACTGCGGCGCCGACCAGCGGCAGCTGCCGCCGATCAAGCCACACGCGATACAGTAGCATCGTGACGTATACCGCTATCGACTGTCAGGGATTCGCCGGAGGCTTCACGCTAGGAGTAGCGCAGGCTGGCTTTAAGCTGGTGGCTAAGCGTGAGATGAAGGGTGGCTTCGGGGTTCGAAACTGCGAGGTCAACCGGCACCTCCTCGGCGACTCGTGGACAGTCGAGGCGGTCAACCCGGAGGCGTGGTCCGTGCCGCTCGGCGGCGCGGACCTCGTCTTTGGCAACCCACCCTGCTCAGGTTTTAGTGTGCTCTCTACGAAGAGCTTTCGCGGCACTGACTCGAAGATCAATGCCTGCATGTGGGCCTTCGCCGAGTACGCGGCACGGGTTCATCCAGCGGTCGCCGTCTTCGAGTCGGTGCAGCTCGCGTTCACCCAGGGGCGATCGCTGATGCAGGACCTGCGAACACGCGTCGAGGAGCTGACGGGCGATAACTGGGAGCTCTACCACGTGCTACACAACGCCTACTCAGTCGGTGGACCGGCGATGCGTAAGCGCTACTTCTGGGTCATCAGCCGAATCCCGTTCGGCGTTGAGGTGCCTAAGTTTGACCAATACCCGGTGCTCACCGACGTCATCGGCGACCTCGAGTTTCAGCCCGAGGCGTGGGATGCGCGACCGTACCGCGATGACGCTACGTGGTACTCAGCGCAGTTGAGGAATGTGTTCACGGGACGTGTGGACGGTCACATCTCGATCGATAACCCGAACACACGACGCACACGATCACTTCTCGCAGCGGTCGAGTGGAATCCCGGCGAGCACGCGCAGGTCGTGACTCGGCGCTACTTCGACGAGCACGGCGATCTTCCACCCGGGTGGGAGCACCTCGTGGATAAGCTGAAGGGGCAGGACTTCTTTCAGGGATTCAACACTCCCACGATGTGGCGGCCCAACGAGTGGGCACGCGTCATCACGGGCGCCGGTATGCTCAACGGCGTTCACTGGTCCCAGCAGCGCACATTTACGCACCGTGAGACGGCCCGAATCCTCGGGTTTCCCGACTCGTGGCTGATCGACCCGCTGCGCGGTGCACCCAACCTGTTCCTCACATGGGGTAAGGGCATCACGGTTCACTGCGGTCGGTGGATCGCGGAGTGGGCCAAGCGTGCGCTGGACGGTAGACCCGGCACACACGTCGGTGAGGTTATCGGTGAACGTGAACATCGCATTGACGTAACAAACGCCTGGCGAGTGAACTGTGGTACAGTTAGCTCGACTACGATAATCAACCGGAAGGTGAGCATCATGACCGAAGCAGCCGTGGAAGAGGCTGTCGCAGCTCCGAAGGGCCGTCCTCGTCCCAACGACACCATCGAGCGGGACGAGCTGGTCTTTAACATCCTCATCGAGCCGATGAGCCGTGAGACGCTCGCTCTGAAGCTCACCGAGGCGGGTACCCCGATGGAACCGAAGCTGATCTACCTGAGCCTCTACCGCCTGCGGCGGGACGGCCGGATTGAGGGCAAGCGCGCCGACGGCGCGCACAAGTGGTCTCGCGTCGAGGCTCCGGCAGCCTAAAACTTCACAGGAGGCGTCGTGACATCAGGCGCTGACGCTGATGGCCGGTCGTGGCAAGCGACCGGCCGTCACGATCTTGAACCTGACTCCCGCACGGAGCTCGGCATTCTGCGCATCGAAACGAAGCTCGACGGCTTCATCCAGGTGCAGGCCATTCGCGACGAGGCGATCCTAAGAGAGATCAAGTATCTTCGCGACGCTCACACTACAACGTCGACCGACCATGAGGCTAGAATTCGAGCTCTAGAGGGCAAACGTTACGTAGAGCCAAAGACGGTGTGGACAACTTTCAGCATACTTACCGCCCTGAGCAGCGTAATCGTCGCCATTGTGAGCCTAGCCACGCGGTAGGAGGTGACACAGTGAGTCTTGACGATGATGAGCCGCAGTTCGAGCCGGTCGAACCGATCGAACCTGAGGACGAGGAAGCCGAGAGCGATCGTGAGGAGGAAGAGTAGTGCGCGCTAAGAACATGCAGGCGCTAACCAGCGACTTCAGCGCGCGCTACCCGGGAGTCGTCATCTACGGCATCGGCGACGACGCGCATAAGACGCGTACCTCCGATCACAACGAGGACGACACGCCCGGCGTTAGCGCAGCGCAGTCGGACAGCGACTCGGTTCCCGAGCACCGTGCGATCGACGTCATGCTGGGACCGGCGATCAACCGCAGTCAGATGAGAGCGCAGATCCAGGAGATCCTCTCCGTTCCCGCCAACCGTGATCGGCTCTACTACATCAACTTCGAGAACAGCCAGTGGTCACGCTCGAACGGATTCGTCGAGCGCGACAACAGCGACGACCCGCACCCCGATCACGGTCACTTCTCGGGACTGGCGTCGGCCGATGAGAACACGACACCGTGGTTTGGAAGTGGAGGAGAGATGCAGGCTCGTAAGGGCGACAAGACGGACGACGTCTGGCGGCTGCACGAGAAGATGATCTACGTGTGGCCCGAGATCGCGACGCAGGACCCAGCGCACCCGTTCGCCGTGGATGGCATCTACGGCTCGAACACCGCGTGGTGGGTCAGCATCAAGATGACCGGCGGACCTGGCGACTACGTCAGCCCGGCGTGGTTCGATCGGCTCGACGGCATGTTCAACGATAAGAAGATCGCGGAGGCCATCTCGGCCAGTGGAGGTGGACCTGGCGGCCTCGTGGCGCACACGCACGTCGTGCCTAGCCAGTCGATTCCCGTGTCGGGCACCTTCACCGGCTCGGGTAGTGCGATCATAGTCACGACCGGGGACGCGGTGGCGTCGTGACGTCCGGCGGCATTCTCGAGAAGCGTCCGCCACGGTACTGGGAGACCAGCGACTCCTGGAAGGACATCGGCGAGCGCGTCGTGACGTCCTACTTCATTGCGCTGGCGCTACTGGTCACCGTCGCTGACTTCGACCTGTGGAGCGGTAAGGCGTGGCTCGGCGCGCTGGTCGGCGCCGGCATCTCCACCGTCAAGGCGCTCATCGGAGCGCTGCGCAAGAACTCGACCACACCCGTGAGCATCATTTAGCTTCACTGAGCGGCTCGCCCAAAGAATCTTGGGCGAGCCGTTTGCATGTGGTCATATTGTGTTGTATGATTAACATGTAAGCCGCTGAACGACATAGAGTCAGCGCAGTGACTAGTGAGAAGAGACCAAGATGAACTGTGGACACTGCAAGGGTAAGCACGACAGCGTTGCCCAGGTCCGAGCTTGCTCCCTGGGTCACATTCTTCCGACCGCACCTCAGTTCCACCCAGTCACCGAGCCGGGTATGTACCGTCGTGACGACGAGGTCTATCAGGTCGTGAAGTCGAAGAGCAACCGACTGTACGCGAAGCGCCTGGTCTTCACCTACGTTAGCGGTCAAGTTCACAAGATTGAACTTGACTACAGCAAAGGCATGATCTTCAACATTCACGCTGAGGACCGGCTGACGGTCGCCGAGGCCGCTGAGATCGGTAAGCTTACCGCACACTGCGTGGTCTGCCGGAAGAAGCTTACGGTTAAGAAGTCTATCACGGCTGGCATCGGTCCAGTCTGCGCCAAGAAGGTGTGAAGTGAGTCAAGAGCGCAACCTCGTTGGAACGTACCGTAGGCAGGGTACATTCCGTGCGCAGCACGCCGAGAAGAGCGGGCGTGCTGCGCAGCGGACTCCGCTGCCCCCGCGATGCCGCGACTGTAGACTGCCTGGTACGATAGGTGTAATGATCGACGGTGTGAAGGAGTTCTTCTGCGCCGAGCACGTTGAGATCTGAGGAGAAGTGAGAAGATGACCGTAGAGATCGAGGACCAGACCCAGACTTACGCAGACGTGGACCAGGCGTTCAGTGCACGTGAGGTTCCCTGGATGAAGATGGGCAAGCTAACCAGCGAGCCCGTGACAGCGGCTGAGGCCGCGGAGCTCGGGGGACTCAACTTCGAGGTGGAGATGCTCGACGTCGCGTACGTGTCCGGCACCATCGGGCAGAATCCGGTCTGGAAGCCCATCCCGACGCGCAAGGCGATCGTCGCCAAGGACAACGGTGACTTCATGGGGTTCGCGTCAACGAAGATGTACAACTCGCTGCAGTACGCGGAGGCGTTCAACTTCATGGACACCGTCGGGCTGCACTACGTCGCGGCGGGCACGCTGCGGAAGCGTCGGCAGGGATTCATGGTCGTCAAGCCGGAAATCCAGTTCAACGTCCTCGACGGCGACGACCCGCACGAGCTGTACGCGGTGCTTCGCACCAGTCACGACTGCTCGCGCGGCATCGAGGTGTCCGTCATGCCTCTTCGCGAGCGCTGCATGAACCAGTTGACCCTTCGTACCTTCGCCAAGGACGCGCAGTACCGCTGGTCGATCAAGCACACCACCACGATGCACG